>Ga0137415_10000668_pt1 | contig 33263 bp, 32 predicted proteins | sample CZODoug3_1_1_16f_FD_183082 | JGI IMG/M metagenome (GOLD analysis project Ga0137415, IMG submission 183082) | Vadose zone soil fungal communities from Angelo Coast Range Reserve, California, USA - CZODoug3_1_1_16fungal (Hybrid Assembly) | ecosystem: Environmental > Terrestrial > Soil > Vadose...
TCGACTACGACATCTGGGACGACGGCTGGACCGTGGTCACCAAGGACCGCAAGCGCACCGCCCAGTTCGAGCACACCATCCTGGTCACCGACAGCGGCGCGGAGATCCTCACCCTGCCGTGAGCACCTCCCAGTGAGCCGGGGAGCGCTGCTGGTGGCCGGCACGACGTCGGATGCCGGCAAGAGCGTGCTGGTCGCCGGGCTGTGCCGGTGGCTGGCCCGGCGTGGGGTCAAGGTGGCGCCGTTCAAGGCGCAGAACATGTCGAACAACTCGGTGGTCACCCCGGACGGCGGGGAGATCGGCCGGGCGCAGGCGATGCAGGCCGCCGCGTGCGGGCTGGAACCGTCGGTGCGGTTCAACCCGGTGCTGCTCAAGCCGGGCAGCGACCGGTCCTCGCAGGTCGTGGTGCTTGGCCGGGTGGACGGCACGGTCAGCGCGCTGTCCTACCGGGAGCGCAAGCCGGCCCTGCTGGGCGTGGTCACCGAGACCCTGGCCGGGCTGCGCGCCGACTACGACGTCGTCGTCTGCGAGGGCGCCGGCTCGCCGGCCGAGATCAACCTGCGGGCCACCGACATCGCCAACATGGGGCTGGCCCGCGCCGCCGAGCTCCCCGTGCTGGTGGTCGGCGACATCGACCGGGGCGGGGTGCTGGCCCACCTGTTCGGCACGCTCGCCGTGCTGTCCGCCGCCGACCAGGCACTCGTTGCCGGGTTCGTGGTCAACAAGTTCCGCGGCGACCCGGCGCTGCTGGCACCCGGGCTGGACCAGCTGCGCGCGCTGACCGGGCGGCCTACCCTCGGCGTGCTGCCGTTCGACGACCGGCTCTGGCTGGACGCCGAGGACTCGCTGTCCTACGTGGCCGACGGGGTGGTCGGCCGGCCCGCGCCGCCGGTGGGGGAGCGCTGGCTGCGGGTGGCGGTACCCCGGCTGCCCCGGATCTCCAACGCCACCGACGTCGAGGCGCTGGCCTGTGAGCCCGGGGTCGCGGTCCGCTACGTGACCGAGCCCTCCCGGCTGGCCGACGCGGACCTCGTGGTGCTGCCCGGTTCCAAGTCCACCGTGACCGACCTGGACTGGCTGCGCGCCACCGGCCTGGCCGACGCGGTGCTCGGGCATGCCGCGCGGGGGCGTCCGGTGCTCGGCATCTGCGGTGGCTACCAGATGCTGGCGCGGCGGCTGGTGGACGAGGTCGAGTCGGGGCGGGGGGCGGTGGCCGGCCTCGGGCTGCTCGACGTGGAGATCGAGTTCGAGCCGGCCAAGCACCTGGGCCGGCCGGCCGGGCGGGCGCTCGGTCACCCCGTCACCGGGTACGAGATCCACCACGGCCGGGTGGTCCGGTCCGCCGAGTCACCGCTGGTCACCGGGGCGGACGGCGGCGAGGGTACGGACGCCGGCGAGGGTGCGGACGCCGGCATTGCGGAGGGGGCGGACGCCGGCACCGTGCTCGGCACCCACTGGCACGGCCTGCTCGAGAACGACGCCTTCCGCCGCGCGCTGCTGCGCCGGGTGGCCGGGCTGGTGGAGCCGGGGTTCGTCGCGGCGCCCGGGGTGTGCTTCGCCGACGTCCGCGCCGCCCAGCTGGACCTGCTCGGTGACCTGGTCGAACAGCACCTGGACACCGACGCGATCTGGCGGCTGATCTCCGCCGGGGCGCCGGCCGGCTTGCCGTTCGTACCGCCCGGCTCATTGACCTGACTAGACTTGGCCTGACTAGACTTGACCAAGTAGTCTCGAGCTGTGGAGAGACAGGTCAACGTGTACGAGGCCAAGACTCAACTGTCCAAGCTGCTCGAACAGGTCGAGGCCGGCGACGAGATCATTATCGCGCGCAACGGCAAGCCGGTTGCCCGGTTGGTCCCCGCCCAGCGCCGGACCTCCCCCCGGGTGCCGGGTGGCTGGAAGGGCAAGGTCTGGATGGCGCCCGACTTCGACGATCCGGACGACGAGCTGGTCGAGCTCTACAGCGACGGGCCGATCTTCCCCGAGGACGGAGAGCGGCGTTGAGATTGCTGCTCGACACCCATGTGGTGCTCTGGTGGCTTGAGGCGTCCGAACGCCTGTCCGCCGATGCGCTGGCCGCGATCAGCACGCCCGCGAACGAGGTGTTCGTCTCCGCGGTGTCCGCGTGCGAAGTAGGGCAGAAGTCTGCGGTCGGCAAGCTGCACATCCCCGAGGACTTCGAGCGGCAGGTCATGCTGGGAGAGTTCGTCGAGCTGCCGATCACTGTCCGGCACGGCCTGGCAGCGGGGAAGCTCCCGCTGCACCACAAGGACCCGTTCGATCGCTTACTCGTCGCGCAGGCTCGGTGTGAAGGGCTGACGTTGGTGACGGCGGACCGGCAGGTGGCCGCCTACGACGTCCCGATCCTACCTGCCGGCAGCTAATCCAGCGGCAGGCTGAGCAGGGCGTTCTCGATCAGCTCGGGCAGCGCGGGGTGGATCCAGTACTGGCCCTCCGCCATCTCCCGCGCCGGCAGACCGAACGACATGGCCTGGATCAGCGGCTGGATCACGGTGGACGCCTCGGGCCCGAGTAGGTGAGCGCCGAGCAGCAGCCCGGTGGCCGGATCGGCGAGCAGCTTGCAGAACCCGGTGCGGTCCTCCATCGCCCAGCCGAAGGCGACCGAGCTGTAGTCCTGGATGGCCCGGACGTAGCGGATGCCCCGTTCCCGGCACTCCGCCTCGGTCAGCCCCACCGAGGCCACCGTCGGGGACGTGAACACGGCGGACGGCACGAACCGGTGGTCGGTACGGCGCGGCGCATCCGGGTGCAGCAGGTTGTGCGCCACGACCTTCGCCTCGTGGTTGGCCACGTGCTTGAGCAGGTGCGGCGAGCTCAGGTCGCCGAGCGCGTAGATGCCCTCGACCGACGTGCGCTGGTACTCGTCGACGATTACTCGGCCGCCCGGCTCCACCGCCACCCCGGCCGCCTGCAGCCCGAGCCGGTCGCCGTTCGGCATCCGGCCGGCCGCCACCAGCAGCACGTCGCCCTCGGCGGTGCTGCCATCGGAGAGCGCCAGCTGGATCCCGGTGTCGGTGCGCTCCAGGCAGCCCACCGGCTGCACGTTGGTCCGGACGTCCCAGCGCTGCACGGCCAGCTCGGTGAACCGTTCGGACAGCGTCTCGTCCAGGTGCCGCAGCAGCGCCGGCCCGCGCGTCACGATCGTCACCTCGACACCCAACGCGGAGAACACGTGGGCGAACTCGGCACTGATGTAGCCGCCGCCCACGATCACCATCTGACCGGGCAGCTCGTCCATCCGCAGCACCGTGTCGGAGGTGCAGTACGGGGCTCCGGACTCGGCGATCGAGCTCGGGATGACCGGCCGGGAGCCGGCGGCGAGCACGAAGCGGTCGGCGCTCAGCTCCTCGCGCCGGCCGTCCGGGAAGGTCACGACCAGCTGCTTCGGCCCCGTGAACTCGGCGTGCCCCGAGTAGAGCGTGATGTTCGGCGAGCCGCTTTCGCGGTAGCTCCGGCCGCCCTCGGAGATCGGGTCGATCCGGCCGAAGATGCGGTCCCTGATGTCCACCCAGCGGACCTTGTCCACCGTAGCGTCGATGCCGAACCGGTCCGCGGTGGTGATCTTGCGGGCGATGTCCGCCGCGTAGACGTACATCTTCGTCGGGATGCAGCCGACGTTCAGGCAGGTACCGCCGAATACGCCCTCCTCGACGATGGCGATGTCCAGCGCGGCGAACCGCTCGTCGGGCAGCGTGTTCCCTGAGCCGGAACCGATGATCACGAGGTCGAAGTGGCGCACCTGACCGAGATTAGCCTGACGCGGTCCCGAACCTCGTATCGCGCGGGATTAGGCCGAATGGGTGAACTGGTCGGTCGAACGCGGACGATTATCTGAAACCGGTAACAGTCGTTGCGTGACCCACGACATCCCGGATGCGTTGCGGCTGACCACCGTGGGGGATGGTCAGATCGCTCTCGCCAAGGGTGGGGCCGTACCCAGGCCCTGTCCGGCTGGGTGGGACCCCGCCGCTCCGGGGGGCCGCCCAGCCGGCCACTCCCGTGCTTCCGGCCCGATTTCCCGGCGGTGTACCGACCCGCTGTGGTGATCGGAGGACGTGAGATCCGTCCGGTCCGCCGCCCTCACGTCGCCGAGGTGGTTCGCCGTCTGGTAGGCAGAGCCTGTGAGCAGCGAACCGTACTCCGCAACGGTGCACCGGGCATGGGCAGCGGACCTGGACCCTCCCACCCTTTACGCGCTGCTGCGGCTGCGCGTCGACGTGTTCGTCGTCGAGCAGCAGACCGCCTACCCCGAGTTGGACGGGCGCGACCTGGAGCCGAGGGCACGGCACTACTGGCTGGGTGGCCAGGGGCAGCCGGAGCCGGTGCTCGGCTGCGTGCGGCTGCTCAAGGAACCCGACGGCGGATACCGGATCGGGCGGCTCTGCCTGGTCAAGGAGGTCCGAGGGCACCGACTGGGCCGCCGGCTGATGGACGCGGTGCTCGCCGAGGTCGGCGCCGGCCAGTGCATCACCCACTCCCAGCTCCCGCACGTCAGCTTCTACGAGCGCTACGGGTTCGTCGTGGACGGCGAGCAGTTCGAGTGGGGCGGCGTCCAGCACGTGCCGATGCGCCGGGTCAAGCGCGAGTACCCCCGTTGATGCCCGGTTTAGACAGCCGGGCCGGGGCGGGTCGGTGAGCATCGAGCTCGGTGGTCCGGCTCGCCCGTTGTTCCCCTTCTCAGCCGTCGTCGGCCACCCCGACATGCGGCTGGCGCTGCTGCTCACCGCGGTGCACCCGACGATCGGCGGGGTTCTGGTCCGCGGCGAGAAGGGCACCGCCAAGTCCACCGTGGTGCGGGCGTTGGCGGCGCTGCTGCCGTCGCGGGACACCGTGCTGGACTGCCGCTTCGGCTGCGACCCCGCTGACCCCGACCCCGGCTGCCCCGACGGCGCGCACCCGGCCGGCGCGCCGGCCCGGCCCCGGCCCTCGCGGCTGGTCGAGCTGCCGGTCGGCGCCACCGAGGACCGGCTGATCGGCTCGCTGGACCTGGAGCGGGCGCTGTCCGAGGGCGTGCGCGCCTACCAGCCGGGGCTGCTCGCCGCCGCCCACCGCGGCGTGCTGTACGTCGACGAGGTCAACCTGCTGCACGACCACCTCGTGGACCTGCTGCTGGACGCCGCCGCGATGGGCCGGGCACACGTGGAGCGCGACGGCGTGTCGCTGTCCCACGCCTCGTCGTTCCTGCTGGTCGGCACCATGAACCCGGAGGAGGGCGAGCTCCGGCCGCAGCTGCTCGACCGGTTCGGGCTGACCGTCGAGGTGACCGCGGCCCGGGACGTCGAGCAGCGCGTCGAGGTGGTCCGGCGCCGGCTCGCGTTCGAGGCCGACCCGGCCGGCTTCGCCGCCGGCTGGCGGTCCGCCGAAGCCGAGCTGGCCGCGCAGATCGTGGCCGCCAGGGCTCGGCTGGCCGACGTGGCGCTGCCGGACACCGAACTGCGCCGGATCGCCGCGCTGTGCGCCGCCTTCGAGGTGGACGGCATGCGCGCCGACCTGGTGACCGCGCGCACCGCGGTGGCGCACGCCGCCTGGCGCGGTGCGGCCGAGGTGACCGAGCAGGACGTCCGGGTGGCCGCCCGGCTGGCCCTGCCGCACCGCAGGCGCCGCGACCCGTTCGACGAGCCCGGACTGGACGACGGCGTCCTGGACGACGCACTGGACCGGGCCGCCGAGCAGGCCGAACCGCCGCAACCCCGGGACCCGGACGGCGCTGGTCCCGACAGTGGTCCGCCGGACGACGAGGGCGGCCCGCCGGGAGGTGGCGGTCCGCCCGACGGCGGTGGGCCGAACGGGGACGGACCCGATGGGGGAGGCGCGCCGCCGCCCGCCGAGCCGCCGCCCGGCCGGGCCGCCCCTGGCGGAGACGGCCAGAGTCGACCCGCGCCGACCCCGGCCGCGCCGTTCCGGGCCCGGCTGCTGACCGTGCCCGGGGTCGGCGAGGGCGCCCCCGGCCGCCGGTCCAGGGCCCGCACCGACCAGGGCCGGGTGGTGCGCGCCGCGGCGGACAACCCGCACCGGGCCGCCGACCTGCACCTGCCGGCCACCGTGGCCGCCGCCGCGCCGCACCAGCGGGCCCGCGGCCGCACCGGCCCCGGCCTGCGGCTGCGCCGCGACGACCTGCGGCACGCCGTGCGGGAGGGCCGCGAGGGCAACCTGGTGCTGTTCCTGGTGGACGCGTCCGGGTCGATGGCCGCCCGGCGCCGGATGGCGGCGGTCAGTGGTGCCGTGCTGTCCCTGCTGCGCGACGCCTACCAGCGCCGCGACAAGGTCGGCCTGGTGACCTTCCGGGCCGGCGGCGCCGAGCTGCTGCTGCCGCCGACCTCGTCGGTGCCCGCCGCGGTCAGCCGGCTCAACCGGCTGCGCACCGGCGGGCGGACGCCGCTGGCCGACGGACTGCTGCGGGCGCGCCGGGTACTCGCCGCCGAACGGTTGCGCGACCCGCGCCGGCGCGCGCTGCTGGTCGTGCTCACCGACGGCCGCGCCACGGTACCGATCCGGGCGGGCGGTGACCCACTGGCCGATGCGCTGCGCGCGGCCGCGCTGCTGGCCGGCGACGGCGTGGCGACGGTGGTGGTGGACTGCGAGTCCGGCCCGGTCCGGCTGGGGTTGGCCGGCCGGTTGGCGGTGGCCGCCGGCGGCCCGGTGGTCACGGTGGGGGAGCTGTCCGCCGAGCGGGTCACCGGCGTCGTGCGCGCGGCGCGGGCCGCCTGACGGCGACGTCGCCCCGGTGTCCCGAAGTCTGCCCCGAAGTCGTCGCGCAGTCGGTATCAAATGGGGCTTCCGGGCGGCCTGGCCGCCCACCATGCTGTGCGGCTATGGGGTTCACCGGCCGGCAGTTCGGCCGTCCGTCCGGTCTGCCGGGCCGCCTGGTGGGCGGGCTGATGGCGCGCGGCAACCGGGCGTTCAACATCGAGGTGGCGTCCCGGCTGAGTCGGCTGGCCGGCGGGGCGGAGCGGATCGCCGAGGTCGGCTGCGGCCCGGGTGTCGGGCTGGCCGCGCTGCTCAAGCAGTTCCCCGAGGCGCAGGTGGTGGGCATCGACCTGTCCCCGGAGATGCTGGCGCAGAGCAGGGCGCGCAACGCCGAGGCCGTCCGGTCCGGACGGCTGACCCTGCGCCGGGGCGGCATCGAGCAGCTGGACACCCCGGTGGACCTGATCGTCGCCGTGCACGTGCTCTACTTCTGGCACCAGCCGGTCGAGGTGCTCGGCTGGCTGCGCCGCGCGGTGACCGAGGATGGGCTGGTCGCGCTCGGCTACCGGTGCCGCCCGGACATGCCGCCGCCGGCCAGGCGGGACTTCCCGAGGGAGGGCCACCTGCTCTACGAGGTCGACTCGCAGGTGCGGGGGCTGTTCGCGGCGGCCGGGTTCCAGACCGCGCGCAGCGTGCGGATCGACGCGACGAGGATGCACCTCGGCTGGTTGACGGTCGCCGGACCGTAGCGGCCGGGGCCGAAGGGAGACGGTGTGCCACAGGGCCAGGTCGTTGAGGTTCCCCAGGACGGTTTGAGCACCCGGCAGCGGCGCAACCGGCCGCTGCTGATGGTGCACACCGGCGAGATGAAGGGGAAGTCGACCGCCGCGTTCGGCATGGCCCTGCGGGCCTGGAACCAGGGCTGGGCGATCGGCGTCTTCCAGTTCGTCAAGTCGGCCAAGTGGAAGGTGGGCGAGGAGGCCGCGTTCCGCGCGCTGGGCCGGCTGCACGAGCAGACCGGCGAGGGCGGCCCGGTGGAGTGGCACAAGATGGGCGACGGCTGGTCCTGGGCCCGCAAGCAGGGCAGCGAGGTCGACCACGCGGCCGCCGCCGTCGAGGGATGGCGGGAGATCCGGCGCCGGATCGAGGCCAAGACGCACGAGATGTACGTGCTGGACGAGTTCACCTACCCGCTCAAATGGGGCTGGATCGACGTCGCCGAGGTCATCGAGGTGCTCACCGCGCGGACCGGCCGGCAGCACGTGGTGATCACCGGGCGGGACGCGCCGGCCGCGCTGGTCGAGGCGGCCGATCTGGTGCTGCACACGACCAAGGTGAAGCACCCGATGGACGCCGGCCAGAAGGGGCAGCGCGGCATCGAGTGGTGACCGTGCCGGCAGTCGGGCCCAGCGGCCGGTCAGGGGGCTCGGTCAGGGTGCGCAGAGGGCGCGCTGGGCGGCGCTCTGGATGGCGTTGGCCAGGTGCACCTCGCCGACCGCGGTGGGGTGGATCCCGTCGATGGACAGGTCCAGCCGGGGGTTCCAGCCGCTGCTCGCGTCCACGATCTGGACCGCGTCGAACTGCGCGGCCACCTTGCGCTGCGCCGCGGCATAGGCGGCGATGACCTTCGGGTCGTGGCCAGGGTGCGCGGGCGCCACCACCTGCAGCGGGCGGACCAGCAGGATCACCGGCACCGGCGGCGCGGCGAACGTGCCCAGCACGCGCTTGAGCGCCCCGGTCCACTGCTCGGTCGGCAGCTTGTTCTTGATGTCGTTGATCCCGGAGTCGACCACCACCAGGTCGGACGTGCCGGGTACCCAGCGGGTCTTGCCGTTGTGCACCAGCGAGTCCACGTTCAGCGTGGTGCCGCCGTTCACCGCCCGGATGACCGGCTTGACCCGCATCGCGGTGGCCGCCAGCGTCGCGTAGCTGGCCGGCGCCCCGCCGAGCTGGGGGGAGAGCAGGTAGCTGTGCCCGTAGGCGACGAGCGGGCCGTGCGGCCGGCCGCAGTTCTTGGAGTCCTTGGTCGGCGCGGTCTGCGCGGCGTGCGCGGCCGGCGCGCCGGCCGTGGCACCGGCGACCACACAGGTCGCGGCAGCGGCCAGCGCGATGACCAGGGCACGTACCCGCACGGTAACTCCTCGAAAGCTGGTTCTACTGGGGAGACGCGACGGTCGGGGATTCCGTCGATGCTCACTGTCGCACGGAGATGATCTCGCCGTAGTCCTCCCAGTGGGGGAATTCCGGCGTCCGGTCGGTGTGGTGCGGTGACTGTCAGGCGCATGCAATCCATCAAATTGGGTGAACCGTTCACGGAAGGGTAATTGACGGTTCGGGCTGCCCGTGCATGACTCGCCGCCGGGGCCGGCCCGCCGTCCTGCCCGCCCGTCGGGCGGTCCGCGTAGCGTGCCGGTCATGAGCAGGGCAATCGTGATCGCCGGCGTGGCCTCCGGCACCGGCAAGACCACGGTGGCCACCGGTCTGATGGCCGCGCTGTGCCGGCGGGGTACCTCGGTGGCCCCGTTCAAGGTCGGCCCGGACTACATCGACCCCGGCTACCACGCGCTGGCCACCGGGCGCCCCGGCCGCAACCTGGACCCGGTGCTGGTCGGCGAACACCGGGTGCCGGCCCTGTTCCGGCACGGGCTGGCCGGCGCCGAGGTGGCGGTCGTCGAGGGCGTGATGGGGCTGTTCGACGGCCGGATCGGGCCCGCCGGGGAGCCGGCCGGTGGGCTGGTCGCCGACGGGTCCACCGCGCACGTGGCCCGGCTGATCGGTGCCCCGGTGCTGCTGGTGGTGGACTGCCGGGGGCAGAGCCGCAGCCTGGCCGCGCTGCTGCACGGGTTCGCCACCTTCCGGCCCGGTACCCGGCTGGCCGGCGTGGTGCTCAACCAGGTCGGCAGCCCCCGCCACGAGCAGGTGCTGCGCGACGCCTGCGCCGAGGTCGGGCTGCCGGTGCTCGGTGCGCTGCCCCGTCGCGACGAGCTCGCCGTGCCCTCCCGCCACCTTGGCCTGGTCACCGCCGCCGAGCACGGCGTGGCCGCGACCTCGGCGGTGGACGCGATGGCCGAGCTCGTCGCCCGCCACGTCGAGCTGGACGCGGTGCTGGCGGCCGCCTCGGTGCCGCCCGCCGGCGGTCCAGCCTGGGACGCCGCCACCGAGATCGCGGCTGAGACCGCCGCCGGCGCACCGGGACCCGGGGGGCGGCCGGTCGGCCCGGGACGGCCGGTGGTAGCCATCGCCGGTGGTACGGCGTTCAGCTTCGGCTACGCCGAGCACGCCGAGCTGCTGACCGCCGCTGGCGCCGAGGTCGCCCTGTTCGACCCGCTGCGCGCCGAGCGGCTGCCGGCGGGGGCGGCGGGGCTGGTCCTGCCCGGCGGCTTTCCCGAGGAGCACGGCGCGAGGCTGGCCGCCAACGCGGGCCTGCGGGCCGAGGTGGCCGCGCTGGCCGGCGCCGGGGCGCCGGTGCACGCCGAGTGCGGCGGGCTGCTGTACCTGGTCAGCGAGCTGGACGGACACCCGATGTGCGGTGTACTGCCCGGCGTCGGCCGGATGACCAGGCAGCTGCGGCTTGGCTACCGGGACGCGGTGGCGATCAGTGCGTCGCCGCTGTTCGAGCCGGGGCAGCGGGTCACCGGGCACGAGTTCCACCGCACCGAGGTCACCCCGGCCGCCGGCTCGACCGACACCGGGGGCGGGCCGGCCTGGCAATGGGCGGTGCAGGGCACGCCGGCCGGCCCGGAGGGCTTCGTGTGGGGCGGCGTGCACGCGTCCTACCTGCACACCCACCCCGCCGGGCAGCCCGGTGCGGTGGCCCGCTTCGTGGCCCACTGCGCCGAGTTCGCCGCCGGCCGGACCGACCCGGCCGGGTCGGGCCCGGTCTCCGGCTCGGCCGACCCGGTCGGTGTGCCGGGCCGATGACCGGCCGATGACCGGCGACCTGGTGGTCGGCCTCGGCTGCCGGCCCGGGGTGCGCGCCGCCGACGTGCGGGCCACCGTCGCGGCGCTGCTGGCGCGGCACGGTCTCGACCCGGCCGCCGTGCGCGCCTACGCCACGCTGGACGAGCGGGCCGGCGAGCCGGGGCTGCGCGCGCTGGCCGGCCCGGTGCTGCTGGCCTACCCGGCGCGGCTGCTGGCGCTGGTCGACGTGCCGAACCCGAGCGCGCGGGTGGCCGCCGCCGTCGGCACCGCAGGGGTGGCCGAGGCCGCCGCGCTGCACGGGGCCGCCGAGCTGGCGCCGCCGGGCGCCTCGGTGGCGCTGGTCGCCCCGAAGCTGGCCGGCACCGGGGTCACCGCGGCCGTGGCCAGGATCGGGCCGGGCTGAGCGGCAGCGGCCCGGATCGGGACGCGCCGCCGCGGGCCGGGTTGAGCCAGCCGGGCGCAATCACCTCGCCGACGGGGCCGACGGACACCCCGGGTGGGCCATGAATGGCGCCGATCCGGCTCCGCCGCGGGATACTCCGGCGCGAGGCGGCGCCGGCGGGGGCGCGGCCGTGGCGGAAGGGAACCCGGGAGATGGCCGAAGAGCGGCGCCACGGGCCGGCCGACGAGGGCAACGGTGGCCCGGTGACCCCCGGAGCCGAACCGCCGAAGGCCAGCAACGGCGGCAACGGGGGCAACGGGACGAACGGGCTGACCGGCGCGGCCGGCCCGGCGCGCGGCGCGAAGCCGGGCGGCACGCTCGCCGTCCCGGAGCCGGTGAAGCCGGTGGTCGAGCAGATCAAGCGGACCCGGGTCAGCGGGCTGTGGGTCGGCGTGACGCTGTCCGCCGTCGTGCTGCTCTTCCTGCTGATCTTCATTCTGCAGAACAACGTGCCGACGCCGATCCGGTTCCTCGGCATCGAGGGCACGCTGCCGGTGGGGGTGGCGTTGCTGTTCGCCGCGGTGCTCGGGGTGTTGCTGGTGGCCATCCCCGGCTACCTGCGGATCTTGCAGCTGCGCCGGGCCGCCCGCCGGCGCGGCGACCACTGAGCCGGCTCGCATCACGTTGACCGGGCGCCGGACCGGTGGGGAGGATGCACCGTGCGTAACCAGACTTCGCCGCCGGCGCGCCACCCCGCGCGGCTTGGCCCCCGACACTGCCCCATGCGCGGAGTAGAGCATGGCTGACCAGCACTATCTGGTCGGCCTGGACCTGCGGGACCGGCTGGTCGTGGTGATCGGCGGGGGCTCCGTGGTGCAGCGCCGGGTACCCCGGTTGCTGGCCGCCGGCGCCCGGGTCCGGGTGGTCTCACCGTCGGTCACGGCGGTGGTGGAGGGCCTGGTGGGCTCCGGTGACGTGGACTGGGTGCGCCGCCGCTACGCGGACGGGGACCTGGACGGCGCCTGGTACGCGCTGGCCTGTGCGTCCGACCCGGCGGCCAACGCGGCGGTGGTCGCCGAGGCGCAGCGGCGCCGGGTGTTCTGCGTGCGGGCCGATGCCGGCGAGCTGGGTTCGGCGGTCACCCCGGCGGTCGGCGAGCACGAGGGGCTCACTCTCGGTGTGCTGTCCGGCGGCGAGCCAAGGCGCTCGGCCGCGGTCCGCACGGCGCTGGTCGAGGCGCTGCAGACCGGGCTGATCGACGACTCGGCAGAGCCGGCCGCGCCGGGCGTTGCTTTGGTCGGCGGCGGTCCCGGCGACCCCGGGCTGATCACCGTGCGGGGCCGGCGGCTGCTGTCGCGGGCCGACGTGGTGGTGGCCGACCGGTTGGCTCCGCAGCGGCTGCTCGAGGAGCTGCCCTCGCACGTCCAGGTGATCGACGCGTCCAAGATCCCGTACGGCCGGGCCATGCAGCAGGAGGCGATCAACACCGCGCTGATCGAGGCCGCGAAGGCCGGCAAGTTCGTGGTCCGGCTCAAGGGCGGTGACCCGTTCGTCTTCGGCCGGGGCTTCGAGGAGCTGCTCGCCTGCGTCGAGGCCGGCGTGCCGGTCACCGTAGTACCGGGCGTGACCAGTGCGTTCGCCGCGCCGGCCGCCGCCGATGTGCCGGTCAGCCACCGGGGCGTCGCGCACGAGATCGTGGTCATCTCCGGGCACGCCGCGCCGGACGACCCGGCCTCGCTGATCGACTGGCCGGCGCTCGGCCGGCTGCGCGGCACGCTGGTGCTGCTGATGGGCGTGCAGAAGGTAGCCGCGTTCGCCGAGGTGCTGATCGAGCACGGCCGCCCGGCCGACACCCCGGTCGCGGTGATCCAGGACGGCACGCTGCGCGGTCAGCGCACGCTGCGCAGCAGTTTGGCCAAGGTCGCCGACGAGATGGCGCGTGAGGGGATCCGGCCGCCGGCGATCATCGTGATCGGCCCGGTGGCCGGCCTGGCCACCGGCAAGTAGGGCCGCCGGCAAGTAGGGCCGCCGGCGGCGGGTTCCTTTTCGGCGTGTTGCCGAAAAAGTCATATTGGACGTGTCCATGTGCGTTTTTCGGCAACACGCCAAAAAACGTCTCCCGACCCCGGCAGGGCCGGCGCCACCGATCAGTCCTGGATCCGGCGCCACGGCCGGGTCTGCTCGAGCGCGAACGCCAGCTCCAGCAGGGTCCGCACGTCGCCGTGGCTGGCCGAGAGCTGGACGCCGATCGGCAGCCCGTTCTCGGTGGCCCCGGTGGGTAGCGAGATGGCCGGGCTGCCGGCGCGTAGGCCCGCTTCACCCCGGCCAGTCGGTAGAGCATCGTCGGGGTGCGGTGCAGGTTGCGCCGGTAGAGCTGGCGCAGGTCGTCGGCCGTGTACTCGATCGCGTGGACCCGGGTCATCGGTCGGCTCAGCCGGCCGCGCGCTTGCGCGGGTCGGACGGGAACGCACCGGCCGCGATGCACCGGTCCGACCAGGCGGACACCTTCTCCAGGGTTGGCGCGAGCTGGTGCCCGAGTGCCCTGATCAGGGTGCGCTGGCTGGCGTCGGTGCGGTCCTCGATCTTGGTTCGGAAGGCCCGGCCGGCCTCGGTGATCTCCCAGTTGGCGACCAGACCGGACACGGTCAGGCTGGCCACCGCCTGCTCGTGCGCCTCCCGCGACCAGCCTCGGGTGTTGCTGTACTCGCCGAGTCCGTAGCCCAGCCAGAGCTCGGTCACGATGTTCATCTCGCAGCCGCCGAGCCCGGCCGCGATGCAGGTCGCCACGTGCCCGTCGCCCCGGTGCTCGCGGACCAGGTCGGCGGCCCGCCACAGCCGGGCGTACGGGTCGGCCAGCGGGGGCGCCGAGCGCAGCGCCGAGAACAGCGGCCGGCCGGCACCGTCGGCGACCGCGGCGGCGCCCTCCAGTGACTGGGCCACCTCGAGCACCTCGGCCTCGGTGGTCACGTCGCCGAGTACCTTGCGCAGGCTCACCGCGACGCCCTCGTCGCGCAGCGCGATCAGCTCGGCGCGGTCCAGCTTGCCGAGGCCGTCGGTCCACAGCTGGTCGATCATGTCCGGCGGGAACACCGCGAACGCGGCGGCCACCACCGAGGACGGCACGTCGCCGAGCGCGGCGCCCCGCCCGCAGACGTAGCCGGACAGGAAGTCCAACCCGTGCGCGGCGAGCGCGTCGTAGACCTCCTGGGCCCACACCGCGTGCATGGCGAGCGGCTCCAGCGCATCCCGCAGCTGACGGGCCGGTCCACCCGCCGCGACGGCTGGGGGCGCGGTGGTGCCCTCCGGCGCGCGGGTGAAGAACGTGGCGATCGCGGCCTCGTAGTCCATACCGCGAATTTAGTGTCCAGCCCGTCGCGGTGTGCAAGGCCCACCCCCGCCACGCCGGAAGTTCGGCTTGACGGGGTCGGTAGCGGCCGGCGACAGTGGTCGGACACACTGTCCAGACGCAATGGTCGACGTGTTCTTGGGAGGACGTCATGCGCGGTACCGGGTCCCGGGCGGGCCGATGACCGGCGGTGGCACGCGCCCGCTCGTCGAGCGGGTCTACCGCGCGCTGGCCGGCGGGCACCGGGCGGAGCTGGCCGCCGTGCTGCACCCCGAGTTCGAGGGCCACTTCAGCCCCGGCCTGCCGGCCCCCATCGGCGGCCGGCACAGCGGGGCGGCGGCGTGCATCGACAGCGGCTGGTGGGCCATCGGGGCGACCTTCGCGGTCCGCGCGCAGCCCGAGCGTTGGCTGGACTGCGGGTCGGGCGAGCTGCTCGTGGTCGGCACCTACGAGGGCAGCGCGCGGCGCACCGGGCGGCCGCTGCTGGCCCCGTTCGCGCACCTCTGGGCCGGCGACGGCGACCGGCTGCGCTCCCTGCACCAGTACACCGACACCGCGCTCTGGCTGGCCGCGCTCCAGGAGGTACCGAGATGACCGAGCCCGCGCTCGCCGACCGGGTCACCCTGGAGGTCGCCGACGGGCTGGCGCGGCTGCGGCTGGCCCGCCCGCGCGGCCGCAACGGGATCGACATGGCGATGGTCCGGGCGCTCGCCGCCGCGCTCGACACGGTGGCCGCCGACCCGGCCGTGCGCGCGCTGCTGATCGACGCCGACGGCCCGGCGTTCACCGTCGGCGGCGACCTGCGCCACCTCGGCGGCCAGGCCGACCGGCTGCCCACCGAGCTGCACGAGATGATCTCGCGCTATCACCGCACGCTGGACCAGCTGGCCGCGCTGCCGATCCCCGTGCTGGTGGCGGCCCACGGCGCGGCGGCCGGTGGCGGGCTCGGCCTGCTGTGGTGTGCCGACGTGGTGATCGCCGCCGACGACCTGCGGATCGCCACCGGGTTTGTGCACCTGGCGCTGTCCGGCGACGGCGGCAGCAGCTGGCACCTGCCCCGGCTGGTCGGGCTGCGCCGGGCGCAGGAGCTGATCATGGGCGGCCGGGTGCTGGACGCCGCCGAGGCGCTGGACTGGGGCCTGGTGACCCGGGTGGTGCCGGCCGCCGAGCTGGCCGAGCAGGCGTTGGCCCAGGCCCGAGCGCTGGCCAGCGGGCCGACCTACGCACTCGGCCGGATGAAGCGGCTGCTGCTGGAGAGCTCGGTCAACAGCTACCCGCAGCAGCTCGCCGCCGAGCGCGCGGCGATCGTGGACTGCGCCGGCACCGAGGACGCCCGCGAGGGGCTCGCCGCCTTCGCCGACCGCCGGCCGCCCCGGTTCGTCGGCCGGTAGCTCGGCCGGTAGCTCGGCCGGTAGCACTGCCGCCGCACAGGGTGGCACGGTGGCCTCCATCGATCGAGGCATTGTCCTCACCGGGCGAGCGCAACGAGGCTGGGTGCCGAGACCGCTGTACTGCCCACAATGACGTGGAGGTAGGCATGACGACCGCCCAGCCGGCGAGCCCCGGCTTCGACGTGATCGTCGTCGGGGCGGGCTACTCCGGCCTGTACCTGCTGCACCGGCTGCGCGCCCAGGGCCGCCGCGTCCGGGTGCTCGAGGCGGCGGACGGGGTCGGCGGCACCTGGTACTGGAACCGGTACCCGGGCGCGCGCTGTGACGTGGAGAGCGTGGAGTACGGCTTCTCCTTCTCCGCCGAGCTGGACGAGCGGTGGCGCTGGAGCGAGCGGTACTCCGCGCAGGCGGACATCCTGGCCTACCTGAACACCGTGGCGGACACGTTCGACCTGCGCCGGGACATCCAGCTGAACACCACCGTGAGCTCGGCCCACTACGACGAGTCGGCTCACCGCTGGCGGCTGCGCACCCGGACCGGCTCGGACGGCGGCTCGGACACCGGCGGGGGCGAGGAACTGACCGCCCAGTTCTGCGTGATGGCCACCGGGTGCCTGTCCAAGCCGAAGGTGCCAGACATCGCCGGCCTGGACTCGTTCGCCGGGCCGAGCTACTCCACGTCCAGCTGGCCGCACGAGGGCGTCGACTTCACCGGGCAGCGGGTCGGCGTGATCGGCACCGGCTCGTCCGGCGTGCAGGCCATCCCGCTGATCGCCGAGCAGGCCGCCCAGCTGTACGTGTTCCAGCGCACCGCGAACTACATCGTGCCGGCGCACAACCACGACCTTTCGGAGCTGGACCAGGGCGCCGAGCAGCTCGCCGCCCGCCGGCGCAGTGGCCTGGACTGCCCGCTCGGGGTGGCCTTCGAGCCCGGCGAGGTGAACGGCGTGCCGGCCATGGAGCTGCCCGCCGAGCAGCGGGACGCCGAGTTCGAGCGGCTCTGGCAGCGCGGTGGACTGGTCATGATGCTGGCGTTCCCGGACCTGCTGCTGGAGGGCGAGGCGAACCGGGCCGCCGCCGAGTTCATCAAGGGCAAGATCAGGGCGAAGGTGCACGACCCTGCTGTCGCGGAGATCCTGACCCCGAAGGGCTACCCGGTCGGCTCGAAGCGGCTCTGCGTGGACTCGCATTACTACGAGACGTTCAACCGGGCCAACGTCAGCCTGGTCGACCTGGTCGCCACCCCGATCGACCGGGTCACCCCGGCCGGCGTGCGGACCAGCGCCGCCGAGGTGCCGTTGGACGCGCTCGTGCTGGCCACCGGCTTCGACGCGATGACCGGCGCGCTGGGCGCCATCGACATTCGGGGCCGGGGCGGCGTGCCGCTGTCGCGCAGCTGGGCGGACGGCCCGCGCAGCCTGCTCGGCCTGGCCGTCGCCGGCTTCCCGAACCTGTTCACCGTGACCGGGCCGGGCAGCCCTTCGGTGCTGAGCAACATGCGGCTGTCCATCGAGCAGCACGTCGACTGGATCACCGACTGCCTCGGCTACCTGGCGGAACACCGGATCGCCAGCATCGAGGCCACCGAACAGGCCCAGGAGACCTGGGTGGAGCACGTCGCCGAGGTCGCCGAGCCGACCATCTTCCCCCGAGGCGCCTCCTGGTACACCGGCACCAACGTGCCCGGCAAGGCCAGGGTGTTCATGCCCTACATCGGCGGCGTGCCGGCCTACCGCGAGGCCTGCGAGAAGGTCGCCGCCGACGGCTACCAAGGCTTCGACCTCACCCCCGCCTGACCCCTGCGCGACCGCAAAACCGCACGTCAAGCCTCGTGAGTGGCGAGTGGTCCTATAGGACCACTCGCCACTCACGACCCCTGATCAGGGGTTTTGCTGGTCGCCAGGTCGTCGGCGGCGGTGCGGCCGGCGTCTGCGGTGCGGCGCAGGAAGTCGGCGAGCAGGGCGAGCTCGGCCTCGGTGTAGCCGGCGCAGAGCTGGTCCATCGAGCGGTTCATTCCCGCGTAGAGGCGGAACATCTCGGGGTTGCGCTCGCGCAGCGCGCGGACGGTGACCGCGCGCCGGTCGGCGGCGTCGGGGTCGCGGTCTCTGGTGATCCAGCCGGCGCGCTGCAGCCGGTCCAGTACGCCGGTCAGGGTGGCCGGGTGCACGCCGGCGAGCCGGGCCAGTGCGCTTGCGCCGAGTGGGCCGTGCCGCTGGATCGCGTCCAGGCAGTCCAGGTCGGAGTCCTTGAGCTTGAGCCGCGCGCCGACCCGGTGGTTCAGCTGGGTCAACTGGCCGTTCAGCCCGCGCAGCGCCGCCTTGACCTCAGTGGTCAGCCGCCGCCGCTGGCGTTCATCTAATTCGGAACTCATATGATATTGTCTCCATATAGTACGAAACTCAGGCACAGGGTAGCCGGTCCGGTGCCCGCTCGTGGGAAAGGCTCGCCATGACCGTCGCCCATCTCGTGGTCAACGTCGTGCTCGCCGTCGCGCTGTGCGGCTCGGCCGCCGCCGACTTCGTCCGGTACGAGCGCATCCTGGTCGGCATGGCCAACGCGGGCGTGCCGGAGTCCTGGCTGACGGGGCTCGGCCTGGTGAAGGTCGCCGGCGCGCTCGGCCTGCTGGTCGGGCTGTGGGTGCCGGTGCTCGGCATCGCCGCCTCGGTCGGCGTCGTGCTGTTCTTCGTGGCCGCGCTGTTCGTCCACCTGCGGGCCCGCGACTACGCGCTCGGCCCGGTCGCGGCGTTCGGTCTGCTCGCCGCCGCCGCGCTGGCCCTCGGCCTCGCCTGAGCGCCGCCGGTCAGGGCTCGACGACCGGGATCTCCAGGTGCGCGGTCAGCCCGCCGCCCTCCCGCGCGGACAGCGTGAGTTGGCCGTTCATGCCGCTGACCAGCTGCGCCACGATCCATAGGCCGAGCCCGGCGGTGCCACGCCGGTCGCCGAGGCTGACGTATTTGCGGGAGACCTCGCCGAGCTGGTCCGGCGGCAGGCCGGGACCCCGGTCCCGCACCTGCGCGACGAGCCGGTCCGGGTGCCCGGTCAGGTGCAGCTCGACGGGGCCCCGGCTGCTGTGCCGGGCGGCGTTCTCGGCGAGGTTGGTGAGGATTCGACGCAGCCGCTGCGGGTCGCTCCAGACCGAGGCACCGGCCGGCTCGACCGTGGCGGCCCGGCGCTCCGGTGGGATGGCGGCGGCGTCCAGCACCGCGTCGGCCAGCTCGGCCAGCACCACCCGGCACTCCCGGGGGCGCCCGACCGGGCTGCCGTCGGCGATGGCCAGGTCGGCGAGGTTGTCCAGCATGTCGCGCAGGTGCTCGCTGTGCGCGGAGATCAGCGACAGCGCGGTGGCCGCCGCGGGCGCGGCCAGCGAACCGGCGGCCAGGTCGCGGCTCAGCACGGTCATCGAGGCTACCGGGGTACGGAACTCGTGCAGGATCACCCGCAGCCCGTCCTGCCGGGCGTGCTGCGACTCCAGCAGCCGTTCCCGCAGGTCACGCTCCTCCAACAGCGCCTCGTGCTCGGCCATCGCGGCCGCCCGGGACCGCGCCGCCGCGTCGAACTGGCGCTCCAGCATCCGGCTGAACACCTCCACCAGCACCGCGACGGCCAGCAGGTACCCGGTCCACCAGGCGCCGTACTGCCAGCCGGCCGGCCGCGCCGGGGCGAGCTCGCCGACCGTGATCGCCAGGGTGTAGCCGGCGCCCAGCCCCACCGCCACCACGTAGCCGCGCCGCCCGCCGAGCCCCGCGGCGATCACGATCAGCGGCAGCACCGCGACCAGTGGGCTGTTCGCGCCGCCGGTCAGGGCGCAGCCGACGAGGGTGAGCGCCGAGTCGACGAGCGAGACCGCCCAGGTCGGCGGCAGCCAGAGATCGCGCACCCGCCAGAAGACCAACACTCCGGCGTAGGCCATGCTGATCGCCAGCAGGGTCCAGGCGGCGGTCCGGTGCGCGGCGGCAAACTGAGGGTCCAACAGCATCAGCAGGCCCCAGGACAGCACGACGGCGGCCCGCACGAACACGACAACCTGCTGTTCACGGGGGTCGCCGAGGTTGTTGAAGTCCAGCGGCGGCCGCTTCGGGGCGCTCATCCCGCGAATGGTGCCCCGAATGGGCCCGCCACGGCCATTCGGCGGGCGAGGTGAGTACCTCCGCGCCGTGTGATGATCGAGGCCGTTCCCACCGCGACGACCACCCGGACCCGACGAGGAGTGCACCGTGACCGGCGGCCCAGCACCTCGGCTGCGGGACTGTCCCGGCTTCGGGCGGGTGTGGGCCGCGGCGACGGTGTCCGGCTTTGGCAGCTATGTCACGACACTCGCGATCCAGGTACTGGTCGTGGTGACCCTGCACGAGGGCGCCGCCGGGGTCGGGCTGGTCAGTGCGGCCCGGTGGCTGCCCTACCTGCTGTTCGGCCTGGTCGGCGGGGTCCTGATCGAGCGCTCCCGGCGACGTCCCGTGCTGGTCGCCACCGAGCTCGGCCTCGGCCTGCTGCTGATCGCCGTGCCACTGCTAGCGCTGATCCACCAGCTGTCGCTGACCGTGTTGATGGCGTTGATGGCGGTCTTCGGGCTGCTGTCGCTGCTCGGTGACGCGGCCGCCCAGTCCTTCCTGCCCCGGCTGGTGCCCGCCCAGCTGTTGACCGAGGCCAACGCCCGGTTGGGGCAGAGCGACGCCGCCGCGCAGACCTGTGGCCCGGCGCTGGCGGGGGTCCTGGTCTCCCTGTTCAGCGCGCCGGTGGCCGTGCTTGTCGATGCGGCCAGCTACCTCGTATCCGGCCTGCTGCTGCTGCGCATCCCGGTCGTCGAACCCCCCTCGCGCCGAGCGATGTCTGTGCGGGGGATCCGCACCGAAGCCGCCGAGGGGCTGCGTTGGGTCTACCGCCACCCCACCCTGCGGCCGCTCGCCCTGAACACGCACGGCTGGTTCCTGTGCAACGCGGCCGTCGGCGCGGTGGTGGCGCCGTTTGCGCTGCGCACGCTGCAACTGAGCGCGTTCGGCTTCGGCATGGCGATGGCGGCGGCCGGGGTCGGCGGCCTGGTCGGCGCGCTGGTTGCCACCCGGCTCGGGGTCCGCTTCGGCGCCGGCCGGGTGATCATCTCCTGTCGCGCGCTGACCGCCGCCGCCTGGGCGCTCGCGGCGCTGAGCGGCCCGCACTGGTCGGGCTGGGTGGTGTTCGGGGCCGCGCAGCTGCTGGTGGGCCTGTCCATGGGCGCGGAGAACGCCCACGAGCTGGGCTACCGGCAGGCGGTCACGCCCGATGCGCTGCAGGGCCGGATGAACGCCACCATGCGCTCGGTCAACCGGGCGATGATCGTCCTGGGCGCGCCGCTCGGCGGACTGGTCGGCGACGCCATCGGGTTCCGGGCGATGCTCTGGATCGCGGCGGCCGGGTTCCTCGTCGTCTCCGCGACCCTCGCCATGTCGCCGTTCCGGAACGCCCGCATCGACGACGGAGGCTAGGCCTGTGAGTGGTATTGGTCGCTATAGCGACCAATACCACTCACAGGGGTCAGGCCGGGTCGGGGCGCACGCCGTCGGTGACCTCGGCCAGCGGGCGGGCGGACCGGTCGCGGGTCCGCCAGGTGAGCACGGCCCCGACGACCAGCGCGGAGCTGGTGGTCAGGAACACCGAGGGCATGCCGAGGTGGCCGCCGATGAAGCCGCCGACCGCCGGGCCCGCGACCTGGCCGACGTACTGCGCGCTGATCGAGTAGCCGAGCACCTGGCCGACGCTGGGGCGGGCCACGGTGTGCCGGATCGAGGCGGTGATCGCCGGCAGCAGCCCGCCCAGGCACAGACCCATCAGGAAGCGCAGGATGCCGAGCTCCAGGTTGTTCACGGCGGTGGCCTGCAGGGCCAGCAGCGCCGCCGAGGCGAGCAGGCAGACGCAGATCACCGGGGCGTGCCCGATCCGGTCGGCGAGCTTGCCCAGCCGGGGCGCGGACACGATGGTGCCGAGCGCGCCGGCCGCCATGACCACCCCGGCGATGGACGAGATGGCCGTCGCGCCGTGCGCGAGCTGGCTGACGTACACGGTGATGATCGGTTCGATCGACATGGTGGCGAACATCAGCAGCATCGCGGTCAGCAGCAGCGCGGCGACCCGCCACTTGTGCTCGACGTTCGACCAGGCGCTCACCCGGGGCGCCCGTACCGAGGTCGAGGTCGCCGACGCCGGGCGCACCCGCTTCGGCTCCTTGATCAGGAACGCGGTCGCCAGGAACGCGCAGAAGATGACCGCGCCGGCGACGAAGAAGGTCAGCCGGATACCGATCAGGTCGGGTGCGATGCCCCCGAGCAGCGGGCCAACCACGTTGCCGGCCATGATCCCGGCGGACATCACGCCGAGCGCCCAGGCACTGCGGCTCTTCGGGGTCTGCGCCGCCACCAGCACCGTCGACCCGGACGCGTAGCCGCCCAGCAGTCCGGTCAGCAGCCGCAGCCCGACCAGCTGCCACACGTTCTGCGCCAGCCCGATCAGCGACATCGCCACCGCCATCCCGAGGCTGGCCCTGATCAGCATCGACTTGCGGCCGTAGCGGTCGCCGAGCGCGCCCCACAGCGGCGCGGTCAGCGCGGCGGTGAAGAACGTGGCGCCGTACGCGATGCCGGACCACTGCACCACGGCGACCGGGTCCGTCACGCCGAGCTCGTGCACGTAGAGCGGCAGGTAGGGCAGCAGCAGCGTCATCGCCACGATCGTCGTGAACGAGCCGGCGAAGCAGACGAACAGGTTGCGCCGCCACGCCGGGTTGCTGTCTTCGTCTACCATCGCAATCCCATTCTGTGGGAGACTATTCCTACCTGTTGGAAGACGGTAGCACCGCGTGCACGTCATGAGCGAGCGCTGCGAGCCGCTCGTGAGCGCTCGGTAATCCCGCCGAGCTCAACCGGTCTCGCCGAGCTCAACCGGTCTCGCCGAGCTCAACCGGTCTCGCCGAGTTCAACCGCAGCGGCTGTCGATCACGGTGGGGAGCCCGGTGTGGTTGAACTCGGCGAAAGTGGCCCCGCACGGACGCGAGCCGGAGCGGAAACGAGCCGGGGTGCGGAAACGAGCCGGGCGCGGAAACGAGCCGGGCGCGGAAACGCGCCGGGTGCGGAAGCGGGCTGAGCGCGGCTCGGCGAAAGAGCGCGGCCGGGTCAGCGCGGGTCGGGTCGGTCCGACTCGTCGAGTAGGCCGTAGTGGCCGGCCAGGCCGGCGGCCTCGATCCGGTTGGGCACGCCGAGCTTGTGCAGCAGGGCGGCCACCATGCGCTTGGCGGTGCGCTCCGAGACGAACATCCGGGTGGCGATGTCGGAGGTCTCCAGGCCGCGGGCGATCAGCACCCACAGCGTGCGGTCCTGGCTGTCCAGCCGTTCCAGTAGCTCGTCGGGCGGTTTGCGGGCCGAGGCGAGCAGGGCGTCGAGCAGCTCGCCATGCATCACCCGCAGCCCGGCGGCCACGGTGAGCAGCGGGGCCAGCAGCACGTCCGGGTCGGCCGACTTCGGCAGGTAGCCGTCCGCGCCGGCGCGCAGGGCCCGCTCCGCGAGCGCCAGGTTGTCCGAGCCCGACAGTGCCAGCACTCGGGTGGCGGGGCGGCGCTGCTTGACCTGGCGGACCGCGACCGCGCCGCCCAGCGGGGGCATCGCCAGGTCGATGATGGCCAGGTCGGCCGAGCAGGACTCGGCCAGCGCGGCGGCCTCCTCGACCCTCGTGGTCAGCCCGCCGACCACGAACCGGTCGCCGGCCTTGGACTCCAACAGCAGCGCCAGGCCCCTGGCGAACAGTTCATGGTCGTCGACGATCACGACCACCAGTGGCCGCGATGCCGGGTCGCTCATCCGCGCACACTCTCACAGCCCGGCCTCGGCCGGGTCCGCCGCGTGCGTCCGGTGGGGTGGTCTTGACGCGCGGGGTCGTGCCGGGCCACAGTGGCCCACAATACTGGACAGTGTGTCCAGACAGCTTGAGCGGGAGGAGGGCGGGGCGGTGACCGACGGTGCCGAGGAGGTACTGGTGGCCCGGGACGACCGGGTGGGCTACCTGACCCTGAACCGCCCGGCCGCGATGAACGCCATCACCGTGCGGCTGGGCCGGGAGCTGGAGGCGGGCGTCCGCCACCTCGCCGTGCTGGTCGACGTGATCATCATCAGGGGCGCGGGCGGCAACTTCTGCGTGGGCGGCGACGTACCCGAGCTGGACCGGCTGCGGGCCGGCGGACGGGACGCGCTGGCCGAGCTGTTCCTGGCCTTCCGGCGGGCGCTGGCCGCGATCGCCGAGGCGCCGGTGCCGGTCGTCGCGATGGTCGAGGGCAACGCGGTGGCCGGCGGCTTCGAGCTGATCCAAGCCTGCGACATCGCGGTGGCCGCCGCCGACGCCCGGCTGGCCGACATCCACGCCAAGTTCGGCCAGATCCCCGGCGGCGGCAGCACCCAGCGGCTGGCCAAGATCGTCGGGCAGACCAGGGCGCTCGGGCTGATCCTGACCGGCGATCGGATCAGCGGCGCCCAGGCGGCCGCCTGGGGGCTGGTCTACCGGGCGGTCCCGGCGCCGAACCTCGAGCAGGCCGTCGCGGACCTGGTGACCCGGCTGGCCAGCGGCTCCCGGCCGGCGCTCGCGGCAAGCAAGCGGCTCGTCAGGGCCAGTGCCACCGTGCCGCTGGAGGAGGGGCTGGACCTCGAGCTGGCGGCCGTGCTGGACCATCTGGTCGGGCCGACCGGGGATGCGGCGGTGGCCGCGCTGCGCGAACGTGAAGGGCGGAGATGACCGAGAAACTGATCGACAGCGGCCTGGTGCTGCTCGACCTGGACGACTCCGGGGTCGGGCGGCTCACCCTGAACCGGCCGGAGGCGGCCAACGGCATGAGCGTGCCGTTCCTGCGCGCGCTCTACGACGCCCTGATGCACTGCCACCGCGAGCCGAGGCTGCGCGCGCTGGTGGTCGCCGGCGCCGGCCCGAACTTCTGCGCGGGCGGCGACGTCAAGGACTTCGCGTCGAAGGGCGAGGCGCTGCCGGACTACCTGCGCGAGGCGACCTCCTGGCTGCAGATCTCGGTGAGCGCGCTGATGCGGCTGAACGCGCCGGTGGTCGCCGCGGTGCAGGGCTTCGCGGCCGGCGGCGGGGGATTCGGCCTGGTCTGTGCTTCGGACCTGGTGGTGGCGGCCGAGTCGGCCAAGTTCCTGCCCGGCGCGACCAGGGCGGGCATGGCGCCGGACGCCGGTGTTTCGGTCACGCTGCCGAGGCTGGTCGGGCTGCGCCGCGCGATGGAGCTGGTGCTGACCAACCCCACGCTCAGCGCGGCGCAGGCCCTCGACATCGGGCTGGTCAACCAGGTGGTGCCGGACGGCGAGCTGACCGAGGCCGCCGACCGGCTGGCCGCCACCCTGGCCGCCGGGGCGCCGAGGGCGCTGGCCGCGAGCAAGCGGCTGCTCTGGGACGGGGTCGGCCGGTCGGTGGAGAGCGGCCTGCCCGACGAGGCCCGCACGGTCGCCGAGCTGTCCGGTACCTCGGACGCGCGGGAGGGGCTCGCCGCCGTGATCGAGCGCCGCCGACCCGTGTTCACCGGTCGATGACCGCCGCCGGGACCCGGCTGGCCGGCCATCGTGCCGTGGTCACCGGAGGTGGTCGGGGGATCGGGGCGGCGATTGCCCGCCGGCTGGCCGCCGAGGGCGCGCACGTCACGGTCGCCGACATCGACCTGGCGCCGGCGCGCGAGGTCGCCGAGGAGATCGGCGGGGTGGCGGTGCGGCTGGACGTGGCCGACCCCGACGCGGTGCGCGCCGAGTTGGGTGGCGAGCGGACGTTCGAGGTGCTGGTGAACAACGCCGGCTACGACGAGTTCCGCTGGTTCACCGAGGTCACGCCCGCGCAGTGGCGGCGGATGCTGGCGGTCAACCTGGAGGGCGTGTTCGCCTGCACCCAGGCGGTGCTGCCGGCGATGCAGCGCGCCCGGTACGGCCGGATCGTCACCGTGTCCTCGGAGGCCGGCCGGATCGGCTCCAAGGGCAACGCGGTGTACGCGGCGACCAAGGCCGCCGCCGTCGGCTTCAGCAAGTCCATCGCGCGGGAGAACGCCCGGTTCGCGATCACGGCGAACACGCTGGTCCCCGGCCCGATCGAGACCCCGCTGCTGGACAAGGTGCGGGCCCAGGGCGAGATCGGCGACCGGCAGATCGCCGCGATGGTCGCCGGCACGCAGCTCGGCCGGCTGGGCACGCCCGAGGAGGTCGCCGCCGCGGCCGCGTTCCTCGCTTCCCCGGAGGCCGGCTTCGTCACCGGCGAGACCCTCGGCGTCTCCGGCGGCATGGGCCTGGGCGCCTGACCTCGCCTGTTCACGTGGCAGGCGCCGTTCACGTGGCTGGCGCCGTTGACGTCCGGCGCTGGGCCGCCGCGAGTCGGGGATTCCGTCAGGGTGAGTCGGGGATTCCGTCAGCGCGGCCGGCGCGAGCACGGCGACCCAGCCCACGATCACGTACCCGAACGATGCGTCCGCGTGCACCATGCGGGACCCCCGGCGCGCCTGCCGGTCTGGTGTCGCGCATCTTGTGGGGTTCTCGCGCGTCTGCCGGCCTGGTGTCGCGCACCCTGCGGGGTTCCCGCGCACTGCGCGACTAGCGCGGGAACCCCGTAACGTGCGCGAACCCCAGGCGGCCCCCACCCGGCTCCGCACCCCCCACCCCGGCTCCGCACCCCCCACTCCCACTTGTCACCGGAATTAGGCACGACAAGTCCCACCTGTCGTGCCCAATAGCCGCGACAAGTCGGACGGGTCGTCACTGCGGGCGGCGGCCGGGGTGGCTACCCGAGGCGGCGGCTCGGTGGGGTCCTTGGCCTTCGGGGCGGGAGCGGCTAACATGCTGTCCAGACACACTGTCCGATTCCGTGCACCGGGCCTGGACCTGGGCACGGAGACCGGCGGAGGGAACGGCCATGACCGTCATCGACAGCCACTCCCGGTACGACGACCTGATCCAGCCCGGCCGGGTGCACGGCTCGCTCTACACCGACCCGACGATCTTCGCCGAGGAGCTGGAGCGCATCTGGTACACCGGCTGGGTCTACGTCGGTCACGAGAGCGAGGTGCCCGAACGAGGCGACTACGTCGTCAAGAGCATCGGCCCACAGTCGGTGATCATGACCAGGGACCGGGCCGGCCAGCTGCACCTGCTGCTGAACCGCTGCTCGCACCGGGCGAACCTGGTGTGCGACGCCGAGCGGGGCAACTCCAGTGCGCTGCGCTGCCACTACCACGGCTGGACATTCGCCAATGACGGCACGCTGCTCGGCTACCCGTTCATGCAGGGCTACGGCGGCAAGGAGGCGAAGAAGGGCCTCGGACTCGGCCGGGTGACCCGGATGGAGTCCTACCGGGGGTTCGTGTTCGGCAGTTTCGCCGCCGAAGGGCCGAGTCTGCTGGAGCACCTCGGCTCGGCGACCGACGCGTTCGACCGGCTGGCCAGGCTCTCCCCGGAGGGCGAAGTGAAGATCACCGCAGGCTGGCTCAAGCACAAGGTCAGAGCCAACTGGAAGATGCTGCTGGAGAACGAGACCGACGGCTACCACCCGCAGTTCGTGCACTCGTCGATCTTCGAGGTGGCGAAGAGTGGGATCGGCGCGCTGTACAGCGACAAGTCGGCTGCGGTCAGCCGGGACATGGGCAACGGGCACACCGAGAACGACCTGCGGCCGGAGTTCCGCAAGCTGGACGTGCCGCTGGGCTGGTTCGGCACCACCGCCGAGCGGATGCCGAGCTACGTGTCGGACATGCGGGCCGCCTACGGCGCGGGCGCCCGGGAGATCCTGGTCGACGGCTCGCCGCACGTGATGATCTTCCCGAACCTGTTCATCGCCGAGATCCAGCTGTTCGTGCTGCAGCCGCTGGCGGTGGACGAGACGGTGCAGCACGTCACGGCGCTGCAGTTCGCCGGCGCACCACAGCTCAACGAGCGGATGCTGCGCCAGACCATCGGCTCCGTCGGCCCGGCCGGGTTCCTGCTGGCCGACGACTCGGAGATGTACGAGCGCAACCAGCGCGGCGTGCTGGCCCGCCACCCGGAGTGGCTGACGATCAGCCGAGGCATGCACCGGGAGCGGGTCGACGACGACGGCCACACCATCGGCTATGCCACCGACGAGGTCCCGCTGCGCGCGATCTGGGCGCACTACCTCGGCCTGATGAACGGCGGCGTCCCGATGAAAGGCGGCGTCCCGATGAACGGCGGCTCCCGGTGACCGCCGCGACCGCGGGCCTGACGCTGGTGGACGTCGAGCAGTTCCTCTACCGGGAGGCGCGACTGGCCGACGAGCACGACTACGACGGCTGGGAGGCGCTCTGGACCGACGACGCGATCTACTGGATCCCCGGCGGCGGCAGCTCGGCCGAGGACCCCGACACCCAGATGTCGATCGTGTACGACAACCGGTCCCGGATCGGGCTGCGGGTGGCACAGTTGAAGAGTGGCAAGCGGCACTCGCAGACACCGCCGTCCAGCGTTCGCCGGATGGTCAGCAACGTCGAGCTGATGGGCCGGGACGGGGCGGACCAGCTGGTCGGCGCGAACTTCCTGGCCGTGGAGTCGCGCGACCGGGGCACCACGATCTGGGCCGGCCGGGCCGAGTACCGGCTGCGGCTGGTGGACGGCGAGCCGCGGCTGGCCGAGAAGAAGGTCACCCTGGTGGACCGGGACCGCGCGCTGTTCACGCTGTCCTTCCTGATCTGACGCGAAACTGATCTGACGCGGAACTGATCTGACGCGGACCCGATCTGAGGTAGAACTGATCTGACATGGGCAGCCGACCTGACACCCCGATCGGCACGGTGGCCAGCGAGTTCGCCGCCGTGGCCGTGAGCATCGACCACCACGGCAACGGTGCCCGGCTGCGCCTGGAGGACCTCTCCGGCGGCCGGGTCGCCTTCCTCGATGCGCTGCAGCTGGAGACCCTGGCCTGGCTGCCCGCCGAGCAGCTGACCGCCCTGCTCGATCCGTCGGCCAACCGCTGGCGGGACACCCCGCAAGGGCCCGCCGAAGGGGCCCGATGATGCCCCCGAGCGTCGAGCCCCCGAGCAATGAGCGGCCGAGCGTCGAGCGCCCGACCATCGAGCAGCGCCGCGCGGACCTGCGCGCCGCGCACCCGACCTGGCTGCCGCGCACGCTGGACCAGGCGTTGCGCGAGGCGGCGCGGCGCTACGGCGACCGCCCCCTGGTACTCACCGACGACCGCACGCTGAGCTACGCCGAGACCGCCGACTGGGCGGGCCGGCTGGCCGACGGGCTGGCCGCCGCCGGGATCCGGCCGGGGGACCGGGTCGGCGTGCTGATGGCCAACTACCTGGAGTTCGTGCCGGTGAAGTTCGCCATCGCGGCGGCCGGCGCGGTGGCCATCCCGTTTAACTACCTGTACCGGAGCGAGGAGCTGGCCTACGTGCTGGCCCAGTCGCGGTGCTCGATGTTGGTCACGATGACCGGGTTCGCCGGGCTGGACTACCTGGCCATGCTGGACGACATCGCGCCCGGCTGGGAGCACGGCCCGACCGAGGCGCTGCCCGAGCTGCGCCAGTTCGCGCTGCTGCCCACCGACGGACGGAGCAGGGACGGGGTGGCCACCGTGGCCAGCCTGACCGAGCTTGGCCAGGCCCACCCGGGCGCGGCCGCCGACCCCGGACACCGGCCGGACGATGTCGGCGACATCCTGTACACCTCGGGCACCACCGGCTCGCCCAAGGGCGTGATGGTGACCCACGACGCGGTGCTCCGTACCGGCTACGCCTCGGCGCTGACCAGGGCGTACGAGGACGGCCGGCGGATCCTGTTCTCGCTGCCCTGCTACCACATGTTCGGCTACGTGGAGGGGCTGCTGTCGGTGCTGTTCGTGGGCGGCGCGGTGATCCCGAGGACGGCGTTCGCCCCGGCCGACTACTTCGCCGGCATCGAGCGGCACCGGGCCAGCGACATCCTCTGCGTGCCGACCATGACTGTCGCGCTGCTGGAGCACCCGGCGCGCACCCGCTACGACCTGTCCTCGGTGTTCGGCATCCTGTCCGGGGCGGCCCCGGCGCCGGTGTGGCTGTGGGAGCGGGTGCGCGCCGACCTGGGCATCACCGAGATCACCACCGGCTACGGCATGACCGAGGCCGGCGGCGCGATGACGCTGAGCCGCCCGGAGGACGCCCTGGAGCTGCACTCCGGCACGGTCGGCGCGGTCAAGCTGGCGGGCGCGGCCGGGCTGCCCGAGCACGGCGGAGCGCTCTGCGCGTACTCCACTGTCGACCCGATGACCGGCGAGGACCTGCCGGCGGGCGCCGAGGGCGAGCTGGTCGCGCACGGGCCGACGATCATGCTCGGGTTCTGGGAGAAGCCGGCGGAGACCGACGTGGCGCTGGCCGGCGGCCGGCTGCACTCCGGTGACCTCGGCCGGGTGGACGAGGACGGCTACCTGCGGCTGACCGGGCGCAGCAAGGAGCTGTACAAGAGTGGCGGCGAGCTGGTCATGCCGAAGGAGATCGAGGAGCTGCTCAGCCGCCATCCCGGGGTCAGCCAGGCGTACGCGGTGGGGGTGCCGGACGAGCGGTGGGGCGAGGCCGGCTGCGTGTGGGTGGTACCCGAGGCCGGCGCGGTGGTCACCGAGGACGAGCTGCTCGAGCTGTGCCGGGGCAAGCTGGCCCGGTTCAAGGTGCCCAAGCACGTGCTGTTCCTGACCGCCGACGAGCTGCCAACCACCCCGACCGGCAAGGTCCGCAAGTTCGAGCTGGTCGACATGGCCGCCGCCCGCCTCACCGGCTAGTCCCGCGCACTCACACCATGGGGCTGATCCGCTCCTCGACCCCGAGCAGCGCCTTGCCGAATACCTCGTAGCCGATCACCGCGTTGAGCCCGGCATGCCGGGCCGCGGTGTTCGCGTCGCGCCAGTACTGCTGCATCCGGCCGGACTCCGCGAAGCTGGCGGCGCCGTGCACGTTGACCAGCACGTTGATCGCGTCGAGCACCTGCTGCGCCGCGTAACCCAGCTGGGCGCGGATCTCGGCGCGGGCCGGGAAGTCGACCTGTTCGCCGTTGGCAAGGGCGGCGTCGAGGTCGTCGGCGATGCCGAAGGCGTGCAGCCGCGCGGTCTTGAGTTTCAGCGCCGCCTCGGCAATCTGGATCTGCACGCCGACCGAGTCGCGCTGGCTGGTGAAGAAGGTGTGGTGCATGCCCTTGCCCGGTGCGGCCGAGATGACCAGGTCGAGTGCCGCACGCCCGACACCGAGCAGCGGGCCGAGCAGTGGCAAGGTCGCCAGCGGCATGAACGGCAGCTGGTACATCGGCTCGCCGGTGGGCACCGGCCAGGCACCTTCGGTCATCGTGCCCATCGAGATGGTCAGGTGGTCGGGCACGAACACGTCGTCGGCGACCCAGGTGTCGCTGCCGGTGCCCCGCATGCCCACGGTCCGCCAGGTCTGCTCCAGCTTCACCTCGGACACCGGCACCATGCACAGCACGGCGTCCACCACCTCGCCGGCTTCGTTCATCAAGAGCGCGCCGAGGGAAGCCCAGGTGGCCTGGTGCGAGCCGGACGCGTATGCCCAGCGCCCGCTCACCCGCAGGCCGCCCGGCACCCGCCGGGCCGGGGCCGGCGCGCTTCCGCCGGCAACCTTCGCGTCGGGGTCCGCGCCGAACACGTCGTCCTGCGCCCGCTCGGACGCCAACCCGGTGATCCAGCTCGCCACCGTGGCAACGGCCACCAGCCAGGACGCGGAGGCGTCCGCCGCACCGAGCTTCTCGGTGACCTCCAGGACGGTGCGCAGGTCCGATTCGTATCCGCCCAGCCGCCTCGGGGTGAGCATCCGGAACAGCCCGGCTTCGGTGAGCGCGAGGCTCACCTCGTCCGCCAGCCGGCGCTCGGCGTCGCCCTTCGCGGCCCGCTCCCGCAGCAGTGGCTGCAGTGCGAGCGCCCTGGCGACCAGCTCCGCACGACTGGGGAGCTCGTCGGCTCCGGCTGTGGTCATGACTTCCCCGTCTCCGTGGCTTGGTGCGTTCGACCGAGCCAGTGGATTCTTCAGGGGCGCGATAAACAAGACGTTGCCGAACACGATAAGCCCAGCTCAGACGTCGTGAGTGGCGAGTGGTCCGATAGGACCACTCGCCACTCACGACGTCTGAGCAGCGGGTTTGGGGCGGTCGGGGCCGTTGGCGGCGCCGGCGTAGAGGGTGTTCCAGACGATGCTGGTGTAGGCGTCGACCAGGCGGGCCAGCTCGTCGTCCTGCGCGTCCCGGACCAGGCGATGCAGCCCGCGCTCGGCCATCCAGGTCAGCCAGGCGGCGGTCTGCGCGGCCGGCAGGGCGGCGTCCACCGAGCCGCTGGCCTGGCCGGCGCGGATGTGTTTGCGCAGGCCGGCGATGTTGCGCTGCATCATGGCGTCGACCTGGTCGCGGACCGCCGGGTCGTAGGCGGCGGCGTCGAACGCGGCGGCCATCAACGTGGTGTGCGGCCGGTAGACCAGCACCACCCGGTTCAGCGCGACCCGCAGGTCGGCCCAGCTGACGGTGCCGCCCCGCTCGCCGCCCCGCTCGCCGCCGAGTGACCACCAGCCCTGCGCGGCCACGTCCAGCTCGGAGATGATCTCGGTCAGCCAGGCGCGGATCAGCTCGCCCTTGTCCTCGAAGTAGACGTAGAACGTGGAGCGGGACACGCCGGCCAGCGAGACCAGCCGCTCCACCGAGAGCTCGGTGAAGTTCTCGCCCTCGGCCAGCAGCGACTCGACGGCGGCGAGCAGCCGCGCCTTGATCAGATCACGCCGTTCGGCGCGGCTGGCCTGCGTCTTGCGGGTCACTGAGGGCATCAGGCGGCATCCATTCCAGACTTCTCAGAACCCGAACGACTTCCCGATCACGTCCAGCATGATCTCATCCGCGCCGGCGCCGATGCGGTAGAGGCGGATGTCACGCAGCACCCTGGACACGTCGTACTCGTCCATGTAGCCGGCGCCGCCGTGGATCTGCACGCACTGGTCGGCCACGTCCCAGGCGACCTGGGTGGCCAGCAGCTTGCTCATCGAGATCTCCCGCACCGGGTACTCGCCGGCGGCGTAGGACCGCGCCGTCTGGTAGATCAGCGCACGCGCGCCCTCGAGCCTGGTGGCCATGTCGGCGAACTTGTGCCGGATCGCCTGGTGCTGCCCGAGCGGGCGGCCGAAGGTGTGCCGCTCGCGCGCGTAGGTCAGCGTCTTGTCGAACGCGTACTGGCCGTAGGCGAGGCACCCGGCGGCGCCGATCAGCCGCTCGGCCTGCAGCTCCCACATGATCTGCTCGAAGCCCTTGCCGACGGTGCCCAGCAGCGCGGAGTCGTCGACCCAGACGTCTTCGAAGGACAGCAGCGCGGTGTCCGAGGCGTGCATGCCCATCTTGCGCAGCTTCTGCTCGCGAGCCACCCCGGGCGTGTCCATCGGCACCAGGAACAGGGTGAAGCCGTGGTGTCCCGCGCCAGGGTCGGTCTTGGTGACCAGCAGGATCATGCTGTTGCGGTGGCCGTTGGTGATGAACGTCTTGGACCCGTTGATCAG
>Ga0137415_10000669_pt1 | contig 33239 bp, 28 predicted proteins | sample CZODoug3_1_1_16f_FD_183082 | JGI IMG/M metagenome (GOLD analysis project Ga0137415, IMG submission 183082) | Vadose zone soil fungal communities from Angelo Coast Range Reserve, California, USA - CZODoug3_1_1_16fungal (Hybrid Assembly) | ecosystem: Environmental > Terrestrial > Soil > Vadose...
AGAGGACCACCCCGAAATTCCCGAGGAAAACGGGTTCTCGCTACCGGCACTTTTGGCACGGAAATCAAGGGGACCCCGTTTCCAGCACCGACCAGGTGCGGAACGTGTCGGCCGTGTCAGTACCCAGATAGCTCTTCACCAACCAGAACCCGGGATCATTGACATGAGAGAAGAACACCGAGCCGGCCCCGATGGCAAGCACCGTCCACTCCGGTGACACCCCGGAAGCTTTGATGGCCCCGGGCATGATCCCAGCCGCCGTGATCGTTGCAACGGTCGCGGAACCGGTGGCGAGACGGATGGCCACCGCGATCGACCAGCCCAGTACGATCGGCGACAACGAGCCCGGCGCCGCGAACCGGGCCAGCGAATCGGCAAATCCAGTACCCACCAACACCTGTTTCAACCCGCCTCCCGCACCGATGGCGAGGAGAATGGCGCCAGCAGGCTTCATGGTTTCGATCCAGATGGCCTCCTGAACGGCCGGCTGCCCCATCTGTCGGCCGAACAACAGCGGGAGTGCTGCAAGACAGGCGAGAAGTAAAGCGAGCACCGGGTTACCTGCCACAGACAACCAGGCCACGCGCGGCGCGAGCTCAGGTGTCGGCCACCGATAGACCGCCCAGTGGACCAATTACAAACGCACCGCACAGAAGCGCGACGAAGGGATGCAATCGCCCCCGGACGATGAGCAGGATTGCGAGCGCGATCCCCGAAATCGCCGCCAGCGCCAGCCGTCCATCACCGGCCGACATTCACCGAATACAACGCATGGTGGGTGAGAATGAACAGAGTCTGTTGGTTCGTGCCACCCAACAACAGTTGCAGCGGCCGCCCGGGCACGTCAATGACTCCCAATGCTTCCGCGTTGGGCCCATAGACTAAGACCTGGCCGTTGGCGACGTAAACGCGGCCGGATGCGTCGGCCACCACACTTTCGCCCCCGCGCTCCGCGAACACCTTCAGGTTCTGCAGCTCGCCTTTCGGGCCAACTGTAGCCGTATAAGTTCGCGCCTCGGATGCGTTGCTGACATAAAGGCGCGTACCGGGTTTAGCTGTCGCGAAGCCGTAGGTATCCAGCGAATGTGAGAACCGCCAACCGCGGTGGTCGGGCGGCCCCTGATGGAAGACACGATAGGCCGGTAACACCACGCTGCCGTCAGGTGAGGCATATTGGCGGGCAGGCGCCGTTGCGACATCGCGGGTGAACAGCTCCGCCATTGTCGGGAATTGGTCGCTGGCAGGATCGTACTGGTCCTTGAACTCACCGTTGACCCACCAGTCGACCGGCAGGGCAATAGCGGCATCGGGATGCGTGCCGGCAGGCTCGGCTTCGATTCGGGTGAGCGTCCCGTCGGGTCCATCGGGCTTCAAACTGTAGACACTCGCGTCAAAGCCGGCCGATGAGAGCACCAACAGATTGTCAGAACGGTCTACCGCCAGGTTGACCGCATCGAGCGGATGGCTGCTCACGATCCTGAGCCCCTGATCCTGCGTCCAACTGTAAATGCGCTGGAATATCCGGTCGACGAAGTAAAGCGTGCCATGGGAGTCGAGGGCCCCTCCGCCGAGAGCCTCGAAGCCGCCGGCCAGCTCCTTGACCGCAGCGTCCGGCGGAAAAGTCACGGGAACAACGGGCGCGGGAGTGGCTGCAACATCGAGGCGTGCGAACTCGTGTTCACGCACAGCCAACCCGTGTGGCACATCTTCGATCGAATTCTCGTAGGAATATTTGCTCAGGCGTAAAAATGTGGCGCAGTCATCGCCATCGCACGTGGCAAAGCCACTCTCGGCGTTGACATGAACATTGCGGAAGTGAATGTCGTGCGAGCCGTAGAGTCGGGCCGCAGCCGGTGCCGGACCCAACGTGCGAGTCACCCGGTACCCGTGATAGTTCGTAATCAGGATGTCATGGGAATCGCGGATCTCGAACGACACGGCATTGCGACTCTCGCCAAATTCCTCCTCGGTCTGCGGCGCGAGCAGCTCCCAATTGGCAACCCGGTTGAGAACGATCTCGTTGCGAACGTGATGCTCAACCGAAATCTCGTAAATGTGTCCCGGTGTGTTGGTGTCCGATATGTAAAGTCCCGCGCTGGCATAGGTGTCGGGGCTCCAGATGCCGTTAAACGTCCCACCGCCCCCGTTCGTGATCCACAGGCTGGGATATTGCCCGTCCCAACGTCGTGCAGGGTCCGCATCGGCGCTGTGATTTCCGTTGTAAGGGTTGAATCGCGTGCCATTCGCGAGCTCTGTTCCGTGGCCGCCCTCGAACTTCACATCATCGACGAGAGAATTCTCACCGGCACTCCACAACAACGCAGTGGCGCGCGGATTGATTCCGCCTGTGAACAGGCCAACACCGGAAACGATCGCATCGCCCCCTTGCGCCGACCGGACGAGCGCCTTCGGTTCACCCACGCCCTGGAAAGCCGGCGTGCCATCGGGTAAAGCGATCTGGGTCAGGCTCGGTTGCAGACCCATGAGCACTGAGTCTTTCCGCAGTCGAATGGTGTCGGTCACCTTGTAAACACCCAACGGCAGATAAACCGTTTGATGTGTGTCGATCGCGCGCTGAAGGGCCGCTGTGTCGTCAGCCTGCCCGTCACCTTTTACACCCGCATCATGCGCATTGGCCCACTGGGCGACCGGCGGTAGCGGCCGGATTGCCGGGGCTCTCTGCGCCGGCAGCGAGCTGATTGCTGCCATGTCGGTGGTCGTCGCAATGTGACCGAGCTGCCCCGGTGCCGGCACTACCAGTCCATGGCTGAAGGCGCTGACCCGGTAAGCCGCCCCCTTGCCATCCACGGTCCGCCCGCTGTCGCGAAACCGTGCGAACACCGGCGTGTCACGGGCGAGCGCATTATCGAATCCAATCTGGGTAAAAACACTGTTCTCGTTGGAAATCACGATGCCGGCCTGGCGCACCCGCTCGAAGCGCACATCCTTGCCCCAGAACGAGTCGCTGTAGCCGCGATCGATGTCGATTCCCACCGGCACGTCGCGCATCGCAACATTGACCAGTGTCAAGTCGGCCTCGTGCTCGCGGATCGCGGCGCTCTTCTGACCGTCGAAGGTCGAGTCGATGACCGTGAATTGCCAGGCGGGTGAGGTCTTTTCGGTCACGATGCCGTAGCGACCGCCATGGAAGTGCAGATTGTGGACGACGTTGCCGGCCTGATAGATACCGGCGAATCCCGAGCCCAGCTTGAAGTCCATGTTGCTGAGGAAGCCATGCTGGGCGATTCTGAAGCGGATCGCCGTGGCCGCCGGGTTGCCTTCTCCGATCTCAACGTCAATGTTGCTCATGCCCGAGTAGAACGTGCTCGGATTGGCGTCCCAGATCTTGGGGTCGAACGGAACTACACCGACAGGCGGGAATGGCACACGCAGCAAATCGATGCGTCCGATGTCCCCTCGTGCGTTGTCTCCGCGCCTGGCGCCGGTGAACACGACCATGCTGCTGAGCCCATGTTGGAATCCCGGCGTGTTGTTACCCAGGACGATCACCGGGCGAGTACGGCCGGTGCCAAAGAGGCGAACAGCAGGCCAGATCAGGATGGTCCGCGTGATCCGATAACGTCCGGAGGGCAGAAAAACCACGCCGCCGCCGTGCTCGGACACCTCGTCGAGGGCGTGCTGGATCGCATCTGTGTCGTCCGCCCGACCGTTAGCCTGTCCTTTGATCGTGACGGCGCGCGGGTCAACCGGAATGGATTCAAAGGCGGAAGCCGCGGCGAAAGCGCAATTGGTCACCGCCATCAGCGCGGTGACATAGATCATCCGACGTCCCCATTGCAGGGCGCTCACAGGTTTATTCATTGTCTCACACATCAAAAGTTGAAACGGAAACCGGCGCGGTAGATCCGTCCGATCGTATCGTAGAGCGCCGGATTGACATCCAGTCCGGTGTTCGTTTGCGGTGCGGGCACCGGGTCCTTGTTGAATGCATTGTCGACCTTGACGAATGCCGTGATCCCGTCAGTGATGGAGTAGCGCGCGCCAACATCGAAATACAGCGCGCCTGCCATGTGGTTGTAGTTGATCGTCGGATTGTTCGTAGTCGAGGCAGGGCAGTTGCTCTGGCAGACTACGTACTGGTAGCCGAACACGCCGGCGCTGAACCAGCGCTCGGTCAGGTCAACACCCACGTTGTTCCAGTCCCAGCTCTGAGTGCCATACAGCTTCCAGTGCGGGGTATTGCCCAAGGTTCCGGAACCGCCGCTGTTCTGCCCCGCGAGCTCCACGTTGGGCACATTCTTGATACCGGAATAGCTGGTGAAACTGATGACGTGGGTCGCGAGAGCGCGAATCGTCAGGTTGCCCGGCGCATGGATCCGGTCGAGCGACATCTGGTAGCTCGCCTCGAGGTCGATGCCCTTGGTTTTGACCGATGCCAGGTTGAACGCCTGAGTGTTGACGAACGCCTGCTCGCCATTCGCGGGAGCCAGATCCAACGTGTCGCAGTACAAGTGCACGGTGACATCCTTGCAGAAATTGACCTGCTGCTGAGCCGTCAAGGTCGAGATGATGTCGGTGATCTTGATGTTGTAGTAGTCAACCGAGGCACTGAACCCTTCCAATGCGCCCGGATTCGTCAGCACGAGACCGGCCTCGTAGTTCTTCGCTTGTTCCGGTTTGAGGTTGGGGTTGCCGATCGTGTTCTGCAGAACGGTGATAGGGGGCGGCGGTTGGGTGCCCGGCGGGGAGCCCGGCGGAACCGGAACGGTGATTCCGGGCGTCGTCGTCGTCGTCGGAGCAGCAAACAGCTCCGACAGGTTCGGTGCGCGGACGTCCCGCGAGACCACCGTGCGCAGGCGCAGAGGGGAATACGGTGTCTGCCAGGACCCACCGATTTTCCAGGTGTAAACCGTGCCCGAGGTCGAGTAGTCCGTCCAACGGCCGGCGAGGTTCAGGTTGGCTTTGCCGAGGACTTCCGAGTCGATAAACGGCAGGTTCGTCTCGAGGAAAGCCTCGGTCACATGATACTGACCGCTACCGTTATGGTAGTTACCGGCGTACCAATTGGCGCCGCCGGAATTGAGGACCGGGTCGGCCGGATACTGGTCAGTGTTGGGGCTATCGGCGGTCACGCCGTTTCCATACGGGTCGGCAACCACGCGATAGTACTCGCGACGCCACTCAGCACCGAAGGCCACCGACAGCGGGCCTGCCCACAGCGAGACGGGCTCGCCGTTGATGGCCAGACTCGTCGCATCCTCGGTCTGATGCGTGTGCTGGAAAGGACCGGGGCTCGGATCGATGTAGGCCAATTGCTCCGGGGTGAGTGCGATGTCGCCACCGAAAATGTTGACCGGCAAACAACCGGCGGCTCGTGCGGTTGCGCTCGCACAGACGATCTGACCGTTGAGCGTCGTAGCGTTGACGGCCTGGGTGTAGTGCGGGTTCAGTGGAATGTCGAACACATGAATATTGGCCGTATTCATGGCGTGCTCGTAATAGGCATCGTAGTGCCAATCCGACCCCACGGTCACTTTACCCTCCGCACCCAGCACATAACGCTGCTGCTCGCGCTTGGGCTTTACGTACGGGTTCGGGAGGAATGCGTTGTCCAATCCGTAGGAAAAGGTCGGCGGCGTGCTGGTGCTGCCGTTGCAACCGGTCGCCGCTATGTCCGCGGGCACATATGGGTTGGTACAGGAGATGGCGAGTCCGGCCCTGAACGCGCCCGGGTTCGGCTGGTTGCGCGACTCGACGCTCGCCAGATTGAAGGTCGCGTAGATCTCGTTGTCGTCATTGAGACTGAAGCCGACGCGGCCAAAGCCCACCAGGCGCTCCACTGATGACACCAGCGACGCACCGGCGCCTACGGCGGCCGAATTGTCGCCGCCCACGCAGAACCCTGTGTAACACGGCGAACCCTTCTGAAATGGAGCGTGGTTTCCGGAAGCGTCGAAAGCCGTATTCTGAAACGGGCCGGAGGTAATCAGACCCCACTTGGAATAAGTGGTCGACTGCGCATGATCCGAATAGTTGTACTGCGGCAAGCCGTTGTTGAGAATACCGGTGTTGAGCAGCGTCGAGGCTTTGAACCAGTTGCGACCTCCAGCCAGACCCTCGCCAAAGCCACCGGGGTCGACGCCATTCTCGTGGTCATACTCGGCTGAGCCCTCGAGGTGCAAACGGTTGTCGAACAGTGAGTGACCGGCAGCCGCGCCGACCAGGAACTGACCGTCATCACCGTAGGTGGTGATACCACCCTGGACGATTCCTTTGACGCCCTCGAAGCGCTTGTCGGTGACGAAGTTGACCACACCGCCGACTGCATCCGAACCGTAGGAGGCCGATGCACCGCCGGTGACCACGTCCACGCGTTGGATCAACAGTTGCGGAAACTGGCTGATGTCAGGAACTCCCGTGACATTCGCGCCCACCACCCGTTGGCCATCCAACAATGTGAGCGTGCGGATCGCCCCGAGGCCGCGCAGCGAAAAGGAGCTCAAGCCCTGCTGGCCGCTCGACGTGCTGAAAGTGCCGGTATTGGTTCCAGTCGATCCCTGTAATGAGGGAAGCTGAGTGACCGCCGTGAATATATTGGGCTGTGCGGTCTTCGCAATGTCTTCTGAGCTGACGATGGTGGTCGGCGTTGGCGCCGTGAATCCCCTGGACGTGATGCGCGTACCCGTCACCACAATCGTCGCCTCTTCCGGCCGCTCCGCCCCGCCGCTGGCAGCCGGCGGACCACTGGGGGGTGGTGGCTCACCGTTACCGGCGGCGGTTTGGCCATTAGCCGGAACCAGGTGCAGCGACAAAACTACGGACAGCGCAACGCTACCGAGCCGCCGCACTACAGGCTGATACGTACCATTGATCGAACCCCCTATGTTCGTTCCCATCACTGACTATGCGTCTGCGGTGGTGGCTGGTAGTCGACCAGCTCATCCACCGGGTGCCGACCCGTCCACGCGATCGCGCGTAACAACATGTTCTGAATCTGCGGCTCGGCGAAATTGGCGTATTTGTGACCCTGCATCCACACGAACGCCCGCGCCGGCTGGCCACCGGGCAGTGAATGCTCGTAAGTCCAGATCTGTGGCACGACTTCGCCCTTGTGCGTGCCGGCGCTCGGCGTTGCATCAATCACGGTCGTGGCGAGTACGTGGATCTTCGGGTCAGTGGCCCAGCTCATGTTGAAGAAGGCTTCGTCGCGCAACGTGAGTCCCGCGACTCCTTTCATCAATGGACTGGTCGCGTCGACGATCGTGTAGGGTACATTTGCTTCGAGCGTGTAGTTGACTTCGCCATGCTTCTTGGCGCCGCCCACCAGAGTGGCGAAGTACTTCGGGTCCGGGCCGCACAAGGCATCGTGGATGCTGACAACACCCCCGCCTCGCTTGATGAATGCTTCGAGCGCCGCACGGTCGGCGTCAGTCAGATACCCGGCGTCGCCCTTGTAGATCACCAACACCGCGACGCCATCCAATTCCTGTGCCAATGGCGCGTGCAGGGAGCCGGTCACGACGGCGCCGTGCAGGGTGAGGAACTTGCTCCAGTCGGCGAGGAATTGCGGGTAGTCGTGGAGACCGGGGCCGTGCGTCTTCAGGCCGGCGCGCAGGTAGACCTGTATACCGCTTTGATTCTGGTCGGGGATGTGCGGCGGGCCCGCGGGGCCACCCTCGGCCATGTGAGCGCTACCTTCGCGTGCGAAAAAAACCGCCAGCGCGGCGCTGCATGCCCATGAAAAACGGAAATTCCGCTCGAAAATGCGCATTATCCCCCCTGGATCCTGCGCTGCGAGCATAACCGTATACAGTATGCATCTGCAAGCGATATCAGGAAGGCTGACTACCTGTACAGCGGGAGGCGCGGTTCAACGGCTTGCGGGGCCGTGCGAGGACATGTGGCGTGAGGAGTACAGGAGCCTCTGCGTTTCAATGGCGGCGACCGATCACCTCGATCAGCTCGACACTGTGCAACGTCAAGCGAGTGTCCACCGACAGGCCGCCGCCGTGCGCCCGCCGCACGATCTTCATGGGTTCGGAGCTGATTCGCGCTACGCGAGCCAGCACATCGATCTGACGCTGCGTGGGACTGGCGGGTGAACCCATGGCCTGCCACGCCGTGAATGCATCGCCGTGTTGGCTGTCAACTCGCCAAGCGCGCGCCTTGATCTGTAGGTTAGGCGCGAGTCCCGTGAGGACAACGCTCACGTTAGCGGCAGGCCCCGCAACGTCATCGTCATGGTAGTGCCAGAGCAAAACAGCCACCTTCCCATCCGCCGAGCGAGTCGCCAGCACGCCAACGTCCGCAGCGCCTCGGACGATCAGTGAGCTACTGTAGGAGACTCACCCGCCGGCCGTAAAGCACCGATCCTGGAGACCATCACCGCGCTGTAGCACAACGGCGTTGACTTCCGCACGGACCTCGAAGCCCAGCCGCTCATAGAGCGATATCGCCGACTGATTACTTTTCCATGCATGGAGGAACGCTCGCTCGCCACGAGCTGAGATACTGGCGGCGACAGCAGCGGACAAGCGGCCCGCGAGTCCGCGGTTGCGAAACTTCGGGTGTGTACACACACCGCTGACCTCGGTGTAGCCCGGAAAGCGCATGCGCTCGCCCGCCATTGCTGCCAGCTGTCCATCGATCCGAATGCCGAGGAAGGTCCCCATGGTATGCGTGCGTTTCACGAAAGGGCCCGGTTCCGTCAACTCCGCCAACGTCAACATCTCGGGCGCATCCGCATCACCGAGCGTCAGCATGTCTGCGCCGGCAGCCTGGAATAGCGCGCTCGGCGCGGCGACCATTTGAACGCCTTTGCCCTCTTTTATTACGACGAAGCCCGGCGGGATGACAATCTCCGGGACCTGCAGCACGTACACGCATTCACCCGGACGCACCAACGCCACGAGTGCGGCAATCGCTGTTGGAGAATCGTCGCGCGCCGATGCGAACAGGTTGACATCGGGTGCGAACCGTCGGGCCAACGAGTTGCCTTGCGATGTTGGCAAGTGGTGAGTGGTCAGACTCGCCCACACAGGCCTATCAAGTGGATGCATTCTTCCTCCCACCCACATTCAAACGCTCGGCCCGGACATTCAGTGGCGCCGCCGCAAGGGCATCCTCCAACGCAGCCAGCTGCTGGAGCAACAGGTGCGCCGGGCCAGCGCACGCGTCGGCCACACTGGCTTCAATCACTGGCCAAATTGCGGGCTTGGATCGAGCAACGAGCTTCTGACCTGATTTCGTCAGGGCGATCGTACGGACTCGTCGATCACCGGCCAGTTGTCTGGACTGTACCAGGCCCTCGGACTCCAGCTTGTCCACCAGCCGAGTCACCCCGGGCTGGCTGACCCCCATGGCCTCCGTCAGCTCGCCCACGCTGAGGGGGCCCAGCCGCTCCAGTGCAGCCAGGACCGGGAAGTGCGATGTTGGAAGGCTGATTCCTGCATCTTCGAGCAGGATCTGCGTCTGCGCCTGCAAGCGCTCGCCGAGGCGTTTCAGCCTCGTACCGAGGGCCAGGTAGCCGAGCTCTTTGACGACATCTTCGATCATGGCGATCCAGTTTATATGTCTAGTTATATAACATGTAATATAGATACCGTCAACCACGAAAAACCATGGCGACACGAGCGTCGCCCAGGCGCGCGGGTTAGAATGCGAGGACGTGATCGAACCACCCGAAAAGCCGAATAGAAATCGGGCCATTGCCGCCGGCGTAACGATGATCGCCATAACGGCGATCCAATTCGTGGCCGCGCGCTTCTCCTTGCGTGACCACCTGACATCCGTTGACATCGCCAGCTTACGCTTTGTCGGTGCCAGCGCCATCTTCCTGCCGATCATCTGGAAAACCGGCGTCGAGAAGCTGAAGGCCCTCGGCTGGCAGCGGGCGGCGACGCTTGCTGTGTTGGTCGGACTGCCCTACCCGACGATCATCAATACAGGTTTGACTTATGCGCCGGCCGCCCATGCGGCGGCTCTTTGCCCTGCCTCAATCGTCTTCTTCTCCTTCCTCCTGAGTCGCGTCGTCTTCAAGGAGACGATTCAGCTTGCGCGGATCATCGGTATCGTCACAATCATTGCCGGACTGTTGTTGTTTATTTCGCCCGTTGGGAACGATACGGGCAATGTGCTTTACGGCGACCTGCTGTTCGTCGGCTCCGGTGTCATGTTTTCCACCTATGCCATCCTCATACGGCAATGGGCAGTTGACCCCATCACCGCCACGGCAGCGGTGGTGCTGCTATCCTGTCTGCCGCTGCCAATCGTCCATGTGCTCGTGAAGAGCGGTCTCGGCGCGGCAACGGCAACGGAAATCATCGCGCAGCTCGTGATCCAGGGATTCCTTGCCGGCGCCGCCTCCATGTTGCTCTACACCTATGTTGTAAGACAATTGGGGCCGCAGATCGCGTCCCTATTCCTGCCATCCGTACCCATAGCGACAACCGCAGTCGCCATGCTGGTGCTCGGTGAGGTTCCAACATCGCGCCAATTCGGCGCCATGCTCATCATGACGGTCGGCATGATCTACCCGGCACTGCAGCGGCAGCCGGCGCGGCCGCGCGCGGATCCTGCCGCAGGGACTGCCACAGAGCACCGGGCACCAGAAAAGTGGTGACGAGCGCCCTCATTCAGGTATAGTTCGCCCCGGATGTAAAGCTTTACATTTGAAGCGTCGATTCCGCCCGGGGGTGACTCATGAACAGACGTCAGTTCTTTTTAGCCGCATCCGCGGCGTCCGCGCTGCGCTTTGAAGTCGCGGGAGCCGGTGCCAACGTCAAAAAAGTAGGCGTGCAATTCTTCTCAGTGCCGAAGCTGTTGGAGCAGGATTTTGGCAAGACGCTCGCGTTTCTCGCCGGCCTGGGCTATTCCGAGGTTGAGTTCTACGGCCCCTATCCGTTCACCGCGCCTGAGTCGACCGCCGAATGGAACAAGGTTACCCCGCAACTCGGCTTCTCGGGGAGTGGATTTTTCGGGCTGACGGCGCAGAAGGCCCGCTCACTGTTGAACGAGCACAGCCTGACCGCGCCGTCGATGCACACTGACCTGCTGACGTTGCGATCGGGGATGGGTCCGCTGAGCGATGCTGCGCACGTGTTGGGCGCCACCTATGTGACGCTACCCGCTATCCCTGAGAAGTATCGAAAGACGCTGGACGACTACAAGCGCCTGGCGGATGACTTCAATTCCATCGGCGAGCAGGCCAAGCGCCACGGTGTCAAGTTTGCGTACCACAATCATGGTTACGGACTGACGCCGATGCAGGGCCAGGTGCCGCTCAAATTGATCCTGCAGGGGACGGACCCCAGGCTCGTGTTCTTCGAAATGGACATCTACTGGACGACGGCGGGTGGCGCGGATCCTGTAGCGATGCTCAAAGAGTACGCCCCGCGCTACAAGATGCTTCACATGAAGGACATGAAAGAACACAAGCGCTTCAGGGGAGACGGTGGCGACCCGGGTCAATGGATGGAGTTGTTCCCCTACATGACCTCGGTTGGCGACGGCGTGCTCGATATCAAGGCAATCGTGGCACAGGCGCACGTGTCCGGAGTTGAACACTTCTTCGTTGAGCAGGATATGGTGGGTAGTCCCGACGTAGCGCTGAAGCGAAGTGCGGATTACCTCTTGAAACTGTAGGTTTCAACCGGCGACGTAGCCACCATCTACCGGCAGAGCAGTGCCTGTGATGTAGGAGGATTCGTCGCTGGCAAAGAACAGCGCGGCTGCCGCCAGCTCGCTGGCCAGACCCCAGCGATTCATCGGGACCAGACCCGGGGGCTTGGCATCTGGTGGAGGTGTAGGGTTGGTGACGGATGCCTTGACCAACCCTGTCCAGGTTGTACCTGGACAGGTAGCGTTCACGCGAATACCCCGTTCGGCGTAATCGAGCGGCGCACAGCGGGGCAACTGTATGACGCCCGCCGTTGCGAGGCGCGTCCTCGATCCCGGTCAAATGGCGAGCGAGCTCGATTGCCGGAACGGGTTGTGGCACAACCCTTCCATGCCTGACGGGCCGCGCCGGGCGGGCGCCGTAGGCCGGGGAGTCGCCGTGGGCCGCGGGAGCGCCTGGTTGGCCGGCGCCGCACTCCCGCATCGGCCTACTCGCGGTCGGCTTTCCCGACAATCGCCTCGGCAGCCGCCTCAATGATCTTCCGTACGCGCTCGGTCTCCTTGGAGTCCCAGCCGCCACGGTGAAACATCAGCGCTGCCTTCAGGGTGTGCATCGCGTGATGCAAATCTGCTGGCGGCCGTTCGCCAGACACCGCACGTGCAGCCATCTCCATGCGAGCCAGCGCACTGTGGAGTGCAGCCTGGTTTTCGCGCAGGTACGCGCTTCCCTCGGCGGTTATCTCAAACAGTCGCTTGGTCCCTTCGGACGAGGCAGCGCGGACGTGTCCCAACTCCTCCATCAGTGTGAGTGTGGGATACACGGATCCGGGACTAGGCGCGTAACCGCCACCGAATTTGGCTTCCAGGTCCTTGATGAGCTCGTAGCCGTGACGCGGCTTCTCTTCGATCGCGGCTAACAGCACCAGGCGAAGGTCGCCGGGACCGAAAACCCGCCCGCCTCCGCCATCACGTCCACCAAAGCCGCCGCGGCCAAAACCGCCATGCCCACCAGCGCCAAACCTACCCCGGCCGCCGCCGCGCTCGCGACCACCGAACTGCCTCGGATCCGCCGCGTTTTCACCGCCGCGTCCGCGCCAGCCGCCGCGCTCGCGGCCGCCGTGCATGAAATGGCCGCGCCGGCCGTGTGTTCTCTCAAAAAGTAGCTTTTCGAACATTCGATATCTCGTTGTAAATGACCTTCAGGTCACTATAACGATATATCGTTTGTGTACATCGATCAACAGTATCTTCGTTGCACGAGAGGCTCCGGGGCGCCTCGCAGAAGGTAGACTTGATCTGCTTCGCTAGATCATTTGCCGAAGATGATGCGCTTCAGCTGATCGGAAAACTTCTTTCATGATATATTTAAATATATCTCATCTTACTGTGATATGCTTTAATGCATCATGAACAGTCATCAGCTGGAGCAGCTTGCCGCCCAAATCAAAGCCGCGCGGGAAGCCAAAGGCCTGAGCCAGCGCTCGGTCGCCGAGCAAGTGGGTATTCCCCAAAGTCACCTGTCGCGCATCGAGAACGGCGCCGTCGACCTCCAGACCTCGAGCCTCCTCCAGATCGCTCGCGTGTTGGACTTGGAGCTGACACTCATTCCACGGAATGCCCTGCCGGCGATCGAGGCTCTTCGCATTCGACGCGCGGTCGATGAAACCCCTGCTGCCTCCCGCAATCGCACTCGTCTCAATTCACTCCGCGCCCAGGCAACCCGGATTGCGAGGAAATTTCCCGGAGTGGCTGTCCTCACACGCCTGACTCAAACGATTCTGGAATTGCGCGAGCTACCGTTGGAATTGTCGGCGGCACGGTCGCATCAACTCCTGTTTACGCTGGAGGAAATCGAACGATTGCTGCGCGTACTGGACTCACAGTCGGCAGCGACCCAACTCAGTGTCACGTCAATCAAAGAAATCCAGTCCCATTTGCGCGAATTGCAAAGCATCGGAGATACCATCTCACATGGACAGGCTGAAGCATCTGTAACACCGTCTCCGGCGTATAGCCTCGACAACGACGAGAACAGCAATGGCTGACGTAGCCGTACTCGACGTGCGCCTGCATAACCGCACCATCGGGACACTCACTCGTTTGCCCGATGATAGAAACCTCTTTGCGTTCGAAACCGATTATGTTGATAACCGGGATAGAGCGACACTCAGTCTGGCTTTCAAAGACTCGCTCGGGGGTTTGATCACGCACCTTCCGCCGACGCAAACTCGACTACCGGCATTCTTTTCCAACCTCCTGCCGGAAGGAGCCCTGCGCGATTATCTGGCCGAACGAGCGGATGTAAAGCCGCAACGAGAGTTCTTCCTCGCGTGGGTCCTCGGACGCGACCTGTCCGGCGCCGTGCAGATCGTTCCGCGAGACGGCAACTCCTTGCCACCCGATGCCACACAGGGAAGCCAACGACCCGCCAAAGGCGATGCCAAACAGGTATTGCGATTCTCGCTCGCGGGTGTGCAGCTCAAGTTCTCCGCGATTACGCGGGCAACCGGCGGCCTGACTGTGCCCGCCGACGGAGTCGGTGGCTCGTGGATCGTCAAACTACCCTCGCAAAAATTCGCCGGTGTCCCTGAGAACGAATTCGCCATGATGGAGCTCGCGAGACGGGTCGGTATCGACGTTCCCGAAACCAAACTCCTCACGGTCAGTGAGATCGCCGGCATCCCGTCGGGAATCAACCTCATCGGCGACACCGCCTTCGCCGTGAAAAGATTCGACCGTGGGCCCAACGGTGAGCTCATCCACATCGAAGACTTTGCACAGGTCTTCGGCGTTTATCCGGATCGAAAGTACGAGCGGGCCAGCTATCGCAATATCGCCCGGGTCCTCTGGATCGAAACGGGCGAGGCGGGCATTGTCGAATTCGTACGGCGACTCGTTTTCAACGCGCTGATCGGCAATGCCGACATGCATCTGAAGAACTGGTCATTGATCTACCCGAACACTCGCGATGCCCAACTCGCCCCGGCATACGACTATGTCGCCACAATTGCCTACCTCCCCTACGACGCTCTGGCGCTCAACTTGGTGGACACCAAAGCCTTTGAATCCGTGACCCTGGAACAGTTCCAGCGACTCGCGTCCAAAGCGGGTTTACCTGAGAGACTCACACTCGATACAGTGAGCGACACGGTCGCGGCGTTTCGCAGTGTATGGCGCAGCTTCGATATCAAAGCACTCGACAACAAAACCCGCGGAGCGATCGACGAGCACCTCAAAACCGTACCGCTGTGGCGCGAAACCGCGAAGAGGTCGACCAGATAATGCCCCCCAAACCGGCGAAACAACCGCCTCGCGCGACGCGGTCAACCATCAAGCTCACGTTCACAGTTGAGGTGGCCGGCGACAAGATGTCGGGCAAGGCCAAGCTCGGAGTCTTTGGGACTGCAACACTCACGGGTGAGCGTGTTCGTTGATGTCAAAGGTCACTTACATCGATTTCGACGGGGTCCATCATGCAGTGGATCTGGAGCCGGGGTTCACAGCGATGGAAGGCGCCGTCAGGAATGGCGTGCTAGGAATTCCAGCGAATTGCGGAGGCGCTTGCGCTTGTGCCACATGCCACGTGTACGTTGACGAGGCTTGGCGCAGCAGGACGGGGCCAAGAAAAGAGCTCGAGGAATCCATGCTCGAAATGGCCGACGATGTGAAACCGAACAGTCGGCTCGCATGTCAGATCATGATGACCGCGAAGATCGATGGACTCGTGGTGCACGTACCGCAAAGCGCCTAAACTAGCATTCATTTTCCTCGCCCCCGGAACAGGAGCTCGAACATGCCTGACTCACTCTACAGCATTCCCGTATCTCGCATCGATGGCAAGCCGACGAGCCTGAGCGAATTCCAGGGCAAGGTGCTGCTGGTGGTCAATGTCGCCTCCAAGTGCGGACTCACTCCGCAGTATGCCGGCCTGCAGAGCCTGTATGAGCGCAGACGGGCGGCGGGCCTGGAAATCCTGGGCTTTCCGGCCAACAACTTCATGGGCCAGGAGCCGGGAACTGAGGCCGAGATCAGCTCGTTCTGCAGCACCGAGTTTGGTGTCGATTTCCCGCTGTTCAAAAAGATCTCGGTGACGGGCGCGGATCGTCATCCGCTCTACGGGGCGATGATTGCCGCGCAACCCAAGGCTGAAGGGGTTGAGTCGATGCGCGAGAAGCTGACGCAATACGGCATCCAGCCTGGCGCGCTCAGCGATGTGACGTGGAATTTCGAAAAGTTTGTCATCGACCGCAAGGGACGGGTGATTGCCCGGTTCTCGCCGGACATCACTGCCGATGATCCGCGGTTGACCAAGGTGTTGGACGAGGCGCTGGCGGGGTAGCGCCGCCGCGGCGCTCAAACACCCCCCTGTAGTGCTCGCTGCGAATCAACACCGGCCCACTCTTGATGTTGTCCAGCGCCAGCTCCGCGAGCCGGCCAACAAACGCTCTGCCAATACCCGACGAGGCGCCTGTGATGAGCGCTGCCGGACCGCCGCATCTGGCCGGAAGGTACATACAGCTGTTCCGGCTCGAGACAGAACCCGCCGGGGCAATCGTGACTCTGGCCAATCACCGAATGACCGCCCGCACGGCGCATTACCGGCTGCGAAGTCAACTTGGTGCCAACAGTCAGCGGCCGCCGGCTGCCCGGACCATAGTCGAAAATCTCGCCCACATGCCCAGCCGGCAGCATCGTCGTCCAAGCCCCAATTGTGGACTGGCCCATGCGGCAGTCGAGCGAGTCCAATCTCCGCCACCTCATCAGACGATGCGATGGACGGCGGCACGGGAAGTCCCTTCTCGGCGAGCAAGGTGCGCAAAGCAGGTGTGTCGGTCATGTGCATGACCAGGGTCAGAACGTTGGCGCGGGCCGCCGGGCGATCGCGCGGCGCATTCGGCGACATGCAAGGCCGATGCGTCCGGCGGCGCCGGGCGGGTGGCAGCCAGTCAGCTCTTGGGCATCTGGGACATGTCCACGAACATGCATTCCCATATGTGCCCGTCCACATCCTCAAAGCTACGGCCATACATGAAGCCGAAATCCTGCTTGGGGTTGACGTCTGCCTTACCCCCGTTTGCGCCGGCAGCATCCGTGATCTTGTCTACGGCCTGCTTGTCGTCAGCCGAAAGCGCCAGCATCACCTCACTCTCGCGGCGAGAATCGACGATCGGCTTTTTCGTGAAGGTGCCCCACTTTGCATGCGTCAGGAGCATGACGAAGATGGTATCCGAGAACACCATGCACGAGGCCGTGTCGTCGCTGAACTGCGGGTTCTGGGTTGCGCCAATCGCCAGGTAGAAGGCTGTGGCCTTCTTCAGGTCGCGCACGGGCAGGTTCACAAAAATTTGCTTCGGCACGGTCACTTCTCCTCGAATGAATGGGTTGAGCTGGGCACTGACCGTCGGAGGACGGACGAGGGACCGACAGCCCGACATTTTATCCGGAAAAATGAGTCGGCCAGGTTCCACTGGCCGCAGGATTCAAGGGGCCACCGGATTATAAGCGTCGTCGGATTTCGGGCGGAAGGCCGTGCTCTACGCAGCCGAGGCCGACTGTGGAAACGCGCAAGCCGGAACGACCGATTTGACGCTTTTGCATTGGCTGAGTTACTTCCGCTGGGGCAGGCTCACGAGTGCGCGATTCTGTGCCGCAGATTCTGTTGAGGACTGCGCGCGCTCGCGGAATCTCTCGGGCGCAAGTTGGTTCAGAGAACGACGCTTTATGCACCCGTACCGAACTTCAATAAAGCCCACTCATCGAGGCTGAAATGGCCGCTCGATTTCAACCCCGTCGCTTCGTAGAGCAGCCGCAGTCCGGGGATCTGCGGCCGCATGAACCCGCTGATGAGCAGGATGCCTCCCGGGACCAACGCGCGACAAAGCGCGGGCGCCAGCCTCTCCAGCGGTCCTTCCAGAATATTCGCCACCACGAGATCAAAGCGCGCGCCCCGGTGATCGGGGGCTTCGCGGCCGAATTGAATATCAACCTCGTGGCCGTCCAGGTCTGCGTGCACCTTGGCGCAAGACAAGGCGACAGCATCAATGTCGGTTCCGACGATGAACCGGGCACCGCGAGCACGAGCGATGCGGGCAAGGATTCCCGTACCTGTTCCCACATCCAGAACCGCTTGCGGTCGTTGCTGCCGGCAAACCATGTCCACCGCCGCGGCACACAGTCGCGTGGTTGCATGCGATCCGTCGCCGAATACAGCGCGGTTTTGCTCCCCCGGCAGTTGCGCGAGTGCAATCCAGCCTTCCTCCAGGAGAGGCGGCGTCGAGCCGAAGGGATACACCGTAACCCGGGGGGCGATGTTATGCATGTGAAAAGGATAGTGGCACGCAGGGTGCCGTGAGCAGCTAGGCGTTTTGCTGGCCGAACACCTGACGCAGGTGTTCGATTGCACACTCTACGGCACGCGATGCGCGCACCCCACCCGGCCTGATGGCGTAGATCCGCTCTCCGAAGAACCCGACCGGGCGCCACTGCGTCAGCAGCGGCTGCATGGCACCTGAATCGAGCTGCGCGGATGCGCTGAAGTCCGGCAGTAGTCCTATGCCGAGTCCACCGATGATGGCCGCGCGCAGAACTTCGCTATTGTTGGCTTTGAACGGGCCGCCGACCGGCACACTGACGAGCTCACCGCGCTCGACGCGTTTGCGAGCCGCGACCTTCTCGAAAGACCAATTCTGAGCCGAGCCGTCGCGTAGATACAGCAAGCAATCGTGCCGGGCCAGATCGGTCGGATGTTCCGGAATGCCGCGGCGCTGCAGATACTCCGGACTCGCCAGCAGCAGCGAGCGGGATTCGCACAACACACGGGCGATGTAGGTATCCGGAATCGAGCGCGCGTGGCGCACAGCCAGGTCGAAACCCTCCTGCGCGACATTCACGAAACGATCATTCAGATCCAACTCGAGGCGGATCTCCGGAAAGCGCCGCAGGAAGTCCGGCACCGAAGGCGCAATGCGCTGCCTCCCCAAGGCGACGGGGGCCGTAATCCGCAACAAGCCTCGCGGCTTCCCCGCCAGGTCTTTTGCCTGATCAAAGCTCTGTTCGATACGGGTGAACGACGCTTGCGTGTCGTCCACCAATTGCAGAGCAGCGGGAGTCAGTGTGACCGAGCGTGTGGTCCTGCGGACCAGCGACATTCCAATCGCCCGCTCCAGATCCCGCAGTCGAGTGCTCACGGAGGCCTTGGAAATCCCCAGCCGGCGGGCCGCCTGGGTCAGGCTGCGGGTCTGAGCGATGACCGTAAGCAAATGCAGGTCCGTGAGCACACCCGCCACCTGTGAGACACTCATGATTCACCTTCCCGTTGCGCCATTTGCAACGCGCATTGTTCATTTTACTGAACACTGAGATTAGCGCGCGGGACTTCTCGGTGCTACCCACCGCGCCTAGACTCCCACCCCTGATCAGGGAGCACTCCTATGCATTATCAGTCCCGCACAACCGTGTCGCACTGGGTCGGCGGCAAGTCGATCGCGCAAGCCGGCTCCCGCACCCAGGACGTTTTCAATCCCGCTACGGGCGAAGTGGCGCGACAGGTCGCTTTGGGCGGGTCCGCAGAGGTGGATCGCGCGGTGCAGAGCGCCAGCGCGGCATTTGGAGCCTGGGCGGACACGCCCCCAATCCGCCGCGCCCGCGTGCTCAATCGGTTCCTGGATCTGTTGAATCAGCGTCGCGACGAGCTCGCGGCCATCATCACCAGTGAGCATGGAAAAGTGTTGAGCGACGCGCAGGGCGAGGTCATGCGCGGGATCGACGTGGTGGAGTTTGCCTGCGGAATTCCCGAGCTGCTGAAGACTGCGTTCACCGATCAGGTATCCACCGGAATAGACAATTGGACGCTGCGTCAGCCACTGGGTGTCGTTGCGGGAATCACACCATTCAACTTCCCTTGCATGGTGCCGTGCTGGATGTTCCCCGTGGCCCTGGCAGCCGGCAACACATTCATCCTGAAGCCGAGCGAACGCGATCCATCGGCGTCGATTTTCATGGCCGAGCTCCTGAAGCAGGCCGGGTTGCCTGATGGCGTATTCAACGTCGTGCAAGGTGGCAAAGACGCCGTCGACGCGTTGCTGGAACACCCCGACGTGCAAGCTCTGAGCTTCGTGGGATCGACCCCGATTGCACGCTACATCTACCAGCGCGGAGCGCAGTTGGGCAAGCGCATCCAGGCGTTAGGCGGCGCGAAGAATCACCTGGTCGTGATGCCGGACGCCGATATCGAGCAGGCCGTCGATGGACTGATCGGCGCGGCCTACGGCTCCGCCGGTGAGCGCTGCATGGCGATCAGTGTCGCCGTGCTGGTGGGCGACACCGCTGACAAAGTCGTCCCGATGCTGGAAAAGCGGGCCCGCGAGCTTCGTATCGGTGACGGAACCAACCCGGATGTTGAAATGGGGCCGGTTGTCACACGCCAGGCGCTGGAGCGCATCGAAGGTTATATCGAGTTGGGCGTGAAGGAAGGCGCCAGGCTCGTGTTGGATGGGCGCGGACACACAGTGGCGGAACGGGAAAAGGGTTTCTTCACGGGCGCCACGCTGTTCGATCACGTCAAACCCGACATGCGGATCTACCGGGAGGAGATATTTGGGCCGGTGCTGTGCTGTGTGCGGGTGAAGGACTTCGGCGAAGCGGTGAAGTTGATCAACGCGCATGAATTCGGCAACGGCGTGTCCTGCTACACGCGCGACGGGCACATTGCACGCGAATTCGGTCGGCGGATTCAGGTGGGAATGGTGGGAATCAACGTGCCGATCCCCGTGCCCATGGCCTGGCACGGGTTCGGCGGTTGGAAGAACAGCCTGTTCGGCGACATGCACGCCTACGGTACCGAAGGCGTGCGCTTCTACACTCGACAGAAGTCGATCATGCAGCGATGGCCGGAAAGTACGCCGAAGGGCGCGGAGTTCGCGATGCCGACAGCGAAATGATCGCCGCGCCGCCGGACGCTACGATCGTTCGACCACGACCTCGCTGATCTGCAAGACCGGCGACAGGTCCGTGTAGTTCGCGATGTCGCCCAGGATCTCCTTCGAGTGGGGTCCGAAGCCCTTCTCGAAAGCTTCGGGGCTGTCGCAGAAGATGTGACACATGCCAACGTAGGTGGGTGGCGTCCCCGGGGCACCGCCCGCCAGGCCCTTGTCGACCGTGTAGTACTTGCAGTAATCGCCCATGCGGGCTTTCACGAGCGGCATGTGCTTGTCACGATAATAGTCGTGGTCGAATCGGCTGCCGGCGGTCATCGGATACATCACGCTGACTTTGATCATGAGACGTCGATCTCCTGGTGATTGGCGGCAGGATACTGCGAAAGTCTCACCCGCAGCAGCGGGTCCTCAATCTTAGCCAGGCAGTTTTTTCAGCACGAGATTTCCGGGGTCACCGTTGTAGGTGGCACCGGTTGTGGCACCGCCAGAATCGCGCTGGAACGTCAAAACGCCGTCCGCATAATCGACCCGGAATTCTGTTTCCGACTCCGGGGTGAGCGGAGTCCTGAAACCGTCAGGGGTCTCGAGCACCAGACCCTCGCTCCCCTGCTTTATGGTTGCAGTGACGCCGGGATTGAGCTCATAGCGACCCACGTATGAATTCAGCGCCACCGCTGAAACGCGGAAGTCCGGCGGAGCCGGTTTATGCAGGGGACTGTGAGCGCGAAGCGCCTCTTCCCCAGGAAATACCATACGATCGTCGCGCTTCCAGTGCCGGTCAAAGGCTCCGGAGGCAACCCATCTGCGTTCCGAGCCGAGGCCGGGCTCGAGAGTCACCTGTCGACCGTCGCGAATGATCCAATCCATTCGAATCGTGGGATAACCGAAGGGCACATTCCACAGTCCCCCCGGATTCCAGAAGTACATGCCGGCTGTAGAGGTGGCGGCGACTACGAACACGTAGCGATCTCGAGCTGCCGGGCTGGGATAAATCATCTGCACCACCGCGTCCGTGACCGCGAACTTACGTCCATCAACGGTAATCGCATCCGATTCCACCACCAGCGGCAGGTGCGATTGCATCCGGCGGGTGACCCGATTGGCGTCAGGTCCACCAACGAGAAGTAACGAGTAGCGTTGCTCATCCTGCGGCGTGAGTTGCTCGTCCGTGAATATTCGCGGCCGCTGGTGCTGCCATCCCTCCCACATCGTCGCAAAGCCTTCCGCCTTTTCCTTGCAGCGACGGTTCATCACCGGATCCGTCGACGCGGTCCCGATGACGACCGCAAAAGGAGTTGTGATGAGGCTGGAGAGCCCCCCTGACAGACCGGGGTGCTTTTCCAGCGATGTGGCGTGAGCGGAGTCGAGCGAAACGGTTCCGTTGGCGGACACTGGTGCAACATGCTCCGTGCCATTCCAAACTACGCGAACCGGTCGCGCACCGTTTCTCAATGCCGCCGGGGGCGAGAGCGTGAATGCCGCAACGTTTTGCGTATCTACACGGATTTCGCCAGGCTGAATCACCTCGGCGTCCACGCGCGTAACTGCAATAGTACTGTCCAGCGCAGTGACTCGAACCCAATAGGCGGTCGCCCCATCCAGGTCCGTCGCCCTGACCCGGACGTGCAGTGGCGAGCTCACACGCCGATGTGCCAGAAACCACTCGACGATCTCGTCACGGTTGTTCAGATCCTCGTGTCCTCGGCCGGGATGTTCGCGATAGCGGACGTCATAACCCCATCTTTGCAACAGGCGCGCGGCGTGCCTGGAGTTATCTACATTGACCGTCTGGTCCGCATCGCCGTGCTGGATGTAGATCGGCAGATTGAGAAGCGACTCGGCTTCAGCAAACGAGCTTTGTGCTTCCTGCGCATATCGCTCCGGCACTGTCGTTGCGTTGGGATTGTCGAAAAGCATGTGCAGCACGCGAAAATCCCAACCACCGAACACGGGCGCGGCGGCAGCGAACAGGTCCGGATGCCGAGTGACAATCAACCAGACTCCCCCACCTCCCATCGACTCGCCTGAGATATAGACGCGGTCATCGTCCACACTGAAGCGTCGTTTTGCCTCAGCGAGACAATGCAGCACATCCTTTTCGCCGATGCCCATATATTGGGCGTTGCCACGTCCGTAGGGCTCAACAAAGATCACGTCGTGTTGCTCAGCAATGTCGTTGTGACGGACATCGACCGACCACCACTTCACATACACCGGGTTGGCGGGATTGAATCCATGCAGCTCGAGCATCAGCGGCCAGCGCTTGCTCGCCGAGTAGTGCGTTGGCAGGTACGCGCGACAAAACTGCGCCGATCCGTCCGTCTCATCGAAATAGGCGAGACGAACAAACCCACCCGGCCGCACCCCGACCGAGCCGGCATTCTTCGCCTGCTTAACTTCCGCGTATTCGAGCAGCGGTGAGTGAATGATCGCCCAGCCGTCGTCAGGCATTTGACTGAGGTCAGATCCAACCCGGTCACGCACGAGATCCGCCAACATACGCACGTGCGCGCCGCGAATGTCATTGGACGAGGTTTGAGCGTCAGCCAACAGTTGGCGCGCGGCAGTGGGCGCGGAGCCTTTGTACCAGGGAATGTGAGTGGTGACGTCGCGTCCCCAAGCCGTCCGGGTGGTGAAATGGATTTCGTAAGGTCCGTCAGCCCATGACGCTGTTGGGATCTTGACGGTCTGATCGCGCGCGGCGACCGCATTGCCGGCAGGACGGCCACCCGCAGCCGTTACCGATATTTGCACCGGCCTGTCCATATGCGAATGCAACGACTCGCCGCGCAGTTGCAACACACTCCCGACCCTGTCTGAAGAGACGTGGGGAATGATTTCATCGCGATCGGGGACGACCGTGCCGGGCTCGAGGACGCGCGCGGCAAAACGCCACGGGCCGGTGTGGTGCTCGAATTTCAACAGCAGCCGATTGTCACCCTGGTGCAGATGCACGGGAATCCGCTCACGATCAAAGGCAAACCCCGTCGATGTCGGGCTCTCAAACACCCTTTCGCCGTTGACCCAGACACGCACGCCAGTGTCGCATCCCAACGAAATGACCGCGTCCCGATCCTCCTCACTCTTGATGAGTCGGAACGCATAGCCGGTCTCCGGCGAGGCTGACGAGCCGCGATACTGCTGCGATCCCAACGCTCCGCTCAGGTCGAGGATTTCCTGACCCCAAGGCTGCGCAATCCAGCGTTTGGTCGCGCCCGCATCCGCCACTGCCGGATGGACCATTGCCTCACCGCCCTGACTCTCGAGCTCATCCGTGTCCAAATTGCCCGGCAGCGGACCCAACAGCAGCCATTGGCGTAGTACGCGCGCATCCCCACGCGACCACTGATCACGCAAGGGGGGATCGAATGGCGGGCTCGGTGTTGCCCAAGATGCCTCGGACGCGAAAAAACAGATAGCCAGGAAAGCGATGCGAGCCAGCTGAAGGTTTGACACTGATGAGCCCTCCCCCGTCCATGGACTGCCTGGAGTTTAAAACCGCCGGCCGCCGCACCGACGTTCGGCGCGCCGCAGACTCACTGCGATTCGTCGCAGAACGGATGGCGATCGAATCGAGTACATTTGGCGCCCTGGTCAGGCAAGCAACCGGCACATCTCATGCCTCGCAAAAATAGCTCTTTGTCGATCCGATGGTTACGCGCGTCGCGCCACCGCGACGGCGGCACGGTATTACGGGACAAAGAACTGAGCCCCAGCGTGTCGGTGTACCACTATCTCGAGTATCCCCATGCGCTGGCGATCTTTTCGGAGAACCGCCTGCGGTTGGCCAGCCCTGCGGGTTGGACGGATCCCTATGAGCGCCGCTGGTACGAGCGGGTTTTCAACGAGCCCAGCCCGATACAGGGAACCAGCACCTACGCTCTGTGCTGGAGCCGAAGCCGATTCGATGCGCCCGCGTGGCGGATGGTGGGATTCGGCCGAACGAATGCGCTGGTGAGAATCCGCTGCCGCGTGCAAAGCATTCTGACCGCGGCCAGCGCCCTCGCGGAGCAGCGCCCGGGCGAGTTTTTCATCGGCAAAGTCCGCTATGAACAGGACCGTACGCTGCAGCGGCGTGCGGACTCCATGCTCAATGGAGAGATCAAGGACGTCACCCGAACGGCAGCCGGTCTTTTGCTGCGCAAGAGTCCGGCATTGCGCTTCGAGCGGGAGGTGCGGGCACTCTGGTTGGACAGTGAGCCGCAGAACAAAGGGCTGTTCCTACCGATCGATGCGCAGTCGACGATCACTCAAGTGATGTGCAGCCCACACGCGCATGCGGATGTGCGTGCGAGGATTCAGCAGGAGTTTGATAAGTTCGGGGTGCAGGTGGTCGACGCGGCAGCGGCACCCGGCTGAGCGGCCCGCCTGGTGCGTCAGCCGCGGCCAAACACGGGAACGGCGGCGCCCGTAACTGCTCGCGCGGCGGGCGAAGCCAGAAATACGACCACGTCCGCAATCGCCTCCGGCACCACCCACTTGGACTTGTCGGCATCCGGCATATCTTTGCGGTTCTGCGGGGTATCGATGGTACCCGGCAATACGGCATTCACGGTGACACCGCGATCCTTCACTTCTTCCGACAAGCTTTCCGTCAGACGCAGCACACCGGACTTTGAGGCCGCATAGGCACCCATTCCAGCCGCAGCCTTGGCAGCAGCGCCCGCTCCAATGTTGATGACGCGTCCCGAGTCCGACTTGAGGATGCTCGGCAGGGCCGCCTTGGAGGCCACCAAGGCCGTCTTCAGGTTGATGGCATACATCTGATCCCAACCTGCGAGATCTCCGTCGGCCAGTGTTTGCCAACGGAAGCCACCGGCGATGTTCACCAGTACATCGATGCGGCCGAATTGGGCAACGATACTTTGCATGGCCCGTTCGGCATGCGCCAGCTGGGTGAGGTCGACTCCTCCCAGCGGCAAGAAGCGATCGCTCGACCGGGCGGCATCAGCCGCAGGCACGGCGGCGTGGTCGATAACGGCAACCTTGGCACCTGCAGTTTCGAACGCACTTGCAACCGCCCGACCCAGTGAGCCCAGTCCACCTGTAACAACGACAACTTTGTCTTGCATACGCTTGTCTTGCACATGACGGCCTTTTACAGCCCGAAGGGCGCAACTATAGCGCGAACCGCACTCAGGTTGCGGGAAGCGGGACCGCGTGCGCACCCGCCGCTGTCATCTTGAAGATGCCTTGTGCATTGTTGCTGTCGAACGCGAGGTCGAGCCGCCGACCTCCGGTGGCCGGATCGGACACAAAGTCACGCTGAATGAACTCGTAGAACGACCCCGGTACCTGATGCTCCACTCGTGAACCATCATCCCGCAAAAACTCGCGCGTAACCCTGTCGGCGCGAAACGCTGTCTGGCGAACACGGCCCGACTTCGAGGACTCGATGGTTGGCTTCAGGGGACGTCCGGTCCTGCTTTGCTCCTCGACCAGTGCATCGATGGAGGCCACACGATCGGTGGCGTGATTGAACGCATTGCCTTCGGTGGCAATCCAGGCCATTTCCGCCGACTCAGCCAGCAGGATCTGATAGTCACTCCAGGCGGGCGCGCCGTGCTGGCGACGAAAACAACCCAACAGGCTACGAAGCAGCCGGCTCGCAGTGTTCGTATCCAACGAACGCTGTTGTTGCGGGCAGCCGCCGAACTGCACCTGACGCAAAGCGCCGTGATCCTGGTGCATGACAATCGGAATGTGGGGCCACGTTTCAACGGCAGCCTGGGTGATGTGCCTGAGAAATGCCTCACCTGCGTATTTGCGGGCACCCGCAGAGGCCTGCAGGATCACCGGGCTGTCGGTCTCGTCGGCCGCCTGCATGATCGCCTGCACCTGCTCCATGTTGTTTATGTTGAATGCAGGCACACCATAGCGATGCTCGGCGGCGTGATCGAGCAGCTGGCGCAAGGAGATCATGGCCATATCAGTACCCCCCGTTTCTAGTGGAGTACATCGTCGTTGGTGCGCAACGGCCGCGTCCAGTTAGTAATTCTTTGTGCAGCCATAACCCGGGGCTTATGGCTGTCTCAAATTTTCTGCAGCCCGAACTTGCGTATGCGCCCCAGGAGGTCGCGATTGCCGGGTAATGCAGTACGCAGCGCCTCACCCTGCCGCGCCGTTTCGCCCATCTTCTCCCGGGCCCGGCCACGATCCGCCTCGCTGAGCAGCCAATGCGCCGATTCCGTGGGATAGCCCATTCCGTAGAGCACGTACTGGTAACTCGCCGCGGAGAACACCTCCTCCCGGTGTGAGAAGTCCTCGTGCCACGGGCAATGCTGGCGCCAATACTCGAGACCGGCACGCAAACTGTCCGGAATGGATGCCGCGCGTGTGTTGTCGACCCAGAACGGCTCGCTCCGTTTGCTCAACACATAGTGGAGCTTGAGAAAATCAACGATGCGCTCCCAGCGATAGCGAAACGTGCCATTGAAAATCCGCGCGGCGTGCGTCAGGCCGCTGCGGCTCCCCGGGAGGAGATCCGCGATCGACTTCGCCGACAGCTCAATCATGACAATGGCCGATGCCTCCAGGGGCTCCAGAAACCCGGCGGACAGTCCCACGGCAACACAGTTTCGGCTCCAGAACTGCTGCCGATAGCCCGAGTTGATGTTGATACTGCGAAAGCTCAGATTCGAGCTCAGGTCGCCGCGCGCATCCAGGTAGGACCGCAATTCGCCGAGCGAGCTTTCCTCGGAGGCGTAATTGCTGGAATAGACATACCCGACACCCCGGCGAGTGGTCAGCCCGATGTCCCATACCCAGCCGGCCGACTGCGCGGTCGACACAGTCACCGAGGCGATGTCGGCATCCTCGGTGCGGTACGGAATCTGGACTGCCCAGGCCTTGTCGATGAACAGCGAGTCCTTGCAGGAGATGAAGGGTACGCCAAAGTGTTTCCCGATCAGTAGCGAGGCGAAGCCGCTGCAGTCGATGAACAGATCTGCCGCCAGCGGTGTTCCAGACTTCGTGAGCAGTTGCTCAATGTTGCCCGCCTCGTCGGATCTGACATCGGTGATTTCGTCGAGAACGTGGGACACGCCCAATTTGTCGACGCAGTGTTTTTGCAGGAACGGAGCGAATTTGCCTGCGTCCAGGTGGTACGCATAGTTCGCGAGACCCGCGAACTCGGGAGTGGTTATTTTTTTCGGGGCCAGCGAGTGGTCACACAACCGGGTCTGGAAGCACAGGCTATTCGCAAAACTCGCATTCCTGGGCCCCTCCAACCAGTAGGGAGCAAGGTTGTGGTCCACATAGTCAGCCGGCAGTGTAAATGGATGGTAATAGGCGTCCGGGCCGGTGGCGTCCACCCAGTCGACGAATTTCGAGCCTTGCTTAAAGGAAGCGTCGCACTCTCGAAGAAAATCAGTTTCGGAAACGCCGATCTGCTTCAACGTGGAGCGGATGGTGGGCCACGTCCCTTCGCCAACACCGATTGGCGGCTGCAGACGCGACTCGATGAGCGTGACAGATACACCATCCGGGCCGCGCTGTGGGAAACGCGATGCCAGCACGCCTGCGGTAATCCAGCCGGCCGTGCCGCCACCAACTACTACGATGCGTCGGATTGGTTGCTCAGCTGATCCAGTTGACATCGCACGCCCTCAGAGCGACACGCCGCTGAGCAACCGGTTCTTGCGGGCCACGAGCACTGAGACATGCGACAAGGAAGCCATCTGAAAGTATATCCATTCCAGGAATTTATGGTCGCGCAACTCGGCCAGCTGCGCGGCGGGCAGTTTCTCCAGGGCGGGCGCCGCGATCCAGTACAAACCCTGCAGCTTCTTCTCCGAGCGATCGACGAACTCAACATTGAGCTCCACTGACTCGATCAACCCCAGCTCAACGAGCCGGCCGGTGAAAGCATAGCCCTCGGATGAACCGCTCACCAACGCCTGCATCATCGAAGCCATGTTTTCCATGTACTTCGACGGCTTGCCCTCCTCATCGAACAGCTTCTCACCGCCCTCCGTCACAATCTGTGAGCTGTGCGTGTCGATGGCGAGATCGAGGGAGGCCGGTTCGCCTGCGGCGCCACCGCGCGGCAGCAATGCAAACGGTTGGCGCTGAATCTGCAGCGGCACATAGTCAACATCCCAGCGCTCACCCATGAAATACAGATTTTCCCGCGGCTCGAAGCCCAGCAATGCTACGGGCTCGAAGCGGCCTGACTCCCGGTTCTTCACGAAGAAGACCGGGTAGTACGCGAGCAGACGGGGAAACTCGCGAGGGATCACGCTCACTACATTGACCTGCGCAAGCTCGCGGATCGGCAGCGGCGACACCCGCATGCTGCGATGAGCCTGGCTGTTGAGAGCTACCAGATTGGCCATGATCACAATCCCCTTCGATAATTATAGCGCCCGCACAGGCGTACACTACCAATGTCTCTTGCTGCGAGCGCTTTCCATGGTTGCGGAGCTCCAAAAAGCCGAAGAGTGGCGCGATGTCGATCCGGATCTGTTCGCGAAGACCATTCAGCCACGGGGCCGCCCCGCGATTCTACGCGGTTTGGTCCAGAGCTGGCCGGCCGCCCAGGCGGGTCGCACCTCACCGCAGGCCCTGACCGCGTATTTGCAGACCTATTACGCCGGCCAGCCGGCCCCGCTTTTTGAAGGCCCCCCGGAAATCAACGGCCGGTTCTTCTACAACGCCACCCTGGACGGCCTCAATTTCCAGTCCCGCCGCGCTTCGCTGACCGAAGTGTTGGAGCGCCTGATTCGTGAGATCGGCAACCGCTGCGCGCCCGCGATGTACGCCGGCTCCGTCTCGCTGCCGATTTACTTTCCGGGTTTCGCGAATGCCAACAACCTGCGGCAGCTGATTACCGTTCAGTCCGTGCTCGAATCCATCTGGATCGGCAATCGCACCTGTATTGCGGCGCATTTCGACAACACGGAAAACATTGCGTGCGTCGTCGCCGGCACGCGCCGCTTCACGATGTTTCCGCCCGAGCAGATCGGCAACCTGTACGTGGGCCCTCTCGACCTGACACCGGCAGGCCAACCTGTCAGCCTCGTGGATGTTCGCAACCCGGACCTGTCCAGATTCCCGCGCTTCGCCGCCGCGCTCGAGGTGGCCGAAGTGGCGGAGCTCGGCCCCGGGGACGCCGTGTACATCCCCGCGCTCTGGTGGCATCACGTCGAAGCGCTCGATGACTTCAATGTGCTGGTCAACTATTGGTGGCGCGACGTCCCCGAATTCTTCGATTCCCCCTCCATGAGCCTGTTGCATTGCCTGCTGACCATCAAAAGCCTGCCGCCCGAGCAGCGCAGCCGCTGGAAAGCGCTGTTCGACTACCTGATATTTCAAACCGAGGCGCCGGCGCTCGAGCATTTGCCACCGCCGGTGCGCGGCCTGTTTGGCGAGCTGACGGGACCGAAGGCGGAGCGCATCCGCGCAATGTTGCTCAAGAGCCTGTCGCGCAGGCCCGGCTAGCCTCGCTCGGAAAGGGAACCGCAGCGGGCCCGGAACTGCTGCCGATGCGGCAGCCCCGAACCCGCCACGGTGGGGGACCTACAGCGCCATCCGGACGCCCAACTGGTAACGGGCAAATCCTTCCGACGCCGAGTAGAACTGTTCGGTGTAACGACCGTACTGCTGCTCCTTGGCGCCGGTCAGGTTGATGGCGTCAAAGAACACAGAAAAGTGCCTGTTGATGTCGTAACTCGCGCTCATGTCGAGCTGGCCATAGGCCTTCGTATAGACCGGCTCGTTCGCCTGTTGCGTCTGTTGCAGGGCGGCGAGGAACGTGCCGCGATGGCTGTACGCCACGCGGGTCTGGAAGCCCCACTTCTCGAAGAATCCGACCACGTTATATGAGCGGCTCAGGCCCGGCAGCGCAAACTGTGAGCCGATGACGAGCGGATTCCAGCCGGCGCCACCCGATGGGATGGACCAGTTGGCCTGAACACCAAACCCGGTCTCACCGAAGACGTGCTGCACTGAGAATTCCCAGCCGTGGATCTGGGTTTTGTTGGCATTGGAGGGCTTGGTGATATCCCAGATGACCAGCGGATCGCCCGGCTGACCGGTGAAGGACAGTTGTCCCGGGTTGTCCGCCAGCATCTGCGCAAAGATCGTCTGTGCACTGACCGGCTGGCCGGCTGCGGTCAATTCCGCCTGCGCCTTGGTAGCCGCCGCCCCGGCATTGGGGTCGGTGATACCGAACAGCGGGGCCTGGGTCGTGGTTTGTGTCAGGAAGTTGGTGACATGCTTGGTGAACCAGTTGACTGACACATAGCTGTCTTTCGCGTAATACCACTCGGCTGCCAGGTCGAAGTTGTTCGACTCGTAAGGCAGCAACCCCGGGTTACCGGCCGTTGCGGTGCGCGAGCCGGGCTTCGGACCGGAAGTCACCGACGTCGTACCAATCATGGAGTTCAGATCGGAGCGGGAGATGGTCTTGCTGTAGGAACCCCGCAGCAATACATCCGGCAATACCTGCAGACTCGTGTCGAGGCTCGGCAGGAACTCGTCATACGAGGCCGTGACGTCGCTGTAGGTCGCGTTGGCCGCGTAGTTGGTGAAGAACTCGGTCGGATTGACCCAGGTGATCGAAGTCGGAACCTTCTGCAGGCTCTGGGCTTTGACGTCGCTTTTTTCGTAGCGCAGTCCCGCCAGCGCCCTGAAGCGCATGCCGTCAAAGTCGGTATCGAAGTCCATCTGCGCGAACGGCGCCGGCGTGATCTCGCGGATGTGGTCGTCGTTGTTGGGCGTGGCCGCCTGTTTGAACGTGTAAGGCGGGAAGTTGCCATCACCCGCAGCTCCGCCCGGCTGCGTTACGCGAATGGCATCCGCCAGGCTGTAGGTGAAGAAGTACGGCACCGCGATACCGCAGCTACCGCCGGAGAACGACTTGAGAATCGAGCAGCTGGAGACCTTGGTGAACACGTTGGCCGGAAACAGGCCCGCTTCGGCTCCTTCGTAATAACCCCAGGCGAAATTACCGCTTTTGAAGGCAATCGAATCCGTGGTCATCCGCTTGAAGTCGACGCCGAGCTTGATGCTCTTCAAGCCGCTGTCCGAGGTGTTCCTCCAGGTCGCATCCAGCCGGGCTTCGTCAATCACGTTACGGAAATTGGTGTTGTTTGCCTGTCCGAACAACGGAGTAATCGTGGACGTATCGAGATTGCTCGTGTTGTAGGGAGACACATAAGTCCAGGCCGTGGTCGGAATGGTGCTGCTGCCCAGGGCGAAGATTTTGTTGACCGACAGTGCCGGGTTCTGGCCGACGATGGCGAAATTGTTGTTGCCGAAGGCGCCGCCGCCCGAATCGGCCGAGGAATGATGCGCATCGAATACCACCACCACATTGTCCGACGCGTCCCACTTCAGATTGAATCCGGCGGAGCCGTTCTGGTTGATGAACCGGTCGGAGAAAGTGGAATAGGACAGATCGCTGCCCGTATCCACGAGGTTGGTTACCGTCCCGTGGGAATTGATGGTGGCGCTCGTCGGGTTCGTGGCGTAGTCGAACCAGGCACCGAAGGTGTGGCGGTCGACGTTGTCCCGGTAGAACGAGTAGGTGTAGTCGGCGGTTGCGACCAGCGACTCCAGCGGCCTGAACTGCAGCACGGCCTGGCCATTCACGCGCGTCCGGTCGTGATCGCCAACACCCCAACCCTCGTTGCGTGGCGCCCAATTGTGTCCATCGGGATTCGTGTTGGAGCTGGTTACACGCGGATCGCCGGCCGCAAACTGGTCCTGCAGCCAGCCGTCGATGTTGGCCGATTCCTCGCGACTGTGGCGCTTCGAATACGAGCCGTTGACGAGGACACCCACCTTGTCATCGAAGAAGGTGTCGCTGAACAGGCCGGAGAGCTCCGGCGTAATTTTGCTGCCGACCTTGCTGGAGGTGTCGTCGGTCGCCTTCGCCGAGAAGGTCGCCTTCATTGAGTTGAAATCGAACGGGCGAGCGGTTGCGATGTTGATGGTTGAGCCGATGCCGCCGCTGGGAATATCCGCCCTGCCCGTCTTGTAGACAGTCACGCCGGCAATACTGTCGGCGGACAGGTTCTCGAAATCAAATGAACGGGTTGCATTCTCGTTGGGAATGATATTGCCCGGCATGGAGCGGCCGTTCAGGGTCACCAGGTTGAATTCCGGGCCGAAGCCGCGGACGGTCACCCGGGAGCCTTCATTGTTGATTCGATCGATGGTGACGCCCGGAATGCGCTGCACGGCCTCGGCGAGATTCGTGTCGGGAAACTTGCCGATATCCTCGGATGTGATGGCATCGACGACGCCGGCGGTCTCGCGCTTGATCTCCTCGGAAGTCACCAGTGACTGACGCAGGCCCGTCACAATCACTTCCTCGACATTGTCATTGTTGACGTCGGCGGGAGCGGCGGCCAGAGCGCCGGAACAGTACATGGCTACGACGGCGACCAATGGCTTGATCCGCAGCTGTGACAGCTGCAACTGCGGCTTCCGTGACATGCGCGCACGCTTGGACTTCTTCAAGATAACCCCCCCCTCTCTCTCACACGTTGGCTGCGAAACTTGTTTGTTCTGCGCTGAGAGCCCCCTCTCTGCGAGCGGTTTCTGAAACCGGTTGCAGGCGCAATATGCAACCACTCCGCGCCAAATACAAGAGGCCCGGGCGCTACCGGGCCAGTGTTTGCGTATTCTGCGGCTCGGGCCGCTTGACTTCGGACGCCGCTGGCCAGAGCATGTTCTGAAACCGGTTGCACCGGATCCGGGCGACAGACCCGGCGGCGC
>Ga0137415_10000670_pt1 | contig 33226 bp, 40 predicted proteins | sample CZODoug3_1_1_16f_FD_183082 | JGI IMG/M metagenome (GOLD analysis project Ga0137415, IMG submission 183082) | Vadose zone soil fungal communities from Angelo Coast Range Reserve, California, USA - CZODoug3_1_1_16fungal (Hybrid Assembly) | ecosystem: Environmental > Terrestrial > Soil > Vadose...
CTCGAACACTTCCACGAGGGCAACTTGACCTACCGCACCGAAGGGATTCGAGAGAAGACTCCTGACACCTTTGTGGAAGTCTCCCCCGAACTTGCTGAAGAACGCGGAATTCAAAGCGGGACATGGGTGCAACTAGTGTCGCGATATGGCCAAGTGCGGGTCCGTGCGCTGGTGACAGACCGGGTTCAGGGGCGAGAGCTCTACATGCCGATGAACTCGCTTGAGAGTCCCGTGAACCGATTGACCAGCAGCCACACGGATCCTGTGACCAACACGCCTGCGTACAAAGAGACCAGCGTTCATTTGAACGTGTTGCCCGAAGTCGGAGAGAGTCCATTGCCTCGCATCAATTCCCGGTTCGGTCATCCAACGCCGCAGAACGGGGTGGAAGTCGAACGTAAGTGGAAGCGACCGGACTACGCCGCTCCAGGAAACGGTCTAGTGCAATTGCAGACGAAGAAGTGACGCAAGGAGAACCAAATGGCTCAACCGATTCCTCTAGAAATTCCGCCGCGCAACCCACGTGCAGAGTTGCAGTCTCGCCTGGAGCAAGCTTCGGAGGAACACGCTGAAGCGGTGCTCGCCGCGTACGAAGTCCTGCAGGAGTTGCACAATCGCGGTGTGCTGGAGATCATGCGCGGCGCCTTGGCGGCGAGCGACGAGATTCTGGAGAGGGTAGTCGACAATACCAAAACGCCCGAAGCCATTCGGGCCATTAGGAATCTGCTCTTCTGGCGCCAAATCCTTGGCAGCATCGAGCCGGAATGGTTCAAGGGTATCTTCCAGGCAATTCCCGAAGGGATAGCCCAGGCAACAGCGGAGCGCGACCAACCGGTTAGCTTCTTTGGCTTGCTTCGGAGACTCACGGATAAGGATAGTCTCCGTGGCCTCGGCGCAGCTGTTGACTTCTTGCAAGCTTTTGGACGTCACCTGCACTCACTAAAGAGTTCGAACTCGCAACTGTGAGAAGATCTGAGCCGGTCACTTATGCGCCTTGTAGACAAATTTGGCCGCGCGATTACCGACCTTCGGATTTCGATCACGGACCGCTGCAACTACAAGTGTGTGTACTGCCGTACCGGCAATGAGGGTGCGATTTACGGTGACCTGCCCTTTCCCGTGTACCTGCGCATAGTTCGGCTCTTCGCCAGAGCGGGAGTCAAGAAGGTCAGGATTACGGGTGGGGAGCCCCTGTTGCGCAAGGGTGTCATCGACTTCGTACAGGAGTTGTCGCAACTGCGCAATGTGGATGAACAACCTTTAGATATTGCCGTCACCACAAATGGACATTTTCTCGCAGAAATGGCAAGGCCACTCAAAGATGCTGGCCTCGGACGGGTCACTGTCAGCATGGATGCAGTGGACCCGAATGCTTTCGCCCGGATTACGCGTGTTCCAACGGGCTTCGCTTACGTACTGGCCGGCGTCCGAGCCGCGAGGCGCGCGGGCCTTGATCCCATAAAGATCAACTGCGTATTGATGCGCGGATTTAATGACAATCAAATCGTGCCATTCGGCAAGTTCGCGCGTGACGAAGGCGTTGTGGTGCGCTTCATCGAGTTTATGCCCCTCGAAGAGGGGCGCGTCTGGTCTCCCGAAGTCGTGGTTACAATGAACGAGATTTTGGGCCGCATGGCCGAATATCTCCAGCTTGTCGAGATTCCCAATAAACGCAGTGAAACAGCGCGGCGCTATGTGTTCGAAGACGGAATTGGTGAGATTGGTATCATTGCCCCCGTCTCTCAGCCCTTCTGTGGGCACTGCAGCCGTATCCGAATCACCTCCGATGGCAAGATCCGTACCTGCCTTTTTTCGGCCTGGGACCACGATCTGCACGAGCTGATTCGTCGCGGCGCCTCCGACGACGAACTGATGAAGTTTATCCATAGTGCAGTGGGCCGCAAGGAAGAGAGGCATCATATTGGCGAGACCGGCTTCGTGCCCCCATCGAGGACGATGGTGCACATCGGTGGTTAGACGTGAAGAATGTCGGCATCCCTGCCCACTTCCCAAAATGAAAAATTGAATGGGACAAACACTCCACGCCGCGGGCGGCACACAGCGGCCTGCGTGCCTTCAGTCTTGGCTGATGCGGACCGACCCCACTGACACCGCGATGCTCAGAACGGGAAGCGCACCGAGAGAATCCAGCGATGGTTGTATTGGTGGAACTGCGTCGCGGCGATCTGCACACCACTGCCAATGCTGAGATGGAGCCGCTCCGCCAGTGGAAAACTGCCCAGCACCAGTCCCGGCGTCAGGAAAACTTCCTTCTTTCCGTCGAGCGTCCCGCCCGACCAAAACGTAGAATTTTGCTCGAGCATAGGCCAGATTTTGCCCTTGATCCTGTAATCAACAGCGGTATTGAAAACAATCATCCGGCCCAGGACATTCGCGCCAGTGGCTGGAAGATTCGCGCCAATCGTGGTCTGAATGTCCCACGGCCCGAGGCCCTTCGCGGCTGCGAAGGTGGGAGTCAAGACGGTGTGGCCCAGCCCGTTTGGGGGAGTGCCCGTAGGGAAAGAACCACCAAAAAAGAATCCCACAAAGTAGTCGCCTTTGCCCTCGGTTGCAGAAAACGCCCGGAACTTCACTTGCCACGAGAGATCTCCAAATCCATCCGGGGTCTTCGATTGATGTACGAAGTAACCCGGGGGAAATATTCCCACTTCAAAGCGTGTTGTCGGGATGATTTCCAGACCTCGTGAGGCGCCATAATTCGAGGTCAACGTACCACCCGTGGGATCTTGCTGCCAAGACATGTCGTAGCGGTATTGCTGAACCAGCATGACGTGAGTTGTCACGACGGGCGAGACAAAATGAGGCTGGCTGGCACGAGCCTCGTCCACTTTGCGCATCCAGGAGTGAACCCAATCGTCCTGCTGGCGGCTACTGCTGCTGCTGGTATCGTTCGAATTCGAACCATCATGACCAAGTGCGGCAGAGCTTAGTAAGCAACCGTCCGCGGACTGGCCGCACAACGAAAGAAGTGGAACCGAACTAGAGAATGGGTATGCATCGCTTTCGCCTGAAGTCTGAGCTCGCAGGGTGGCCGCAAAAACGGAGAAAATAGCTATGAAGCAGAAAGAACGTTGTGCGCACGATGTCCCTAGTTTGGATGCCATTCTCCTGATCCTTTCTTATTAGAGGTTCAATCTCTTATTAGAGGTTCAATCGCCAACCCGTCGGTATGTCAGATAGCGTCATTCAGCGTCCTTCTAACGCCATTCAAGATCCTTCTCTGCTGATGTGCATTCATCTCTCCAAACGCCACCACGGCACCAGGCTCAAGGTTTCTCCTGGCTCAACGTCGGTACCACGAAAATGAATGAACTATCGCAGCGTCCACATGCGGACAGTAAGTCAGCAAATCGACGGTGCCGACCTTGCAGCCTGTCGAATGTTCAGCGGGACGAACTTGCAAGCTCTGCACCAGGAGGTCAAATGGGCCGTTTCTGTGTGTGAAAGATGTTTGGGCATCCAAATGCATTCCTGACATCTGAAAAGGAGGCTCAAATGAAGCCCATAGGCCGTACAGCAGTTTACGCCGTGCTTTTCCTGGTTGCGCTGGGAACTGCACTTGCGCAGCAGGTCAAGACCGACTTTGATCATCAAGCCAATTTCTCTCAGTACAAGACCTACTCCTGGCAGGAAATCAAGCCAGCGAATTCCCTTTGGGACGCCCGAATCAAGAATGCGGTGGATGCCCAATTGGCAGCCAAGGGGTGGACTCAGGTGGACAGCGGTGGCGAGGTGGCCGTTGTGGCCATTAAGACCACCCAGACTCAGAAATCACTCCAGACGTTCTATGACGGCTTCGGTGGAGGATGGGGCTGGCGAAGATTCGGGGGCGGAGGATTCGGCGAGTCGACGACGACCGAACAGGACTACAAAGAGGGAACCCTCGTTGTTGATATGTACGATGCAAAAACCAAGCAGTTGATTTGGCGAGGCAGCGCCAAGGACACCTTGTCCAGCAAGGCCGAGAAGAATGAGAAGAACCTGGATAAGGGTATCGCCAAGATGTTCAAGAAGTTCCCTCCAGGCGCGGCAAAAAGCTAAGCACAAGCTTTCTACACCGAGTCGAGCGAGGAGTGTTGTTTCAGAATCTAAAAAGGAGAAACTATGAAATTGCAGGAGACAAGAAGATACCAATTGCTGTCGTTGTTCATCGCGTTAGTTTTTGTCCTAACAATGCATCCAACCAAAGCACAGGCACAGATTGTCGGGAACCTTGAAGCCGACATCCCATTTCAGTTCCATGTGGGGAACACGAAACTTCCGCCGGGCAAGTACACCATCCACGTGCTGGACAACACCGATCTGACGGTCATGGAAATCACCAGCGCGGACGGTTCAACTTCCGCTCTCTTCGAAGTTCAGAGCGCACAGGCCAACTCCGCACCAGCCAAGAGCGAATTGATCTTCAACAAGTACGGGAATCGCTACTTCCTTAGTAAGTTGTTCGATGAAAGCAACCCAAGCGGTAGTCAGGTGCTCGAGTCGCGTTACGAAAAGAGGATCAGCGAGGCGGCGGCAGAAGGCCAGGAACATGTGCCGGCACACCACCGGGGACAACAGGGGAACTAGCGGTTCGCTGGAACAGCAGCGGCCTGTCCCCGTGGGAATGGGCCGCCAAGGTGCGGAGAGGCGGCAAAAGGTTAAGTGATCTCGCTGGCGAACGGTCGCCCGGAAACTTCGAAAGGAGATTGAGATGCAAATGCGCAAGCTTGGCAACTCTGACCTGCTTATTACTCGCGTGGGCTACGGAGCCTGGGCCATCGGTGGCTCGGGCTGGCAGTTCGCCTGGGGATCGCAGGATGACAACGAGTCCGTCGCCGCCATTCACCGTGCGCTCGAACTCGGCGTCAACTGGATCGACACGGCCGCCGTCTACGGTCTGGGACACTCCGAGGAAGTGGTCGGCCGTGCTCTGAAGGACTGGCGCGGCTCCAGGCCTTACGTCTTTACCAAGTGCGGCCTGCGCGGGGATGCCAAGGGTGAGGTGCAAAAAGTACTGAGCGCCGACTCGATCCGCGGCGAAGTCGAGGACAGCCTTCGCCGCCTTTCCGTCGACGTAATTGATCTTTACCAAATCCACTGGCCTCCAGATCCCGATTCAGCCGCGCTGGAAGAAGGATGGTCCACGCTCGCCGACCTGAAGCGCGAAGGCAAGGTACGCTGGATTGGAGTCTCCAACTTCAATGTCCAGGAATTGCGGCGCGCCCAGGCGATCGCTCCAATGACTTCTCTGCAGCCGCGGTATTCGCTGGTGCATCGGGAGATCGAAGACGAAATCCTGCCCTACTGCCTGAGTGAAGGAATTGGGGTCATCGTTTATTCCCCGATGGCTTCCGGTCTCTTGACCGGCGCAATGACCCGCGAGCGCGCGGCCAGGCTACCGAAGGATGACTGGCGCCGACGGCATCCCGACTTTACGGAACCAAATCTCTCTCACAATCTGGCGCTGGTCGAGCACATGCGAGAGATAGCCAACAGCCACAACCGTTTTGTTGGAGCGGTCGCAGTCGCCTGGACGCTGCAACATCCCGCAGTGACCGGCGCCATCGTCGGGGCCCGCAATGCGCGGCAGGCAGAGGACGTCATGTGCGCTGCCGAGTTGAACCTCACCGACGAGGAAGTAAGCGAGATCGAAGCCTTCGCCGAGACCGCGGCGTGAATGACATACGGAAACCAGGAGGACGGTTGCGAAGGAGTTGGTTGACTTTGCGAGCTTGCGGTACGCGGTGATAGAAGCCCTCCGGGCCGATGCTGATCCTGAACGTTTCGTAATTGCATACCGCACCGAGCAAGCCCTGCACGATCTCGCAGCCGCACTCTGCCTTTACCGTTTTAGGCTTCTTCTCTCGCGAGGAGGCTGAAGCGAGTATCAAGCGTTGCGTCTCGGCTGCGGCAGCGTAGAAGTAGACGCCGTGAGCAAAAGTAATCGCTAAACGGTTCATCGCAGCCATGCCGGCTGCGGGATAGGTGGGAACAGGCGAGACCGTGATCCAGAAAGCCGCTGAACAGTTTGAGAGCGCACCTCTAAAAACTATTTCTCTGGACAAATGCATATGGATGTTTGCTGGAGACGGAGGCAACGTTACGGTCATCGTCGACGAGGCTAACACATTGCTGATCGACAGCAGATTGGATTCGCGAGCTGCTGAGCTAACCGATGCGACCTTCAAAGCGACGTGCCAACCGGTCACACGGCTGGTCAATACTCATTGGCACTTTGATCACACCGGGGGGAATGCGTACTTTGGCTCTGGAGGCGTAACCATCATAGCCCAGGAAAACGTAAAGAATCGGGGTGCAGAACGTGCCTTTCATTGGCCTGCGCGATGGGCATTATCCAACCCAGGCGCTATCAACGGTGACTTATTCAAGCAGTATGACATTGAGCCAGGGCGGTCAGCATCTGACATTGGTCAACTACGGTCCTGCGCATACGGATGGGGACACAATTATCTACATCGCTCCGGCGAATATCGCCGTGGTAGGAGACATCTTTTCGAATCACTTCTACCCCATTATCGATCTAGCGTCAGGAGGATCCATCGACGGGATGATCCAATCTCTCGATCAAATTCTGGCGCAAACTGACGAGCAGACCAAGATCGTCCCTGGCCATGGGCCCGTAGCGACTCGTTCAGATCTCTAGAATTACCGTGACATGCTCGTGCAGATTCGGCAGCGCATCAAGGTTTTGGTTGGGGCAGGAAAAACAATGGATGAAGTAGGGCTGCAGCGCCGACTAAAGACTTCGACGCCGAATGGGGCCGGGGTTACGTATCTCCGGATGTCTTTGTGAAAATGGTATTCACCAGTCTGATGGACAGCAGCAATGCGAACCGGTAGCCACATTACTCTCGGGCGCATAGAGTTACCAGTCATTGCGGGACGGAGTCATGATCCGCGATGGTGGTTTTGTCGGAGCCATCGTCGCGCTCTTTGAGTGCCGACTTGAAACCACGGATACCTTCTCCGATTCCTTTACCGAGTTCGGGAAGTTTCTTCGGTCCGAACACGAGCAAAGCAATTCCGAAGATTACCAACAGATGTGTGGGCTGCAAGAGTCCTTCGAACATGAGTTTCTCCTACTATTGAAAGTTACAAAACATCGCAGTCTGACAAGTGCAGACGCCGCTCCCTTGCTCGGAGAACAGACCGCCATCGCTGGGGTTGGTCAGCCAAGAGCTATCGCGGCAGAATCTCCAGCTTTTCTGCCGGAATGGTTTGGATCGCATTCCGATCAAGCCTCAAATGCGAAGAAACCGCTTCGGGAGGAAGCCGCCGGATCCAATGATTGAGAGAGAAGTCCAAGACTTCGCTCGCCTTGAACATCTCCAGAAACACCAGGTCGGTATCGCCAGTGTTTTCTACGTAATGACCAGCATTGAATGGAACGAAGCCGACGTCGTTAGCGTTGAAGTCCATGGTACGTGCCGACCCAACGGGCATAAACACAGTCATTCTTCCCTTTCCCGCCATGTAGAACTGCCACTCAGAGGCATTGGGATGCCAATGGAGTTCGCGCATACCTCCGGGCTTGATGATGTTCAGCGCAGTAGCGACATTCTTTGCGACAGGAAAGTTATGCGAGTCGACGATGCGTATTTCGCCGCCCGTAGTTCGCCTGGTCGGCGCCATCGCTTCCATTTTGAAGGTATATTCGATGGGAGACTGCACTTTCTTACCCCCAACCGCTGCCCTATCCTCCGCCAACGACCGCGGCAACTCTGCGGGAAAGATGTAAAGCGAGCCTGTTGGCAGGTGGGAGAGAGCGCTCGCCGGTAGTCCAAAGTTCTTTGACAGTACGTCAGGAGGCGTATGCGCCACCCATTCCGAAAGGAGGAACGTATTGTCTTCCGAAAACATGCCTTGATCAAAGACCAGCAGGAACTCGCATCCGTCTGGCCCCAGGCCCTGGATAGAATGAGGAAACCCGGCCGGGAAATACCAGAGATCGCCCTTGCTCACGTCGTCGATAAAGATCGTGCCATCCGGATTGAGTAAGGTGACACGGGCATTTCCATAGAGCATGATGGCCCACTCATCCGCTGTGTGCCAATGCAGTTCGCGAAAGCTGCCGGCCGTCAAGCGCATATTGACACCCGCGATCTCGGTTGAAGACGGCAGCTCCCGCTGGGTCACCTGATGGGTCCAACCGCCTTCTTGGATGCGCTTGTGGGTTAGATCATAGGAATACCAAATAGGACCGACGTCTCCTTGATCCGTCGGCGGAGGTGTGTTTGAGTGGGGATTCTCGTTCAGAAGTGGCTTGTTCTCCTGGCCGGGGTTACTCGAGGAATGATCGCCTTCTGCCTCATGCGTACCTTCCCGCGTTTGTGCGTGGGCGCTTAATCCTCCGAATGCAGCCGCAGCCAAAGCAGCGGAGCCCATCCCCAGGACACTCCTTCTGGAAACGCCGTCCTGAATCAACTTTTCTCTTTTCTTCTCACCACTCATCACGTTTTTTCCTTATCCACGGTGAATTCGACTACATTCGTGCTTTGCACCCAGAAACAAGCAAACCTCACAGTGCTTAAAATCTGTTTGAGCGTTGTACCGTTTGCTCTGATGCTAGGCTGATTTCGTCGTCTGCGAACAAAACTCGATAACTTGTGCGGATTGCACCTGGGGAGCTCCCTTCAAAGGTCTCCGGAAGGCGTCGGTACGTAAAACTCAATCACCTTTGCCATAACCATCTCCTTGATCTCATCCGTCTGTGGGCCGGCTGCCATCCCGCGTTCAAACTCCAATCGGTCTACCAAATCCATCCGCATTGACAACGCACGCAATCGCACAACCGGCGCTTGCGCAAAAGTGCCTTACAGACAGCGCATGATCTCATCCACATAGTTCTCCCCTATGGATCGTGCGGGAAGGAGGTTGCGTCCATTTTTCCAACTCTCTCAAGCGACGGACCCCTTTCGCCATCGCCCAGGCCAGTGCTTTCATATCTGGATCCCCGGAATCGGCAGCCCTGAGTAAGTTCCTTGCCTGCGTCTTGCTGGCCGAACCTGCACCACATCAGTGCGCAAAGAAACACATAGTTGCTGTCCATCCTGGTCTCCTCTCCATCAGCGTCTGGCAGCGTCCATCGCATTCCAGCGCTTGTTGGAACAACTTCTTCCACTCTCCAATGCAATCCAACTGCCAACGCCAGCCCATCTAAACCAGCCCCTGCACTCGAACTGGTCTCATGGCAGCGTCCACATATCGACACTCGCTCGGCCATCGCGATCCCACACCGTCACAGAGTTTCCGGAATTCAGTCGGCTCCTCGATCGAAGTTGCAATCGATACTGCCAGTCCCGCTTTCCTCCTACTTGAACAGGATCTTGGCCATCATCCCCTTGTCCTCGTGATTCAGCAGATGGCAATGAAATACCGACATACTGCTGATGACGAGGTCGGTAAAGTCCAGGATGACGTCCACGGAGCCGCCATACGGAACATTCACGGTATCCAGCCACGCTGGATGGGGGAGTGGCACATTTGGGAGTGGCACGCCATTTTGTGCATAAGCCAAGAAGTGAGCCTGGTGAATGGGGAAAGGATGTAGTTCGGTAGTTTGGTTGACAGTACGCCAATGCTGATACGTACCGACCCGAGCGCTTGTCATCGGACTCGCATCCGCCGCGAATTTGCGGCCGTTGATGTAAAAGCCGTTCTTGTCCTCTGTAAAGGTGACAATGAAGTCCGGTGCGGTCTTCTTCAACGGCTCAACGTCAATTGGCTTGTAAACCGCTGGACGGTCGTCGATAGCATGGGCTTGGTCCCGCCTTAGATCTGAACTAGGCTGAGCTAGATTGGGTCGACCTGAACTGAGTGGCACTAGATCTGCCAGCACCATCTCCGGATTGGGATCCCCAACTGGACCCGTATCTACGCAAAGCGTACGCAGGGCTCTATGTGTGCCAGGGGGTGGGCCGGTGACGATTGCTTCGAGCCGGCCCGCCGGCGCAACCAACAAGTGATCGGTGGCCGTCGTCGGATGTTTGGGATCGCGGTAGGCAAGCGGCATCCCGTCAAGCGCCACGATTTCAAAAGTCTGTCCATCCATCTGCAGGTCCAAATAGCGGTCCGCCGAAGCGTTCACGATACGCCAGAACTGCCGCTCTTTAGGCGCGATCTCGATTCGCGGTCGAAGCACTCCGTTCACGGTAAAGATTTCCTCGACTGCCTCAGCTTCTCCCCCGCATCCCTTGGCTGGGATTTCGATATCGCGCTTGAGTGCGGAGGCATTCGGATCAAGCTCGATGGAGCGCCCGCGAACAACGATCACCCGCTCACGGTGCCGTTTTACTTCAGGGACGTAGCGCTCCATTCCCTCGACGACGATCGCTCCTGACATTCCATCCAACACTTGCCGGTGACTCTCGCCATGAGGATGAGTGTGGTACCAGAACACGCCCGGCGGGTAATCGCGCGGAATGCGAACCGAGTAGTGCAACAACTGGCCAGGCTTAGCCAGCATGGTTAGCACGTCATCTTGCGGGGCATCCGGCGAGACGCTGAGCCCATGAAAGTGCAAGTTCGTCATGTCCATGCACGGATTCACCGCACATGTCTCCGGAGACTTGGAAGGAAGATCGTTGATGTAGGTGATTTTGAGAACGTCACCCGGGGAAGCGCGGATGACTGGGGCGACCGTCTCGCCATTGAAAGCAAAAGCATCCCGACCGTTTACATTCACTGCATGCAGGGTAACGGAGACGACGTGATTCCTGGCTCGCACCTGCGGGGGTTCCGGCAACGAAAGAGTCTGTGCGCAGCCGAGAGCTGAGGCGAACATTACACCGAGAAAGAATGGTAGCTTTGTCATCACACGATTGTCCTTTTCTTCTCCTCGCCCCTGACGCTTCGACTGACCCGGCACACTTCCTAACTCGTTCCTTGGAATTGCACCATCCTTCGCCTGGCCAGAGTCGAAGTCTGCCGCGACATCGTTTCCCATTTTCCGATCGGCCTACGATCGGTCTACAGCCAGCGATTCTTTCCACTCAGCTTCAGCCTTTCGCTGCTTCGTAGTACTTGCCGTTCACTTCGCTGCCCATCACTGCAAAATCATACCTAGAGGGTCTAGATCCGGACTGCGATCGTTACTGTGCTGCCGGCCGCGCAGCGTAAGCACCCTCGGCGTAGGATCGAGAGTGAATTCCATAATTCCTCCTATTTTGATAAGAGCTCCTGAACATCGCCAGGAACCGCAGATCGCGTCAGGGGTCCACCCCTCCGCTGGACCGCGCTTGCAACGCCATTCCGACCAGCGTCGCTATCAGGATCGAGGGATAGAGTTGTCCAATCAGTGCTTCCGCCATTGCGAGCGATCGCGCAATGCGATGTATTGGATAAGCATCACCATAAGTCACACTAGTAAGCGTGGCGAAGCTGAAGTAGATCAAACGGCTCGGTTCCCCAGTCAGACTTCCAGTGATAGAGGATTGGAAATGGATTGCATCGGAACGCTGCTCCATGAGCAGCTTATATCCGAACGCCCAAGTCAGCCCGATGAGCAAGTAGGCGACGACTCCACCCATGACCCGGTGCACGCTAATCGGGCCTGGACGAAATGTATGCCGCAGCGTCATGACAACCAGAATGGCCATTCCGGATACCTTCAGCGCCGTGTCCCAGCCCAAGTGGCCGAGCGACGGGTTGAATTCAACAATCAGGTCCGCTGTGAACTCGATGACAGTCGCTGCGACGACCAGATACATGAGGGCTCTGTGGCGAATGGTTGCGACAGCGCCCGAGAAAAGCATGAACGCGAAAATCAGGTCCAATCCAATTCGCCCGGACCGCGACAGAGGAATCATGGGGACAAAAATAGTTATGAGAACCAGAAACGCGAGGAAGAAACTTAGTCCCCGATCCTCGACCCAAAAGGGAAACAGCGGCGCGTCCGTCGGTTTAGGTGTCGTCTGGCTTGCCCGTGGTCGCATGGTTCTCAAAGAAAATGCCCCCATCGCGCCACCCGGAAGGTGAGAAATAACATTCAGGCCACAAGGGTGATTGCCGGGGGCAGGGTCGTGTGTTTAACTTCAGGTCGTAGGATGCCAACTCGAACCGGTGCGGGCTTTCATCTGTGGGGCGACTGTCGTTGTTCCGGGCCCGAGGTCTTTTTCGAAGACGACCCCCTTCTGCGTGACTACGAAGGTCTTGACTCCTGATGACTGATACTCCGCGGGATACGCGATCAACGTCAAACCTGTCGTCCTCTTGCCAAGGCCACTCACACCCGATGAGGAATTCCGTGCTACGATTCGAAAGTAGTACCCATGGAAGGGATTGGGCTGTTTGTTGTCGGCATTCGCAGCGGCGGCAGAGGTCAGGCTCTCGGCGAATTGAGTGATTGGGTCTTCGCTAGCCGCCTTGGTGTCGGCTGCATTTGTTGCCATTGCGAATTCCTCACACACTTGAATTGCGGTGGCCTCGTTCTCTCCGATTCTGCGGAACAGTATCTCCCGCTTGCCGCGGTCGGAATCGAAATACCATTGACCGTTCTTGGAAACCAACGGGATGGGGAAAGGCCAGTTTTCGGCGCCGATGTACAGAACCGAGCTTCCGTCGGGTTCTCGGACCAGACGGTGCATCTCCTGATATTTCTGGCTGAACTGCTCGCGTTCCAGTTTGTCCTCGACTTCGTCGGTTGATGAAGTCACTTCCTTTCCTGCTCCCAGGATCGCTACCAAGGCCTGCTCATCTTCTTTTTGCGCCGCTTCAAAGAGAGCGTTAGTGGCTTCCCCAGGAGAAGCGAACGCCTTTGGCTGCGCGTCCTGAGCAAAGCTCGAGTGGGCGAAGCCCACCACAAGCAGCAAGCCCAACAGCAACAGAAGAAGGGTGGCGGATGCGAACCCGCAGGCAAGTCTCACAATAGATGTTTCAAGTGCTTCAAGCTTCACATTGTTCGTGTTCATGACTTCTTTCTCCATATCATCAGTTGCGCTTGCGGCATTTGAATCGAATTACCGGTGACCGCCGCCGCCGTGACCACCGCCACCGCCGTGACCACCGCCACCGCCGTGGAAGCCTCCGCCTCCGTGGAAACCCCCACCGAAGCTCGACTGCCCGCGTGCGGAAAAGCCTCGGGCGGCTCCTCCATGATTAAAGCCACTGAACGCGCCAGAGTGGGTCCCGGGCTGGGCATGCGGTGGCGCAAATCCACGCTGCGGTGCCGCAGAGCCGTGGAAGCCAGGGCTGCCACCATGAAATTCGGCTCCGCCATGAAATCCACCGGCATGATTAAAGTGGTTACGGTTGATAAAGACTCTGCTGTGGGAGATGTAGGTGTTGTGGTTGAAAATTATCCCGTGATGGTGCCAATCATATCCCCAGTTGTGCCAGCCCCAGCCAAACCCTCGAAAGAAGCCAATTCCAAAGCCAAAGCCAAACGCGATTCCCGGACCGGCAAGGAAAAGTCCTGGGTACGAATACCAGCCGGGCCAGACCCCGATGGGCTCTCCATAGATGAGCCAAGGATCATACTCGGGCACGTAGACAACCTGAGGGTCCTCGGGCTCGATCACAATGGTTTTCCCCTGCTTGCTTACCTTTTCCTGCGATGTGCTCTTTAGGTTCCCCGCCTTCTCCGCCCGCTCACGCATTACCTGAACAGCATTCATCACGTCCTGCTGTTGGTTCACGTAAACATCGCCAAGCGATGAGGTCCAGGAGAGATTCTTGTCCATGTTGGCGAGCACCGAAGGAAACTCGGTAAGTGCCTTCACACTTGGATCCCAGGGCTGCTTATCGACTTCTTTACCAAGTTGCTCACCCTTAAGATCGGTATGTTGCTGCAGCCACCGGTCTGCTACTACAACTTGATCGGGATAGGTAGCCGCCGCGAGGATCTGTGCCACCAGCGCATCCGGATACAATGCGATCGGCGCGACGAGTTGCTGCAGTTGTTCTGGCGTCTGTTGCGCGGCCTGAACCGGCGGTTGCGTGGCGGATGGGTTCGCCTGCGCAGCGAGCCCTCCCGGCTCGGTGGCTAACACAAGACAACATGAGAGAAAAAGCGACAAACTCTGTTTTATGAACTTCACAATCGATTCTCCTTCGACGGCATCGTATCAGCGAACAACGGCTGATCCCTCGCCGTAACGTGACGGGCGCTGCTTCAAAGTATCGTCAGTTGGCGAGGTCAGCAGCACTTCGAGCCGCGTAGTGCCGAAACGTAAGCGGACATGCCAGATGGTCGCATTGACACGCGATTTCCACGTCTTCGCTTCCCGCGCCACGACAGGCTTCTCCGCAGTATTCTTCTCCATCCGGTACATCGCACAGGCATGGTATGTGCGCGCACTTCTTAGTCTTTTGAATCGCCATTTCGGTTCCGTCCCATCCGGGTCACTTCTCCGACCCCTACAGCACTGCAATTCTTGACGTAGCTCCGTTCGCTCGACCAACCTGAGTAAGTTTGATGGGACTCACTCTATGTAGCCGTATTCGGTGCCCACGTTATCTCCACTAATTGCATTCGGATCTCCAAACGCCAATTCGCCGCTAGCACGGGGGCTTTGCAAGGCTTTGCGCTCAGTAGGAAAACTCAACGAAGTCTCGAGTGTCAGCAGGCTGATAGCGCGTCGGTATTTGGACGGTCCCGAGGTGTTGTCTTTTCTGATCGAAGGTGCAAGATCCAAGTAATCCGGATCCCAGGCGTTTAAGTGATGGATCTGTTGTTCTGTTGATTCTCTGTCCATCCTTCTTTTGACTGGAATATAAAGTGCACTCGCCATGTGCGAGAGTGAGGCCAAAAATGGAAGCACAGGTATTCACATTTGCAAGTTCGCCTTTCGTGCCGGTCGCCATCGGTTTTTTTGGCTTGGGGACCGGATACTTCATCTGGGGTGGTCAGGCCTTGTTTGCTGTTCCCAAGAGCAGTCCCGAAGTCAACCGGACGCTGGGCTTATGGGGTTTCTGGATGCCGGGGTTCATGCAATTCCTCACCGGCGTCTATCTGCTGACCGGACTAACGTGGTTCAACGTCTTCGGCAAAGCGGCTCCTCTGTACATGGCCAGCCTCGCCTTCATTGCTTACGGCATCCACTGGTTCGCGATGTCCTACCGGCGATATATCGATTCCAGCGCCCAGCCTGATGGCTGGATGGCCATAGCATTCCTGTTTCTCAGCGTTCTTGGCGCTGACATTTTTCGGCGTGCCGGAGACATCCCCGTGATGCTTATCTTCGTCGGCCTGACATTGATCTATGCGATTGAGATTCCGACGCGCTTGCTGTCCTGGAATCTGGGTGGTCGCCTCGTAGGGTTGTTTCAACTCATTACTGGCATCTGGCTGATGTATTGCACATACGCCATGACAGTGGATTTGGCGTTGGGCGCCAAAGCCTGGGTTTAGAAGGTCTTTCAACTATGACGAGATTGCAGTGGATGAAATACGGCATCGTCGCTTGTTTCTTTGCCGCTACCTCCGTGCTCGCACAGTCGACAGCCGTTCGCACGAATTCCGATGCGCCCGGCCTCGCCTCCAAGGCACCAGCATCATCGAACTTACTGCGAGCGTTGGACAACTCTCTCGAAACTGTCGTCTCGAAAGTCTCACGTGCGGTGGTCCAAATCGTAGTAACCGGGTACGGCCCATTGGAGGATCATGGGCACGCCGCGGCAGGGATCGTCCGGCAGCGCGCCATTGGTAGTGGGATCATCGTCGACCCTGACGGCTACATCATCACCAACGCCCATGTGGTGGAAGGTGCGCAACGTATCAGGGTTATTTTGCCGCCACCAGCGGCAGACTCTCCCCTCGAACTCCAGCCGATCCACGCTGGCCAGATTCTGGAAGCCAAGCTCTTGGGTACTCACAAGCAATCCGACTTGGCGCTTCTAAAAATCGATGCGATGCATTTGCCTGCCGTGGCTCTGCGAAGCGACGTGCAAGTCCGCCAGGGTGAATTGGTATTCGCAATCGGCAGCCCCGAAGGGCTCCGAAATACGGTCACGATGGGCGTGGTCAGCTCACTCGCCCGGCAACTCGATCCAGATAATCCCATGGTGTACATCCAGACTGACGCAGCGCTCAACCCAGGAAACAGTGGCGGTCCGCTGGTCGATATCGACGGCAACGTTATAGGCATTAACACTTTGATGTTAAGCGAAGGCGGCGGCAGCGCAGGGCTGGGCTTTGCAATTCCCGCAGCAATCGTCAATCTTGACTACCGGAGCCTTCGCAAGTCCGGCCATGTCCGGCGCGTCACGATTGGCATGAGAACACAGAACATCACGCCTACGCTGGCGGCGGGCCTGGGTCTGGCGAGAAGTTGGGGAGCAATCATTTCCGACATCGCTGCTGGAGGAGCAGCGGAAGCGGCAGGTCTGCAGTTAGGCGACATCGTCCTTGCGATCGATGGCAGGCCAATCCTCGGTCTTCCCGACTTCATAACCGCGCTCTACCTCCATCCCGCTGATCAGGTATTGAAAATCGATGTGCTTCGAGGCGTGAACACGAGATCCTTCAATGTTTTCGTTAAGGTGTACCACGAGAACATAGATGACTTGGCCGACATTCCTGATCTGCAGAAGAGCTTGGTCCGGAAACTGAACATTTTTGTCGCTGACCTGGACGGCAAGGTAAGGCCACTGCTGCATGGCACGCGCAGCGACTCCGGAATCGTGGTCGTGGCCCAGATCAGCGGGCCAAACGCGTTGGATACCGGGCTTGAGACGGGCGACATCATTCGCACCATCGATCGCACAGCGTTGCAGACGACGTCACAGTTCGAGAACCTCGTCCGCAATGTCAGATCTGGTGATGCGGTCGTCCTTCAAGTCGAACGCAATGGGAAATTGCAATACCTCGCATTCGAGATGGAGTGAATTTCGAATTAGCTGCCCGTACCGCTGGAGACACGAAAATCCGCCATGAAACAGCTTTGCGGCATGTCTTGGACAGGTGCTCCAAAAGCTTCCATCGGCTCATGATGACTTAACGTATGGCCTTTTTGCATGTTTCGAGGTTCGCTGGGCAGACGAAATCGGCTGTTGTGCTGCGTTATGGAGCGGCCGTTGTCTTGGTCGCAATGGCACTCGGAACAGCCCTGATCTTACGCCACGACAATTTGCCGCATCCGTTCACCTCTTTCTCGTTTGCGGCAATTGCCATCACTTTTTGGTGTGCCGCGACCGGGCCGGGGCTGCTGGCGCTCTTACTCTCCTATTTGGCGCTCAGCGATCTTTTTGTTCCGGTCAAAATCATCGGGTCTTCTTCGGAATCCTACCTTGTCATTTACGGAATATTTGGCACGGCCGTGAGTTGGTCTAGTGCTTCACGCCGCCGAGCAGAACGATTGCTCTCAGAAGCTCGCGACCACCGGGAACTGCGGGTGGCGGAGCGAACAAGCGAACTCACAGAGACCAACAACGAATTGCAGGGCATCCACGCAGAACTGCGGCATGAGAAGGATCGGCTCAAACTGCTTCTGGACCTGAACAACAGCATTGTCTCGAATTTGGAACTCCGCGACTTCCTTCGTGACATTTTCGCGAGTGTGCGACACGTGATGCAGTGCGACTCGGTGGGCGTCAACTTGCCGGATCCCGAAACCGGCGAGCTGAAGCTGTATGCCCTAGACTTCCCCGATGTGAAGGGGTTCCTGCGGGAAGAGATGTTGCGTCCGCCAGGCTCGCTTGCTGGCAGGGCATTCAGCACACGGGAGCCTTTGACGTTCAGTGTCGGGAACGCGGCTCTCCCCATTGAAGAGGCAGACTTCGAGAGTGAGGGTCTGCAATCTGCCTGTTGGCTGCCCTTAATTAGCCGTGCTCGAGTGCTGGGCGTGTGGGACTCTCGCAGCTGGAGGCAATTCCATTCTCTCAAGATGATGTCTCCTTTCTGATGCAGGTTGCGAGTCAGGTAGCGATTGCCGTAGAAAACGCAGTGGCCTATGGCCAGATCGCTGGGCTTAAAGATAAGCTTGCCCAGGAAAAGCTCTATCTTGAGGACGAGATTCGCAACAACGCGAACTTCGAGGAGATCGTGGGCACCAGCCCGGCGCTGCATCGTGTCCTGAAGCTTGTGGAAACTGTGGCGCCGACCAATTCGACCGTTCTTATTTACGGCGAGACTGGCACGAGAAAGGAACTAATCGGTCGCGCCATCCACAACCTCAGCCCGCGCAGTCCGAAAACGTTTGTGAAGCTGAACTGTGCTGCCCTTCCGGCTGGATTGCTCGAAAGCGAACTATTTGGCCACGAAAAAGGTGCGTTCACAGGCGCCGTCTCTCAGCGCATTGGCCGCCTGGAACTTGCGGACTCTGGAACTCCATTTTTGGATGAGGTCGGGGAGATTCCACTTGAGCTCCAACCGAAGCTCCTTCGTGTTCTCCAGGAGCGGGAGTTTGAGCGGTTGGGAGGCACACGAACCATTCGCACCGATGTGCGTTTGATTGCGGCGACAAATCGGGACCTGGCTGCAATGGTTCAGAGCAGAAGTTTCGCTCTGATCTTTTCTTTCGCTTAAACGTATTTCCGGTTGAACTTCCCCCGTTACTCGAACGCCCTGAAGATATCCCGCTTTTGGTCCGGCATTTCGCTGAAGAGTTCCCTCGCCGCATGAGCAGGACAATTGAAACTATATCTTCGGAGACGATGAACGCTCTATGCCAATATCGCTGGCCGGGTAACATTCGGGAACTGCAGAACGTGATCGAGCGATCTGTCATCTCCTCGTCGGGCCCCAGCTTAAACGTGCCTGTTGCGGAACTGCACTCTCGAACCAGGCCCGCGCCAGCCAATGAGGCGGCACAACCGAAATCGACAAGACGCACGCCTGTGCGGAGTATTCGCGCCGAAGTTGATCGCAATCAAATCATCCGCGCGCTCAAAGAAGTCGACGGCCGGGTGGGTGGATCCGGCGGCGTTGCCGCCCGCCTTGGACTCAAGCGGACTACATTCATCACGCGAATGAAGAAGCTCGAAATCGAGCCGAACCGCGGGTCGGAACGCGACGGAGCGGGCACCGACGCTTCCGACAGTTCCGACAGCTCAACTGTCCAGGACTCACGGATCGGTGTAACTCCATCGGAATAAATCCCTTCTAGGCAAACCTGTATCCCGTCTTGTTTTGGCATCTGCCGTGCCTTAGCCAAAGCGTGAAAAGAAAGGTGCGATGCTGATGTGTGGCGTCCTGAATCTTGGTCCTCGAGCTCTCACTCTCGGCCGGGAAGAAGCAGGCCACGCACGACACGAAAACGAAAGGAGGAAATATCAAAAAAGCTTCTTGCTCTGTTTGCTCTTGCTCTCTGCATGTCGGCCCCGTCATTCGGAGCCGATGTTGTCGGCCATTCCGCTAAGGTCGCAGGCAAGGACTCTTACAACGCCGCGAAGGCCTCAGCGAAAGAAACTGGCAAGCCAGGAAAAGCGGTCGTGAAGTTTCTTTTCTAACCTTTAACGTGAAGTCGAAATACCAACATTGTTTCAAGGAGATGAACAAAATGAACATCAACAAAGGCTATATCATCGCCGGTTTGATCATTGCTTTTTCCCTCTTCTTCGAGCTCGCTGCTCATGCGGACGAGTTTGACCAATCCACCACAATCACTTTCAGCGAGCCGATCCAGATCCCGGGGCAGGTATTACCTGCAGGGAGTTACTTATTCAAGTTGGCCAACAGTGATTCTGACCGAAATATTGTGCAGATCTTCAACGCGGACAGGACTGTCCTGTATGCAACCGTTCAGACGATTCCAACGGAGCGCCAGGAGCCAACCGGACAAACCGTGGTCGCGTTGGCCGAACAAGGAGCCGGACAACCGGATGCCCTCCTGAAGTGGTTTTATCCGGGCCGCGAAACCGGGAATGAGCTCCTTTATCCCAAGCAGAAGGAGAAGGAACTAGCTCAAGACAAGCAACAGACCATCGTGGCCAATCACCCGACGGTATCGAGCTCTAATATTGGCGGAGCTGGCAACTGAGCATATGGCCTGGCATTCGCTCGTTCAGCGCGATTCGAATATGACGTGAATGCGAGGGAATGTCAGGCAAATTGCCAAGCCAATTGAGAAGGAGATCTTATGATTTCGCCGCGGCCGAATCTGCACACTTTACGCGAGACACTGGGCTTAACCATGGGCAACGTTGAAACCGCAAGCGAACAGCTTGCTCGTAAACACAACAATGAAGAGTACCTGATCACCACTAGTCGACTCTCAGACTTCGAAACCAAAGTAGTCATCCCCGGCATTCACCGCCTCTACTCGCTGGCAATCATCGACCGTCGAGAATTTGGCGAAATGCTGAGCTGGTATGGAGTCGATCTAAATCAGACAGCTTTCCGACCGCGAAACCAGTGCGCCACCGCGAACCCATTTTTCTCATGCGCTTCCAAGCACCACGGAGATAAAGATGCCGGTGCGGATCGATGCCAGTTTCGATCTGCGCACAACATCGAATTTCGCTCCCATGATAGAGCAGTGGGGCACGGTTCCAGTGGCATATCTGCAGCAGTTATCAAAGAAGGATTACAGCTACGGGTACATTGGCAGCGAAGATCTGACGATGGACCCCATTCTGCCGCCGGGCAGCTTCATCCAGGTGGACGAGTCTCGGAACAACGTGCTCAAAGGAGGCTGGCGGTCGGAGTGCGAGCGGCCCATCTACTTCATCAAGACCCGGGAGGGCCATCCCTGCAGCTGGTGTACACAGTCGCGTGAGGAACTCATCCTTCCGCCGCACCCGCTGTCCCCTGCGCCGCCAAGGGTTCTTCCTGCGGAAGAGGCGGGGGTCGTTGGGCAGGTCATTGGGGTGGCTATGAGACTCGGGGAGTCACGGAAAGAGGAGAACGATGTTGAAGATCACGAGAATCGACACTAAGACCGAGCAAAGGCTCATTCTCGAGGGACGGCTCACTAAGCCTTGGCTCGCGGACCTTAGATCGCACTGGGAGGAATCCCGCCACGCTCACCCGGAGCGCAAATTTGTAGTTGATTTCCGGGGAGTGGTGCGAATCGATAGTGCGGGCGAAGGCGAGCTCGCATTGATGAGGACTGAAGGAGCGCGGTTCTTAGCCAGTGGCATTCGGATGAAGCACTTGGTTAAAGATCTTGAGACAGAGGCGCAGCAAAAAAGCCACAGTAGAGGACGCACCGTCGGTCACTATATGTCGACAGAGGAAGCCGAAAAATAATGGAACACAACACAATTCTGTACGTGTCCGCAGCGAAGAGTAGAAATTCGGTACTGGCAGCACTCAAGGAAACAGGCTGTGAGGTCGTGAGCACAAACAGTCCAACAGAAGGAGTCGCCCTGCTCCACGTAATGCCAGCAGTCGCTGCCGTCGTGCTCGAGAACCGGGCGAGAGAACTGGCCAGTTTTGACGTGGCGCAGAGCCTAAGGGAAATTCGCCCGAATGTTCCGGTGCTGCTGTGCGGTGACCCGATTGACTGCTCACCCTCAGGGACAGACAGGTGCGTGAGCGCAGATAAACTCACCTCCGCGTTACAGTATTTGCTGACCGCAAAGCCTGTTGTCTGATAGCGACGAATCTCGGAGTGAACAGTTCAAAATTTTTAACTGTGTCAGACAACCTCGCCGGATCACGGTTCTGATCGCGCTGCGCTTGATTGTCATGGCCTTGAAACCGAGCTAGAGTTACGAGGGGCTCACTCCCTGCCGCCCCAACAGACTTTTATCCGGAACGCAAGAGAGACTCTTGACGATGGGCTATCCGGGCAAGAGGAAATGGATTGCACGACCAGCAGCCTCTAGCACTGTTGGCTATGGATTAGCTTTGGTCTCGGTCGCAGCAGCTCTCGGCCGGGCGCATACGTTTCTGTATTTCCATTTGCCTCATCCGTTTACCGCCTTTGCCCTCTCTGCAATCGCGATCACGTTGTGGTACGGTGGCACCAAGCCCGGCATTCTCGCAGCTGTGCTCTCATTGCTTGTCTGCAGCCATTTGCTTGAACCTGACATCAATACCGTGTCTCGCGTTCTTTATGACCTTGTGTTTTTGATTCTTGCGCTGCTAATGACCGGGGTTGCGCAAGCGCGAAATGAGCTTGAGGTGAGAGTCGCGGAGCGAACTGAGGAACTGATTCGGCCTCACGCTAGTGAGGACCTGAAACTTGAGATTGTCGAGCGGAAGCGGGCAGAGGCAGAACCACGGCAGAGCCAGGCATACTTAGCGGAAGGGCAGAGACTTAGCCACACGGGCAACTGGGCATGGACGCCCGCCACGGGCGAGATCAGGTACTGGTCTGAGGAATGCCACCGCCTGCTGGGTTTTGATCTGCACGGTCGGCAGCCGCAATTCGAAACGTCCTTTCAACGGATCCACCCGGATGATCACCTCAGAGTTAGGAAAACGGCCGAGACAGCAGGGCGTGAAGAAGCGAAATTCAAGCTGGACTATCGAATCGTTCATCCCGGCAGCGAGATCAGAGACATCCACGTAGTGGGACATCCCGTTTTTCGTCCATCCGGCGATCTCGTCGAATTCGCTTGCGAGCCGATCATCTGCTCGCTGCAAGCCGAGGACGGCCAATTCATGTTCTCGGTCAGCGATACCGGCGTGGGGTTCCCGCCGCAACAGGCGGATCAGATCTTTAATGCGTTCTTTACCACCAAGCCTCAAGGGACCGGGGTGGGATTTCGGATCAGCCGTTCCATCGTTGAATCGCATGGCGGCCGCCTGTGGTCTGTCGACAACCCGCCGCGCGGCGCAAGCTTTCACCTCACCCTTCCCACAAAAGTAGAGGTGCATGAATGACGCCTGCAGCCGTTTCCACGGTATTCGTCATTGACGACGATCCCTTGGTGCGTGCGGCCATCCAAGGCATGCTGAAGTCGGTTGGCTTGCGTTCCGAGACCTTTGGGACGCCGCAAGAGTTCTTGCGCAGCAAGCGGCCGGACGGGCCGAGTTGCCTTATTCTGGACGTGAGACTTCCTGGAGTCAGCGGTCTGGACTTTCAACGCGAGTTGACGGATGCAGGCATCCGAATTCCCATCATCTTCATTACCGGTCATGGAGACATTCCGATGTCGGTGAAGGCCATGAAATCCGGGGCGGTCGAGTTCCTGACGAAGCCCTTCCGCGACCAAGACCTGCTGGATGCGATCCACCAGGCTTTGGACCGCGACCGGGTAACGCGCCAACAGCAGAATGAGCTTGCCGAATTGAAACAGCGGTACGAGTTGCTTACCACGCGCGAGCGCGAGGTCATGAGCCTGGTGGTTTCAGGCATGCTCAATAAGCAAGTAGCTTTTGAGCTTGGAACCAGTGAAGTTACCGTGAAGATCCAACGCGGGCAAGTGATGCGGAAGATGCAGGCTGAATCACTGGCGGAATTGGTGAGAATGGCGGCGAAGCTTGAGCTTCCGCCCGGCAGTCGCGAATGAAGGGCCGCTCCAAGCTCGGACGTTATAGTGTGGCGACGATTTGCTGCGGTGTCGCGCTGGCGGTGGCTTGGCCTATAGACGCCCCTTCGTCTTGTTTCCTTCTCGCCGTCACGGTGAGCAGCCTCTTCGGAGGGCTGGGGCCAGGTCTGTTCTCTATTGCTCTCTCCTCCCTAGCCTTCAACTACTTTTTTCTGCGCAGGACCTTCCCCCTAGCTACCGAGCCGGCTACCTACTTGCGATTTGCAGTCTTCCTGGCTGCTGCGTTGCTGATTACAGGGTTGATGGAGCTTAAGCGCCGGGTTGAGGAGTCCCGCAATCGCGCCGAAGAGGCTTTGCGTCAGGCGAGCTCGGATCTCGCACGCGTCAGCCGAGTGACCACCATGGGAGAGTTGACTGCCTCCGTGGCGCATGAAGTGAAGCAACCGATTGCCGCCTCCATCACCAATGCTAAGACCTGCCTGCGCTGGCTCGCTGCAGACAAGCCAAATCTGGAAGAGGCGCGAGCGGCTGCGCGGAGAATCGTTGAGGACCAAACGCGTGCGGCGGAAATCATCAAGCGGATCCGCGAGCTCTTCAAGAAGGGCGCGCCGCAACGAGAGTGGGTTGATGTAAACGAAGTCATTCAGGAGATGGTCGTCCTCCTACGCAGTGAAGCAGCGCCGTACTTCATATCGGTCCGGACGGAGCTGGCGGCAGATCTTCCCCACGTCATGGGGGATCGAGTGCAATTGCAGCAGGTGCTGATGAATCTCATGATGAACAGCATTGACGCGATGACGGACGTGAATGGGACGCGTGAGCTTACCATCAACTCACAGCTAGGTGAGAACGAGCAACTTGTGGTGTCGGTCAGCGATACGGGCGTGGGGTTACCTGCGCAGCAGGCAGACAAAATCTTCGATGCCTTCTTTACCACCAAACCTCATGGCACTGGCATGGGGCTTCGCATCAGCCGATCTATTGTGGAGTCGCACGGCGGTCGCCTGTGGGCTGCCGATAACTCCTCGCGCGGTGCAAGCTTTCAGTTCACCCTTCCCACCAAACTCGAGGTCCATGAATGACATTCACTGCCGCCTCCATTGGTACAGGCCGGTATTATCGACCTCATACCAAAGCATGATTGCGCCGTCGCTGACGGAAAGATACGTTGCAACTATGGCTATTCAGACGAAGGAAAAACTGGTCGCGATTGTCGATGACGATGAGTTGATGCGCAGTGCATTGCAGGGCATGCTGAAATCCGTCGGATTGCCGTCACAAGCGTTTGAGTCAGCGGAAGAATTCCTGAAGTCCGGCCAGCAGCAGCAGACTGCATGCCTGATCGCGGATATTCGCATGCCGGGAATGTCCGGTCTGGAACTGCAGGCGAAACTGAACGCTGAACACTGCAGAATTCCGACCATCTTCATCACGGCACACGGCGACACAAAAATGCGTATGCAGGCGCTAAGAGCGGGCGCAGTGGAGTTCCTGGCCAAACCGTTTGATGATGAGGTCTTGCTCGAGAGCGTTCGAGCGGCTCTGGAGAATTGGGCCCAATAAGCAGTGCGTGCGCGCCAGGAGGTTCTCTGTGGGGGCTTTCGAAAGATTCGGGAGTGGTGATCAAGCGTCCTCTGAGCGTAGATTTGAGCAGGTCATAGGCAATAGTCCTGCTCTGGAATCGGTGCTCGAACAAGTCGAACGGGTTGCGCCTACGGATTCCACCGTTCTTATCCAGGGAGAAACCGGCACCGGCAAGGAGCTGATCGCGAAAGCAATTCACAACCTCAGCTCGCGGTGCGGACGACCCTTCGTAAGGCTGAATTGCGCTGCCATTCCGCTGGATCTGCTAGAGAGTGAACTCTTTGGCCACGAGAAGGGTGCCTTCACTGGAGCCATCGCGCAAAAGACTGGCCGTTTCGAACTGGCCGATAAAGGCACGCTTTTCCTGGATGAAGTAGGGGATATTCCGCCGGCGTTACAGCCGAAGTTGCTGCGCGTTCTGCAGGAACAGGAGTTCGAGCGCTTGGGCAGCAATCGCACTCATCATGTAGACGTTCGGCTGGTGGCTGCCACAAATCGTAATCTGATGGAGATGGCGAACCGGGGCGAGTTTCGCAGCGATCTCTACTACCGTCTGAACGTATTTCCGGTCCTGTTGCCGCCTTTGCGGGAACGTCGCGAAGACATTCCGGCCCTCGTGACCCATTTTGTCGAGATTTATTGCCACCGAATGAGTCGCCAGATCGAGCACATTCCTCCGACAACGATGTCTGCGCTCACGTCGTATCAGTGGCCAGGCAACATCCGCGAACTGCAGAACCTGATCGAACGCGCCGTGATCCTTTCCAACGATGGCGTGCTTCCCAATCCTTTGCCGGCGGCAGGAACCTCGGCTATCACCACTTCTCCGGCCGCAACTACTCTAAAGGATTCCGAACGCATTCTGATTCTGCGCACGCTTGAATCGGTCGGTTGGGTGATCGGCGGCCCGAAAGGAGCGGCAGCGAAACTTGGTTTGAAGCGCACTACACTGATTCATAAGATGCAGAAGCTGGGGATTTCCCGATCCTCTCACCAACGCTCCCGAGGCACGATGAGGCCAGGCACGCAAAAGCCGGACTCGCTGTCGAAATTGCAGTAGCACCGATCGGCGTCAGTCTCGATGTGCGTATGTCAAGCCTTCTGTACGCGTGGCACGCGGATTTATTAGTTGCACGCGTCCACGACGGTTTATTCACGGGCGCAGGCGCAGATCTCGCGATAAGGAACTTGGCTTGGGCCAAGGTTCTGATTGGAGACTTGGAGGGACATTAGCAGGGAGGATCATGAATGGAGCCAGAAGGCTTTATAGCCGTCGAGTGTCAACCGCTGTGGCCTGGGGACCCACCGTTAAGAAGGCTCATCAGAACGAATATTGATGGAAGATAGATGATGGATGCGACAAGGAGTCGACGCGCAGCTGCGCTGGATCTGTGAAGCACGAATCGTGCCCCGTAATAGAAAAACCCTAAATTCAGGAGCAACACTCCCATGGAGTAGAGAGTGCTTGGCTGGCCTCGAGAGGCTGGCAGGAGACCAATAGGGAACAAAGCCAGGAGCGGCAATATGGTCTGCAGACTCACAACACGATCTCTCGCCTCGCCTTGAGGCAGCACGAAGTAACCCGCACGATCGTAGTCCTCGCGGTACATCCATACGATAGCCATGAAATGAGGAAACTGCCACAGGAAGAGCATGGCGTAGAGGATCCATGCCTGTAGGCCCAACTTGCCCGATGCTGCAGCCCATCCGATCAGGGGCGGCATAGCCCCAGGAAAGGCCCCAACCAGAGTACATAGCGGTGTTTTTCGCTTAAGCGGAGTGTAGAGAAACAGGTAAGACAATAGCGTGAGAATCGAGAGTATAGACGCGAGTGGATTGACGACGATCGCGAGATAAATGCTGCCCACTGCCGATAGCGCCACACCGAACCAAAGAACCACGGAAGGTTTCAGCCGGCCGGCCGCGAGCGGGCGCCGGGAAGTCCTGTGCATCTGCGCATCGAAACGGCGTTCGATGTACTGATTTAACGTACCGGTGCCTCCGGCGACCAGCAGCGTACCCAGAAGAGTGTGAACGAGAAGCAGCCACGGAAAGTGAACAAGTTTCGCTGGAAAGGCCAGATAGAAGCCGGTGAGAGTCGCAATGGCAATCAAGAAGTTAACTTCCGGCTTGGTGAGCGCCCAATAATCGGATATTTCAGCGAGCCTGCTAAGGGCGGAAGCTCGCTGGGGGTTGCCTGGGGCTGTGGGCAGAGTGCGAATAACAAGGATAGGTTTGGTCGCCATGTTTAGAGCACCTCCGCCTCGGCACCGTTCGGCGACCGGCCTGCCATTCCGTGCAGCGCAGCTTGGATTGGCCTTTGCGATTGCGTGTACGAGGGCGAGAGCATCTGCAGAGTGATAGCGACGGCTGGAATCAGGTATGCGAACGTTACCCAGACCCACATTAGGGCGCCTGCACATTCCTGGTCCTCAAGTGGGGCCAGACTGAACAGCTGAGGTGTGGACAGGTAGAAGGGGTAGACAAGTCGGTTACAAAACACAAGGAACGCGGAAAGAATGTCACAAGGCAGCGTGGCGAGGAAGAGGTACAAAGCCATGGACCACCGAGGCGACCTCGCCGCACTTGGCAAACCCTGCACGACGGGCCACCAGAACAAGAGGCCAGCCACTAGGAAAGAAACGTCCTCCAAAATATGCGTCCCGTGGGAACGCATGCCCGACTGAAACGCAATGGGAAGATGCCACCCGATTACGGCCGCCGTGCCCGCCAGCCAACACCACACCGGATGCCGAAGACAACTCTCGAGCCATCGCCCCGGCACACTGGCGAGGGGGCGACGGCTCCTAATGAAAAGCTTCGGTAATCCGCACACCAAGGGAAATGCGGGTGCCCCGGCTAGAATTAGCGGCGCGGCAACCGTCATCAACAGAAGGTGCTTCATCATGTGAATCGTGAGTGATTGATGATCGAGTGTGGCGAGTGGAGACGCGACAGCAGCCCAGACTGAGACGAGACCACTGATAAATGCGACTAGCCGCCACGCGGGGATCACGTTTGGGAAAGCATTTCGAAGACAAAGCCAGCCGCGCAAATAAACCAATGCCATCATCACCAACCCGGATGTGAGAGCGAGCGGAAGGGACCCCGACTGCATGTGGGGATGGGGATCGGACATAGCCAGGTCTACCGTGGGGAGACCTCGCTGGTGCCGAGCGCCATTGCTTGAGAAGCATTGCGCGCTGGCTTCTGATTAGCGGGGTGCAGTGTTTCCAGAAATGCCACAAGCGCAGTAGTTTCCGCCGGGCTGAGGTTTTTCCCGTAGGCCGGCATATTTCCCCCACCCTGGATCACCTGGCGAATAAGTTGATCTTCGGTAAGACGGAGAGCAACCGCGTCCAGTGCCGGTCCGCGCTGCCCTCCATTGTTATCCAGGGAATGACAGTTGTGACACTGCTTGGCTTGAAACACGAGCGCACCATGGCGCTCCAATGCCGTCCGACCCTGCAGGAATTCAGCCGGAATCGGCTGGCTGCTCCAAGCATCCATCACCGGACTCCAGGGTGTGTGCTCGGCCAGATGAGTCAGAGTGCCGAGGCTAACAGCGACCAGCAGAATCGTGAGCACGGCAATTGGCCTACGCTTCCAGCTCTTCTCGCCTTCGCCCGCTACAAATGGAAGCGCCAGCAGGACAACGATTCCGATGGCAGGACCAATCAGGAGGATGGGCGTCTCGGCAGCTGGGGGCAAAAACGAGAGCAAGGCATACAGCCACAAAAAGAAAAAGTCTGGACGCGGGGCGGTCTGAATAATGGTCGGATCCGGTTGGCCACCCGGACCAAAGGGACCAAAATAGACTGCGCAAACAGCGATCGAAAGAAGAATGAAACCGGAGAACAGGATGTCCTTCCACACCGCGTTAGGCACGAACGGCACGCCCTGCTTGTGCGTCAGTTCGTGATATTCCTGCATGTACGTCGCGCGCCGGACGATGCGTCCCGGCATGGGCCATTCGTTGATTCCTAGTTTCAGCACCATGAGCAGGTGGACACCGACGAAAGCAATGAGTAGTCCTGGGACAACAAAAACATGCAGCGCGAAGAATCGCGAAAGCGTCGCGCCAGCAATGATGGGGCCGCCAAGCATCAGTTTGACAGCCCAAGGCCCGATTACCGGGACCCGACTTGCGATCGAGGCTCCGATGCCTAATCCCCAGTAGGCATCCTGGTCGAATCGGAGCACTTGGCCCGTGAAGGCCATGCCGAGTGTCACGAGCAAAAGAAGGACACCAACGATCCAGGTCAGTTCTCTTGGAAACTTGTACGCGCCAAAGAGGAAGACTTGCACCATGTGGATGAAGACAATCGCGAGCATGAAATTCGAGCCCCAGCCATGCAGGGCTCGTATGAACCAACCCAGCGAGACGCCATGATTGAGGGTTTGGAGGCTGTTCCACGCCTCTCCCGCAGAAGGTACGTAGATCAGCGCGAGCAGTACGCCGGTGACAATCTGAAGCATGAAAACCGTGAGCGCGGCACTGCCGAAAACATAGAACCAGCTTGCGGTCTCGCGCGGAACCGGGTGCTCGGCCGTTTCGCGAATTGGTGCACCAAGCTGCAGCCGCAGATCGAACCAATCGCCGACTTTTTGAATCAGGCGCATGTCGTTTTTCCTCCCGCCTTACTTGCAACGGGCTGACCAGGCGTCGGCATTTCGCCAGCCTTGATGAGAAGTTTTCCATCCTCGATCTTGTACTGGTACTGGAACAATCCCCGCTCCGGAGGTCCAGAGGCCCGCGAACCATCCTGGTAGTAAGCGCCACCATGACACGGACACATGAAGAGGTTCGACTGGGCGAACCAGCGAACTGGGCATCCAAGGTGCGCGCAGTTGATGGCAAAGACCTGGAAAGTTTGATCATCAACCCTGCGAACCCAGCACGCGATGTCGCCGGTTTCTCCGTCCCACGAATTGACCACGGGATTTCGATAAGTGGCGAGCCGAGTCTGGCCTGCAGGAAATTGTTCCAGCCCGCCGAGAGAGAGCCACGACTCATAACCAACCTTCTTTTCGCGAGTCACTGGCGACAGGAGGTATCGCACGATCGGCACGGCCAAGAAAACGCCGACAACGCTGTTAAGAAGAACTCCCAGCTTGACAAGAGCCGCGCGTCTCGACATACCGTTTTCTGAGCTCATCGAGGTCCTCCTTGAGCTGTGTTCATCGAAGAAATCGGGTACGGTTGACCCGGGAACTTTGACCGCTGGCTCGAAAGCCATGCCACGACATCAGAAATGTCTAGGGCCGACATGGGTCGGCCTTCGACGTCACCGCGCCAGTCGGGCGTGCCCAACTCGGGACGGCCTGCAATGACTATCGTTCGAAGTTGTTGGTCGCTTACCAGTGCGAGGTATGAGCCATTCACAATCGAGCTGGCCTTGCTTCCGCCGCGACCGTTTGTTCCATGACAGGAGGAACAGTATGTGCGATACACATCGGCGCCACGTTGCGGATCTCCAGGAGCCGGTGCCGTATAAGGCGGTGGCGTTTGATCGCCGAGAGCATTGGGTTTCGCCCATGACCGGATCCCACTCACTAGCGCGTCGATCTGTTTTTCGGTGAGCATCCCGCCCGCAGTCTGTGCAAAAGCTGGCATCGGCGTGCCGGACACTCCGTTTGAAGCGATGCGGCGAATCTCGGTGTCGTCTGCAATTGCGAGAAAAACCGGATTAGCCAGAGAAATGGCGGCTCCGCCCTTACCGTCCACGCCGTGGCATCCTGCACAGTTCTGCCCGTAGAGCACACTAAAATTCACAATCTCATCGGGAGGGACAACGACGGAATCTCGCGCAGGACGGCCAGGTGAGTTGCTGCAAGCAACACATACAGCAACGACAAAAATCGTGAACGCGGCGCCGATCGCTTGGCAGTTCATCACCGGGATTCGTCTCCGTTCTTCTCATCGGGCGGCAGCGGTACCTCAAATCCAGCGCGGAGAGCGAAAGGAAGATACTGCCAGGTTCGTATACGCTCTTGTCGGGACACAACGACGCCCGCCACAATCCCGAAGCCGACTTGGGAAAGGGCGAACCAAGTCCACTCAATCCGCTGGTTAAGCAGTGGGTCCATCAACTCAACAAAGCTATGGACTGACCCTGACCACAGTACGGGCGCAATCAATCCGCCCATGAGAATCGGGCGTCGGGGAAACATGGGCAGCGTCGCACCGTACAGAAGTCCGACGAGTAAGGAAATGAGCAAGTGGACGACGCTCGCAATGAGTAGGGAATCCCATTGAAACGCCGCAATTTGTTCCAGGGTGTGCCTGCCAGGAAAAAATCCGGCCGCCAGGACATTGATCGCATACCACATGCCCCGCCGACTGATAATCCCATACAACACCGCCAGAAAAGCCATGGCAACACCACCTGCCAAGCCCCCCTTTACACCTGCTGAGATTGGGTATATCTCCAGCGGCAATCGCGCTCGACGCAATTCTTGGGTCATCCATTCGACCGCCGCCACTCGTGAACGGCTGGTGCTGACGGGCACTACTCTTGCGACAGCGGCCACTGGTACATGCCGTTCGTGCGGCAGGACATCGCAGAACCATCCAATGCACCCGCTCACGGCTAAGATCGCACCAAGAAAACTCACGGACCAACTCGTGACTAAGCCCGCAAAAAGCAAAGCTAGGCCGAAGGCCAGTACGATCGGCCACGGTGTAGGCGCCGGCATTTCGATCATTTCTGCTCTGTCGGCAGTCCGAACGACTGTACCGATGGTCATTTTGTTTTCCCTTTAGCGCCCAATCACATAGACGACGGTGAAGACCACGATCCAAACTACGTCTACGAAGTGCCAATAGAGAGACAGCACCTCGATGCGCTCGGCGTGCTCTTGCTTTACCGCTCCGAAAAGTGTGAATGCCATCACTGTGGTCAAGCCCAAGAGGCCCACAACCACATGAAAGCCGTGCAGCCCGACCACTGAGTAGTAGGTCGTTCCGAACAGGTTGGTACTGATCGTCAGGCCATCCCTATAAATCAGACGGTGCCATTCTGAGGCTGTTCCGTAAAGGAAGAGTGCCCCGAGTGTAATCGTCAGGGCCCACCCGGCACCAAAGCTTCGGACGTTGCCGCGGCGAAGGGCTTTGCCTGCGAAGTGAATCGTCAAACTGCTGGAAAGTAGGCAAACGGTGTAAAAGAAAGGTGGCGCGAGAACATCTCTTGGCATGGGTCCGGAGAGGCTTTTGCCAATGTAAAAGAGGTACGCCACGACAAAGATGGTGAAGATCGCCGCCTCGGCCGCGATCAAAGCGTACATTCCTACCCGCCCACGGCTGGGAAGCCTCCACTCGAGTGCCGTCAGGGGTAGCGTCAAGGATGTCGTAGTCATCGCGCTTGCTCCTTTACTCGTACTTCCAGTCCGGATCAGCCGGATGCTTAAGGTCCCACAGGGGGCGGCGGCTCTTAATTACCGGGATCGACGCGAAGTTATAGGCCGGAGGCGGCGAATTCGTGGACCACTCGAGTGTCCAGGCGTCCCACGGATCGCTTCCAGCGGCTTTGCCCCGGAAATAGGACCAGAGCAGGTTTCCCAAGAAGACCAAAATCCCGGCAGCCTGAAAGAAAACTCCGATGGTGACAATGAAGTTCCACGTGTCCCAACCCCGCCCCGGTTCGTAGGTGTAAATCCTTCGCGGCATGCCCAGCAGTCCTGGGATGTGCATGAAATCGAATGTCAGGTGAAAGCCGATAAAGAAAAGCCAGAAATGCAGCCTACCGAGCGTCTCGCTGTACATCTTCCCCGACATCTTCGGGAACCAGTAGTAAAAGGCTCCGAAAAGAGCGAAGAGAATGCCGCCGACAATCACATAGTGAAAATGCGCGACCACGAAATATGAATTACCCAAGTGCCAAGTGAAAGGCGCGACACTCAACATGACTCCAGTGAGGCCGGCCGCCAAGAATTGAAACAAGAAGGCAATGCAGAACAGCATCGGAGTCTTGAACTCAATCTTTCCTCCCCACATAGTGGCCAACCAGTTAAAGATTTTGATTCCGGTGGGGACGGCAATTGCCATAGTCGACAGAACGAAGAAGGTATTCACGTTTGCGCCCATGCCGACTGTGAACATGTGGTGAGCCCACACGCTCATGCTGATGAACCCGATCGCGACCGTGGCCCCCACCATCACCGAATAACCGAAGATCGGCTTGCGCGAGAAGACCGGGATAATCTCGGAGACGAAGGCGAAGGCTGGGAGGACCAGGACATAGACCTCCGGATGTCCGAAGATCCAGAAGAAATGCATCCAGATCACGGCGGAGCCTCC
>Ga0137415_10000671_pt1 | contig 33217 bp, 24 predicted proteins | sample CZODoug3_1_1_16f_FD_183082 | JGI IMG/M metagenome (GOLD analysis project Ga0137415, IMG submission 183082) | Vadose zone soil fungal communities from Angelo Coast Range Reserve, California, USA - CZODoug3_1_1_16fungal (Hybrid Assembly) | ecosystem: Environmental > Terrestrial > Soil > Vadose...
ACGGCCACAAATGCCGCAGCGCTAAGCCGACTGATCGACACGGCGTACTCGGATATCAAGGCGCGCGTCGAAAACGGTTAGGCGGGTCGAGCACCCTTGCGCGGATTGCCCGAGCTCATTTCGAGCGGCGGGGTCGCCCGAGCAGGCTCCATCTTTCTATGTGCTGTCGATAGTAGTGCGACGAGCTGGCAGTACCCAGGTGCTCGCTTTCCTCCGGGTTGAAGGTTGTTTGCCTGAAACCTGTTAGCTTCTTAGGCAGAATCAGAAAGCGGCCATCCGGCAGTTTCCACGCGCAGATATCAAACCGGACTGTGGGCTGACGAATACTAAGGAAAGTATATTTGTATCCGCTATTCCCTACGTCGTGCCAGCACGCATTCCGTTGAACACAAAGCTTCCCGTTTATGTAAGCACTCCTGGCCCCGAGCGGTTCGACTTCAAAGCCGCGTTTTTGCGCTTGCAGAAAAAACTCCGCCATTTCTTTCTTACGGCGCTCCATTCGGCAAATGGCGTGCCGCGATCTCCCGTCGGCGAAACCCATTTGCAGAGCTAGTTGACGCACGCGCTCCCGCGTTAGCCCGATGCGCCTGGCAATTTCGGCATGGGTGATGCAATTCCGCTCCAACATAGCGCGGATCAGTTTTCCCTTTCTGTGAAGAACGGAAAGCGTGTGCCGCTTAAAACCGCGTTTGTCAAGTTGGAACCGGCAGGTTTGGCAGTAACGCATGGAGTTCGGCATGGCTCATTCATCCAGATTCCAACATAACAATACCTGTAACGTGATGAATCCGCTAGAGGCAGGTCGAGGCGGCGAGTGACAGGCACGGCCTACTGTCAACCGCCAGCGGTGGTCGGCTGACGAATGGAGCGGGAGCGGCGCAGACGGGAGAAGAATTTGTTGGCGCGGGCGATGTCGGCGGCGATTTGCGCGCGCAACTCTTCGGGACCGTTGAATTTTTTTTCTTCGCGAAGGCGCTTCCAGAAGCGAACTTCCATGCGCTTGGGTGCCGTGCTCAGTTGAGCGTCGAGCAAATGCGTTTCAACGCTGAGCGACGAGCCGTTGAACGTGGGACGGAAGCCAATATTGGTCACCGAGCGGTGACTGCGAGTCTCTCCTTCAAGGCACGCACGTGTGACGTAGACGCCCCGGGCGGGAAGCAGTTCCTGCTCGACTGCAAGGTTCAGCGTGGGAAATGTGAATTTCCGCCCCGTTCCCGTGCCGCTGACGATTTCTCCCGTGAGAGCAAAGGGCCGCCCCAGAAGACGGGCGGCGTGGGACACGTCACCTTCGGCGACTTCCCGGCGAATGATGGTGCTGGAGACCACTTCCCCTCGATAGACGACGGGAGGAATAATCACGACGTCGAAGCCGTGCTTCGAGCCAAGCTCGGAGAACAGTTTCACGTCGCCGGCCTGCTTATGCCCGAATCGAAAATTTTCACCGACCAGAACAGCCTTTACATGCAGATCGCGGACAAGAATCTGTTCGACAAATTCGTTCGGAGAGAGCCGCGCGAGATCGAGCGTGAAGGGTAGGACCACAACGGCTTCGAGGCCTAGCGCGTTGAACCACTCCATGCGCTGGGCATTGGTGGAAAGCCTCGGCGGGGCAGTCTCCGGGCGAAGAACTTTCCTCGGCGAAGGATCAAACGTAAGCGCCGTTGATACCGCATTGAGGGCATGGGCGCGCTCGACGGTGGCGCGAAGAATCGCTTGATGGCCCAAATGGATGCCGTCGAAGTTGCCGATCGCGAGAACGCTGGAATGACCAAAGTTTGCGTAGCGCGACGCCCAGGCCTGCGAAGAGGAAAAGGCCGATAACCTGGTTGACCTCGTGTTCCCTGCGGCGGCACGGGATGCTGGCGAAGCCTCGTGTTCGCGCGAAATTCTTGTGGCCGCATCGGCCTGCACTTCAAACTCGAGACCATCGTAGGCCAGTTGCACATGCGGAAAGCCCATTTTCATAAGGCGCTCATTTGTTTCAGCGTGCGGCAGGTCGTGAGCGATGTGCGTGAACCACGCGCGGCGCGGCTTTAGTTGCTGGATGAGGGCGAGCGCTTGTTCCACTGTTTGGTGCATGGGATGCGGAATATCCCGGAGAGCGTCCAGGACCAGTTCGTCGAGTCCCTCCAGGAGCGCCATCGACGAGTCCGGAACTTGGCTGAAGTCGGTGAGATAGGCGGCACGTCCGAACCGGAAGCCGAGGACTTCCATCTCGCCGTGCAACAGAGGCACGGGAACAAACGGGATGCCGAGAAGCTCGAACGGGCCATGGACGGTGTTCAACGTAACGCTCGGCACGGTGCTGAGCGTTGGTTTGTCATCGAACACATAGGCGAACACGCGCCGGATGACGCGAAACGTTTCTTCGTTGCTGTAGACAGGCAGCGCCGCGCGTTGACGGATATTGAAAGGGCGAATGTCATCAAAACCGAGGATGTGGTCGGCATGGCCATGCGTGAGCAAAATGGCGTCGAGGCGTTCGAGTCCAATGCGGAGGGCCTGCTGGCGGAAGTCCGGCGTCGTATCAATCACGACGTTCTGGCCGCCGCGGGAGATCAGTACGGAAGGACGCAACCTCTTATCGTGCGGATCGTTCGACTTGCACACGCGGCAGGGGCAGCCGAGCGTGGGAACACCCATGGACGTGCCGGAGCCGAGAACGGTGACTTTTAGCAGAGCGGGAGACATGTTTGAAAACGATGGAAACAATCTCTACGCGGAGCCAGGTGATACTTAAGGGCGGGCTTTCGCCTTGGCTTTGGCGGCTTCGGCCGCAACCGCCTGATTGATTTCCAGATAGGTCATCTTCAGCTTGCCCAGGAGGTCCAGGAGCAAGTTGTCTTCTTCGGGCGCAAGATTGCCTTTGGTTTTCTCGTACAAAGCATCAAGCATGTCAATCAGCTCGCGCGCGGCCTCCGGGTCGATCACAGGCTGACCAGTGCGCGGGTCGGCATACGCGCCGAGCACCATAGCGGCATTGCTACCCAGCATCCGAACGAGGTTCTCGAAACCGGGGATGCTCTTGGGCGTTTCAGCCGAAGGCGGAGCAACCGCCGTCTTTGCCGCCTCGGGCGGTGCCGGTGGAATCTTTGCCGCCTCCCGCTTGGCTTCCCGCTCTTCTTCCTCGACGACTTCCTTGCGCAATTCTCCTTCGGCGGTGAAGGGGCGGCGATCAATAACGCGAAACGCTTCTTCTTGTTTGTGGTCGGACAAGGTACTTTCCTCGGCGATTTGGGTCGCTTGTAAGTTTATCACGGGTTGCCGGTTCCGGTCGCCGGAGCGCACTCCCTCGTTGAAAGTGCGACGCTTGTCAAAGCCGCGGTTGCACCGTAAAGTGGAACGCTTGACTTGAGTTGGAAATAGTCAATAAAGGCATGCGAAAACGCCAGAAGCGCACGAAGAAGGCGAAAAAACCTCCGCGCAGGGGCAACCTGGTGAAGCAGAAACAGTTGACACCGGGCAAGTGGTTTGAAAGTCTCGTTGCGGTCCAGGCCAGATTGCGCGCGCCGAACGGATGCCCCTGGGACCGCGAGCAGACCCATCAATCGCTGCGAACATACCTGATCGAAGAAGCCTACGAAGTTCTGGAAGCCCTGGAAAGCGGTAACGACGCCAAGTTCGCGGAAGAGATGGGTGACCTGCTTTTGCAAATTGTTATTCATTCCCAGATCGCGCGCGAAGAGGGCCGCTTCACTGTGTCCGACGTGATTCGGGAAATTCATGACAAGATGATTCGCCGGCATCCGCACGTGTTCGGAACGACGCGAGCAAAGGATTCGGCTGAGGTGCTGAGAAACTGGGAGCAGATCAAGGCCGCAGAACGGCGCGCCGGCGACAATAAACGCGATTCGAAGACCGGCAATAACGTCCCGGAGGAAGTTTCTTTGCTGGATGGCGTGTCCCGCGCCTTGCCGGCAACACTGGAAGGGTTTCAACTCACTCGCAAAGCATCCCGCATCGGATTTGACTGGGAAGATGCGGGCGGCGTCTTCGAAAAAATGCGGGAAGAAACCGAAGAGTTGAAAAAAGTATTGGGCAATCAAGATGATCGGAGGATCGAAGAGGAACTGGGAGATCTGCTCTTCGCGGCTATTAACCTCTCGCGATTCTTGAAGGTGGACCCGGAAATCGCGCTTAAAAAGGCCAATGCGAAATTCGCGCGCCGATTCCGCGCCATGGAGAGGCTCGCCCGTGAAAGCGGCCGGGAGTTCAAAGACGTTCCGCGCGAGCAGATGGAGACTTACTGGGACGCTGCGAAGAAGCTGGAAGGGAAGCCGCGCTTGCCGGAAATGACTGGAGCGCAAGCAAAGCGATGAGTCAGGGGATCATCGTTCGGAAGTGCGAAAGCCTCGATGAATTCCATCGTTGTGTCGATCTCCAGAGAGAGATTTGGGGAGAAGCCGATCTGGAGGTCGAGCCGGCCACCATGTTTGTCGTGGCGGCACACACGGGCGGTCAAGTGCTGGGGGCTTTTGATGGCGACCGGCTAGTAGGCTACACGCTTGCGGTGGTTGGCCTGCGGGACCGCGTGACCTACCTTCACTCACACATGACCGGTGTGCACAGCGAGTATCGCGACCGCGGCGTTGGCCGCATGCTGAAACTGTTTCAACGAAGCGAAGCCCTGGGCCGCGGAATCCGGCTTATTCAATGGACATTTGATCCTCTCGAAATTCGTAATGCGCACTTCAATTTGAACCGGCTTGGCGCCATCTGCCGGGAATACCACCCCAATTTGTATGGCGTGACAACGAGCCCGCTTCACCGCGGCATGGAGACCGACCGGCTGCTGGTGGAATGGCATCTCGATTCCGCACGCGTCGTGGGCGCGATCGAAAATCTCGTCAAAGATCCTGTTGACGCGCCGGCGGTCATCGAGGTGCCGGCAGAACTTGAGCGCTGGCAACGCAAGGGATCACCAGAGGTTGGCGCCGTCCAGGCGCGCGTGCGAGAACAATTTGCCAAGTGGTTTGCCAAAGGCTACGCAGCAATTGCTTTGCGCACTGGGCCGGGGAGCCGGGCATATCTGCTCACCCCTTGGAGTGATTTTTAGCTGAGGGAAAAGAACGGGTCTAAAGACCCGCCACTACACAAGAAGAGCGGTCCGTGCCAAGAGGCGGGCCCTCCGGGGCGTTAAGAAGACTTCCAGAAAGGGCACGGCGGCAGAACGACTATGCAAGTACGAGGGATGACGCTGCAAGAAATTCGGATGAAGCTGGTGGCGCCGTTTGAAACCAGCATGGAGCGCACGGTGGCGCGGCGCATTCTATTGGTGCAAGCGGATGTGGACGGCGTGACCGGCTGGGGCGAGTGCGTCGCGGGTGAATCGCCGTATTACAGCCCGGAAACGACCGATACGGCGTGGCTGGTCCTGCGCGACTTTCTTTGGCCGATGATCAAGGGCAAGGAGTTCGCCTCCGCCGGGGAAGTCTGGAGCCTGCTCAGACGTGTCCGCGGCCACAACATGGCCAAGGCTTCGCTGGAGACAGCCGTGTGGGACGCCGAGGCCAAACAAAAGGGCGTTCCACTTTCAAAGCTGATTGGCGGCGTTCGCGAGGAGATTGCCAGCGGCGTTTCGATCGGAATCAAAGAATCGCTGGACGAACTTGCCGCCGCGGTGCAAAAGGAACTTGCCGCCGGCTATCAGCGCATCAAGATAAAAATCAAGCCAGGGAAGGACCTGGAGCAGGTGCGCCGCCTGCGGCAAGATTTTCCGCGCATCAAGCTCAGTGTGGACGCCAACTCTGCGTATACGCTGAATGATTGGCCGCTCCTTAAGCAGCTCGAGGGCTTCTACCTGATGATGATCGAGCAACCGCTCGGCTGGGACGATCTCTACAGCCACATTGAGCTTCAGAAAAAGCTGCAGACGCCGATCTGCCTGGACGAGTGCATCCACTCGGAGGAGCAGGCGCGCGCCGCGGTCGAGCTGGGCGCTTGCAAAATCATCAATATCAAGATGGGGCGCGTCGGTGGCCACACCGTGGCGCGGCGCATTCACGATCTCTGCCAGAAGCATGGCGTTCCCGTGTGGTGCGGCGGTATGCTCGAATCGGGGATTGGACGTGCGCACAATATCGCCCTTTCCACGCTGCCTAATTTTTCGCTCCCTGGCGATGTGGCGGCCAGCAAACGCTATTGGGAAGAGGACATCATCGATCCCGAAGTTACGGTGTCTCCGCAGGGGACGATTCGCGTGCCCACAGGTCCGGGCATAGGATTCGAACCGCGCCTCGACCGCATCGATAAACTTACCGTGCGCAAGGAACGCCTGGCCTGATTCACCCTTCGCGATGCGTGGCCCCGGTTGTTAGAGCTTGACGAGACACCATTCCTCGCTCCAGGGCAGCCGCGACATCTGCCGGGATGGTCCTTCCGCTTGCACCACGAATGCGTCGGAGAAATTCGAGCCAATCCCGTGTTCAGGATCGTAGAGCCCCGGCTCGACTGAGAAGTTCATCCCCGGTTCCAGCATGGTGGTGTCTCCCAGCGCCAGGTAGGGCGGTTGATGTCCTTCCCAACCCTGGCCGTGGGCCGGCCGGTGATAGATGTACGGCGCAACACCGTTCTTCACCTGGTACTTGTGAATCTTGTACGCCACGGTCGAGCAGGTCACTCCTGCGATGGATTCCTCCTTTTGGATCAGGCAGCAATCCCGGCTCACGGTCCAAAGCTTCTTCATCTGCTCGGTCAAGGGGTGAATGAACATCGCACGATAGAGTTCTCCACCGCAGCCCGCGATGTTCACTCCACCCTCGATCTGGAGGGCCTGTCCTCGTGCCACTTTGTTGTGCTGAAACTGATTCGGGTGTGGATACGCCGTGGATCTCCCCGTTCGGCAGCCCACTTCAATATCGATGCCGACGGCCGTGTGGGGTGCGCCGTCGCGCTTGATGTCTGCCATGACGAGGTCGGTCCCGTACTTGGTCGAGGCACTGGCGATGTCGAAGTCCGTCAGGTCCGTGCCGTGCTGCAGCAGCATGTCCCTGGCAAACGCGTGCATCTGGTTGAAGTAGTTGTAGGCGCGCCGCGTCAGCGCCAACTCCTCCGGTGTCTTACGGACGCGCATGTTCATGCAGACTTCTTCCTGCGAAGCCATCTCTTTCCCGAGCACGTTAACCACTTTCTTTTGAGCCGAGGGCGAAAGCTCCGCGTCCGCAGCTAGTTTCTTGTCCGCGTATCCACGCTTTTTCAGCGATTTCAGCATCCAATCGAACAAGTCGACCTTGGCTCCCATTTGCACTTTGCCTTCGTGAGGGAACGCTCCTTCCGCGTGGAGCCAATCGAAATACATCTCACCGTCGTTGTACCACCACGACTTCACGAGGTCGCGGTCCAGCGCCGCGTTGAACCATACGAGGTCGCCCTTCACTGGCAGGAAAACGTGGACAAGGCGCTCGGTCGTGGTATGCCAGAGCCCGGTGAAGTAGATGATGTTCCATCTGTCGGTCAACAAAATTCCCTGGAAATCGTTTTCTGCCAGCTTGGCGCGCAGTTTCTCCGCGCGCTGTTTGTGCCATTCGAGCGGGAGGCGGTCGAATGTTGCCGGCTTCAGGTCATCTTCGGGCAAAAACAGCTTGGTCGACTTCTCTGCGCTCGCCGCCGCAGGCGCAGGTGCGGCCATAGTTGACGCCGCCACCGCAGCACCCGTCGTCGCCAGGAACTCACGTCTGCTGATCATTGCGCCTCCTTCTGCTAGCCATGCATGCTCATCATCCGAATCACTGACGGCACGCTTGATAACACACTTCGCAGAGTTTGAAAAGCGGCCCCTACTAGCGTGAGCGACAGTGAAGAACAACACGGCATAGCTGTTCAAAAGGAGCTTTGAAGAGGTGGCGCAAGGGCTGCATTGGTGGAAGAATAGCGCTCGGCCTTATTAGTCCACGCAATCCGTGTGGCGGCGCTAAAACGGCCGTCGAGGAGGCAAGACTTTGCCTGGTATTCCTTTGCGAAATCGCGGCCCGGCGGCACGAATCGCGGTGATTCCCGGCGACGGCATCGGGGCTGAAGTAATCCCGCAAGCCGTCAAGGTCCTGGAAGCCGTGGTCGCGGCTTCCAAGCGGCCAATCGAATTCGTGGAATTCGATTGGGGCGCGGACAAGTATCTGCGCGAAGGCGTGTCATTACCGCGGGGCGCGGTTGAGATGCTACGCGATGAGTTTGACGCCATTCTCTTCGGCGCGCTCGGCGATCCGCGCATACCCTCAAATCAGCATGCGGCCGACATTTTGCTTGGCTTGCGCTTCAAGCTCGATCTGTACGTCAACGCTCGACCGGTCGAATTGCTCCACGACCGCCTTACGCCGTTGCGCGACCGCACCGAAAAAGACATTCGCCTGATGGTCTTTCGCGAGAACACCGAGGGCCTGTACGTGGGGGTTGGCGGATTCTTCAAGAAAGACACGCCGGAGGAAATCGCCGTTCAGGAGGACGTGAACTCCCGCAAAGGCGTCGAGCGAATCATACGCTACGCGTTTGAATACGCTCGGCAGAATGGGCTAAAGCGCGTTTGCATGAGCGACAAATCCAACGCCATGACGTTCGCCCATGACCTCTGGCAAAGAGTGTTCAAGGAAGTCCGCCAGGAGTATGCGGACATTGACTCCCGCCACTTGTATATCGACACGTTAGCGATGGAGATTGTCCGCGACCCGCGGCAATTCGACGTGATCGTGACTTGCAATCTATTCGGAGACATTATCAGCGACCTGGGCGCGCAACTGGCCGGCGGCCTGGGCCTTGCGCCATCGGGAAACATTCACCCGGGCCAGACTTCACTCTTCGAGCCAGTGCACGGATCCGCGCCAAACATTGCCGGGAAGGGCATTGCTAACCCGCTGGGGTCCGTCCTCGCTTCGGCGATGATGCTCGCGTTTCTTGGTTGGAAACCGGAAGCGGGGGCGCTTCGCACGGCGGTTCGAGCGGCCCTTCGCGAAAACTACGTGACGCCCGACCTCGGTGGCGACAAACGTACGGTCGAGGTCGGCGACTGGCTCGCCGTCAAATCCCTCGAAGCTATTGCCGGGCAGCATTAGGTCTGTCCCGCGGCTGCAGCGTGCCAGACCGGCTCCGCTCTTGCGAGTTATCTGCTTCAATCTTGAAAGCTAAAGTATTACTTTAACTGAGTGGCCGATCCTTTCTCCTAGCGTCGCCTGGCCATGGACGTTAGCAGCATCCCCAGCAGGAACCCACCGACGTGCGCCCACACGGCTACTCCTCCCGTAACATTGGCTCCGATGGTGCTGAGCCCAGCAAGAAATTGCATGACATACCACAAGCCTAGAAAGACCACTGCAGGAATCGGCAAAGGGAAGATAAAAACCAGGGTAAGTATCCGCGCCCGTGGGTACAGCAGCATGTAAGCGCCCATCACGCCAGAGATGGCGCCGCTCGCGCCGACGGCAGGGATAATGGAATGGAAATTGAAGAGCACGTGCAGAAGGCCAGCCCCAATTCCGCAGAACAGATAAAAGAAGAGATACGCGAAGTGTCCGAAGAAGTCTTCCACATTGTCGCCAAAGATCCAGAGAAACAGCATATTCCCAGCAAGGTGCCAGAAATTGGCATGGAGAAACATGCTGGTGATCAGGGGCAAAAATGAGACTTCAAAGCTGACGTGTCCCGCCAGAAAAGCAGGGAAACGGGCCGGGACGGTGGAGTACGGCAGAATGAGGGCCTCAAACGCCCGGTGCGGGAGTGTGACTTCCAGGCCCGTCTCGTAAAGAAACACTACGATGTTGGTGAGGAGGAGGGTGATGTTGACGAATGGATAGGAGCGTGAGGGGTTGAGGTCCTTGAGAGGGATGAACATAGAGTGAGGTCCGCAGCAGAGTAGCGAAACATACGAGAAATGGAAAGGGCGAGTTAGGCGCTTTGGTGCGTCCGATAATGTTTATGGCCAAATGACGCTGGTTAACAGAATAAATTCGAGCGCATAAGCGCTTGAATTTGCAGTCTTTGGTCCAGCGCACAGGGAGGGAAATAGGCAATTTCGAAATGGACTCTTGCGATTACGGTGTTCCGGTGCGCCCTAATTTTTCGCGGATTTTCCACGGAATGATTGCGCCGCAAGGGCGCGTGTGATAATTACAATAGTTCTGCGTGCACGCGCGTTTCGGATGGAGTATCGCAATTTTGTCCGGGGCAGCGTCGGCGCGCCGACTGCTCATGCCTGCGCGGGAAACGGAAGCCATCATTCTAAAGACCTTCCCCTTGGGCGAAGCGGACCGCCTGGTGAGTTTTTTTGGCCGTTCGTCGGGGCGGGTACGCGGAGTGGCCTCTGGTGCGCGGCGCCTGAAGAACCGCTACGGCTCGACGCTCGAGATTCTCTCTCACGTCCAGATCTGGTACGTCGAGAAGGAAACTCGCGATCTCGTGCGCATCCAGCAGGCCGAATTGCTCGAGTCCTTTCATAAGGCCCAGAGCAATTACGATCTCAGCACCGGGCTGGCGGTGATCAGCGAGATAGCGGAGCTCGTTCTGCCGGAGCACGAAGTTTCTGAGCCGATGTTCCGGTTGATCCTGCTGGCCACTCGGGAAGTTGAACGCACCGGTGATTGGGCCCTGCCGCTCAGCTACTTTGCCTTCTGGACGGTGAGGCTTGGCGGCTGGTTGCCACGCTTTGATCGTTGCGTGGCTTGCGACACGCCGTTTGGCACAAAGCCGGCATTTTACGACGCTCATCAATCCGGCCTCTTTTGCGAGAAGTGCCGGCGCGCCGGAATGAAGCCGCTGCAACACGAGGCGCGAACCCTTGCCGAGCGCTTCGCGGGCGAGCGACTGGATCGCATCGAATACCACAAGTCCATGGAAGCCTGCGCCAGGGAATTACGAGAGGCTTCGCTGGCCTGGATCGAAAATCATTTGGAGAGGCGATTGACAACGCGTGAACTTTTGGAGACGACTTGAAATCTAAAGTAAAACTTGAGAAAAAATCGAAGGGCCTCGATTTCCAGGATCTGATTTTGCAGCTGTCACAGTTTTGGGTGAAGCAGGGTTGTGTGCTACAGCAGCCGTACGACGTGGAAGTGGGCGCCGGCACCATGCACCCGGAAACTTTCCTGCGCGTGCTAGGACCGCGCCCCTATCGCGTCGGATACGTTCAGCCCAGTCGTCGGCCCGCCGACGGCCGGTACGGCGAGAATCCCAATCGCCTTTACAAGCACTCCCAATTTCAAGTGATCCTCAAGCCGTCTCCGGTCGATGTGCAGGATATCTACCTCAAGAGTCTCGGCTCCATTGGGATCAACCTCAAGGAGCACGACATTCGATTTGAAGAAGACAACTGGGAGTCCCCGACCCTCGGTGCATGGGGCATTGGCTGGCAAGTTCTGCTTGACGGTCTCGAGATCACCCAGTTCACCTACTTCCAGCAGAGCGGAGGAATTGATCTCGACCCCATCTCCGTCGAGCTTACCTATGGCTTGGAACGTATCTGCGCGTTTCTCCAAGGCGTGGAGAGTGTCTACGACCTGCGGTGGTCGGCGGATAAGACTTACGGCGACATCCGGCTGATGGAAGAACAACAGTTTTCCGAATACAGCTTTGATCGCAGCGATGCGTCTGCGATTCGGTCCGAATTTGAATTGCATGAGAAGCAGGCCAAGGAACTCCTCGACGGTTTCAAGGGACTGGAAGGGAAGGAGCGCGTTCGTTATCCGTTGTTAGCTGCCTACGACCATTGCCTCAAGTGTTCACAACTCTTCAACTTGCTGGACGCACGCGGCGTAATCTCCACGACTGAGCGCGCCGCGCTCATGGCCCGTGTGCGCACCATTGCCTGCCGAACGGCTGCTGCCTATCTGTCACAGATTGGCGGCACGGCGTCCCCGCGTGAGGTGCGTGCATGAAGGCGGCTCCTTCAGAAAAGCGGGTCGAACTCCTTTTTGAAATCGGCTGCGAAGAGATTCCCGCGGGGATGCTTCCGAAGGCTGAAGAGGAACTGCGAACCAACATCGAAAAACTGCTCACCGCTGAGAGCCTCTTTGACGGCGTGTCCGTGGAAACCTTCAGCGCACCGCGCCGCCTGACGGCCTGGGTCCGGGGGCTGCGCGCCAAGCAAGCGGACGTCGAAGCCGAGGTTACCGGCCCACCCAAGTCGGTGGCCTATGATTCCGTCGGCGCGCCGACACGTGCCGCTCAGAGCTTCGCCGAGAAGCAGCGTGTCCACGTGAGCGATCTTTATCTGGTGCAGACCCCCAAGGGCGAGTACCTTGCCGCCAAGCAGGTCAAGCTGGGTAGAACCGCGGAGCAAATCCTAAGCAGCATCCTGCCCCGGGCGGTGCACGATTTGAGCTGGCCGCGCTCGATGACCTGGACCGGTTTGGATGGCGCGCGCTTCATTCGCCCCATCCGCTGGATTGTCGCGGTGCTGGACGGCAAGCCGCTGAAACTATCCGTGGCCGGCATTTCTGCCGGGCGCACCACTCGAGGTCATCGCTTCCTCGGTTCGAGCGCCATTCCCGTGAGGAACTTTCTGGACTACGAAAAGCATCTCCAGCAAAACGGTGTCATCATTCGTCCAGCTAAACGTCAGGAGAAAATCTCGGCGGAACTGGAAGCCTATGCCAAGCGGGGAAGCTATCGCATTCACGAGGACGCCTCGCTTCGCAAGCTGGTGGCGTACCTCAACGAATACCCGACGGTGATCCAGGGAAATTTCGATCCGGCCTTTCTGAGCCTCCCGGACGAAATCCTGGTGACTGTCATGCGAGACCACCAGAAGTATTTCGCCGTGGAAAAAAAGAGCGGGGAACTGGCTCCGCATTTCCTGGCGGTCATCAATGCGAAGAAGGACTCCAAGGGATTGATTCAGGCCGGGCACGAACGCGTGCTCCGCGCCCGGTTCGCGGATGCGCAGTTCTTCTGGCAGGCGGATCAGAAATGTCGGCTCGCCGACTATTTACCCAAGCTCGAACGTGTGACTTACGAATCGCGCCTCGGCAGTTACCGCGACAAGGTCGAGCGCATTCGAACCATCGCCCGCTGGTTCACCGAACAGTGGTTCAATCTTGGCATGGTCCACGCGCACGTCGCGGAAGCCGATCGCGCCGCCGAGCTCGCCAAATGCGATCTGGCCACGGAGATGGTTCGCGAGTTCACCGAACTGCAGGGTATTGTCGGGGGGTTATACGCGCGGGCTCAGGGTGAATCCGATGAGATCGCCGATGCCGTCTACGATCACTACCGCCCCGTCGCGCTGGAAGATTCCATCCCGCGCAATCTGACCGGCTGCGCCGTCGCGCTCGCTGATAAACTCGATTCCGTAGTCGGCTGTTTTGCAGTAGGACTAGTGCCCACCGGCTCGAGCGATCCGTACGCTTTGCGCCGCGCCGCGCTCGGAATCGTCAAGATCATCCTGGAAAAGAAGTTGCCCGTCTCGCTCTCTCTGGCCGTCGGCGCAGCGGCAAAGACACTTTTGACGCACAAACCCAAGCGTGGTGTAAGCCCGGACCAAGAAACTCAAATCTTCGACTTCTTATTGGATCGCGCCAAGTTTGTCTTCCGCGAACGGGAAGGCTTCGGCTACGATGAGGTCAGCGCTGTCTTTCGCGCTGGCGCCGACGATCTGGTGGACGCTCAGAAGCGACTCGCGGCTCTAAAGGCTATTCGCAGGTCAAAGAACTTCGAGCCGCTGGCGGTTTCCTTTAAGCGCATTCGCAAAATCCTTGAAAAGGCCAACGTTGCTCCAGGCGATGCTCACCAGGTGAGTCCCGATCTCTTCGAGCACGCCGCGGAGCGCGAACTGCACGCTGCGGTTCGCGGCGCGGCTGCAAAAGTGCAAACCCAGAAACGGGCGGGGAAGTACCAGGAGGCTTTGGAGACGATTGCCGGCCTACGAAAAGCGGTCGATCATTTCTTTGACGCCGTCATGGTGATGGCGGAAAACGAAGCAGTCCGCAATAATCGTCTGGCGTTGCTCGCGGAGTTGCTCCGCGAGTTCACAACGGTTGCCGATTTTTCAGAAATTGGCGGTGAAGAGCGGCGCTAGTAATCTCAAGTATTACTTGAATTATTTTGAAGTCGGCGAGCCGACAATTTTCCCGGCCGCCGCTGCGGAATCGCGACAGCAACAAGCGTTCCACAACTCCAAAAAGACAAGCGAGGCGTACAGTGAAAAAATGGGTGTATTTTTTCGGGGCCGGCAAAGCGGAAGGCGATGGAACCTGGCGCGAGCTTCTCGGCGGCAAAGGCGCCGGCCTTGCCGAGATGACCAAGATCGGCCTGCCTGTGCCGGCGGGGTTCACCATCTCCACGGAAGCGTGCGATTACTTTTACAAGAACGCCAAGAAGCATCCCTCGGAACTCAAGAAGCAGGTCGCTGATAACCTCGCGAAGCTCGAACGTGCCACCAAGAAGAAGCTTGGCGATCCGAAAAATCCTCTCCTCGTCAGCGTGCGTTCCGGTTCCGCGCGCTCCATGCCGGGAATGATGGAGACCATTCTCAATCTCGGCCTGAATGACCGCTCCGTACAAGGCCTCACCGCTGTAACCAGAAATGAACGCTTTGCCTACGACGCCTATCGTCGCTTTGTGCAGATGTATTCCACGGTTGTCATGGGCCTGTCGAAGGAGGACCTTGAGCATCGCCTTCGCGCCATGAAAGATCGCCACGGCGTCAAGGAAGATACGGCCATCCCCGCCAGCGGCTGGAAGGAATTGGTGGCGGAGTATAAGGCGTACTTCCGCATGGAATCGGGTAAGGAGTTTCCAAGCGACCCAGTCGACCAGCTTTGGGGGGCGATCGGCGCGGTGTTCGGTTCCTGGATGGCGGAAAAGGCCGTCACCTATCGGCGCGTCGAAAAAATCACGGGCCTGCTGGGCACTGCTGTCAACGTCGTCCAAATGGTCTTCGGGAATACTGGTGATACTTCCGGCACGGGCGTCTGCTTCACGCGGGATCCGAGCACGGGCGAAAAAATCTTCTACGGCGACTATTTGGTGAACGCCCAGGGAGAAGACGTCGTCGCCGGCATTCGGACGCCGATGCCTCTGCGCGAAATGCAAAAGACCATGACCAAGGTCTACGGGCAGCTTGAAAAAGTTCGAGTAAAGCTTGAGAAACACTATCGCGACATGCAGGACATGGAGTTCACCGTGGAGGACGGCAAGCTCTACATGCTGCAAACACGCACGGGGAAGCGCACGCCTGCCGCCACGTTTCGCATCGCTGTCGACATGGCCAACGAAAAACTCATCACCAAAGAAGAGGCCCTTCTCCGCGTGAAGTCCGAAGACATCGAGCGTCTCTTCTATCCCGTCATTGATGTCAAGGTCGACAGAAAGTCTCTGGCTTCGAAAATTCTGGCTACGGGCATCAATGCCGTCCCCGGCGCCGCTGTTGGCAAGGTTGTGTTCTCCGCGCAGAAAGCAGAGGAGTGGGCCGAGCGCGGCGAAAAGGTCATCTTGGTTCGCCGCGAAACTAGTCCAGAGGATGTCGGAGGCATGGCCGTTGCTCAGGGCATCTTAACGGCCACCGGCGGCAAGACCAGCCATGCCGCCGTTGTCGCGCGAGGCTGGGGCAAGTGCTGCGTAGTCGGCGCAGAAAAATTGAACATCGATTACAAAGCGCTGGCGATGTCCACCAACGGTAAAGTCGTGAAGGAAGGCGATTGGATCACGCTCGACGGCAGCGAAGGTGTGGTTTACACCGAAGCAATGCCCTTGGTCGTGCCCCAGCTTCCCAAATCCTACGAAACACTGATGAAGTGGGCGGACGAAACGCGTCGTCTAAGAGTACGCACGAACGTCGACACTCCTCAAGACGCTCGCAAAGCCATCGAGTTCGGCGCGGAGGGTATTGGCCTTTGCCGTACGGAGCACATGTTCTTTACGGACTTCGAGCAGCCAGAAAGAAGTCATGAGCGGCAGCGGGCTATTCAGGAAATGATCCTCGCCGACAACAGGGAAGCTCGAATTAAAGCGCTCGACAAATTGCTGCCGTTCCAGCGCCGCGATTTCATGGGGATCTTCAAGGCCATGGACGGCTTGCCGGTCACCATACGCTTGATTGACCCGCCGCTCCACGAGTTCGTGCCCCATGAGCGCGCCAAGCAGGAAGAGTTGGCGCGTGATTTGAAGATCGATGTCGAAACCGTCGCGCGCCGCGTTGAGCAGTTGCACGAAGCCAACCCCATGCTCGGACATCGCGGCTGCCGTCTTTGCATCACCTATCCGGAAATTCTCGAGATGCAAGTGCGCGCGATCATTGAAGCAGCCATCGAATGTCAAAAAGAGGGAGTTAAAGTATTACCTGAGATCATGCATCCGCTCACTCTCGACCGTAAGGAGCTCTCGATCCTTGAGCAAGCCACGCGCCGTGTTGCAGAAGACTTGATCAAGAAATCCGGCGTGAAGTTGAATTATCTTGTCGGGACGATGATCGAACTGCCGCGGGCCGCGTTGATGGCGGGAGAGATTGCCGAAGTCGCGGAATTCTTCTCTTTCGGAACCAATGATCTCACCCAAACCACCATGGGCCTTTCGCGGGATGATGCCGGGCGCTTCCTGCCGGACTATGTGGATGAGAAGAAAGCCGGTGTCTTTGCGGCGGATCCATTCCAGTCGCTCGACATCAAAGGTGTAGGCATGTTGATGCGTTGGGGCATCGAGCAGGGCCGCAAGACGCGCGGGAAGTTGAAGATCGGCATTTGCGGCGAACATGGTGGCGATGCAGACAGCGTGAAGTTTTGCCACGAGGTCGGCATGGATTACGTCAGCGCTTCTCCGTTCCGTGTTCCGATTGCGCGTTTGGCTGCAGCTCAAGTAGTAGTTGAGGAAAAACAAGCGAAGAAAAAGAAAGGGAAATAGCAAAAGAAAACGCTTTGAACGAATCTAAAGTAATACTTGAGCTGTCGGCGGGCAGACATTTCGACGTGATCACCTGCGCGCCGGCAACTTCTTTTCCTCTTACGTGGGCATCTTAAAGAAGAAGTACAAACCAAGAAAAAAGAAAATTATGTCTGGCGACCATCCTGCCAGAAAGGGTGGAAGCTGGCCAACTCCTCCCATGGCTTCCAGGAGCTTGGCTATCGACCAATAAGCGATTCCGAATCCCACTCCAAGAGCCACGCCTCCCAGCGCGCCGCGCGTGCCTACCAGGAACGCAAACGGGATCGCGAGTAGCATGCTGACAGGCGCTAGCAGCGGGAAGGCAATCTTTTCATGCCATTGCACCGTGAGAGTTGAGACGTCAAAGCCAGCACGCTGCAAACCGGCGATGTAACTCCCCAGTTCCCGCCAGCTCATCTGGAACGCCTGCCGCACCTCGCGGTTGAAGTAACTGGGTGGTTCGGTAAGCTCTGGCAACGAGGCGACCGCAGGAAGCCGCTCGTAACGCACAATCGCCCCATCTGAGAAATCGCGCACCCAACCGCCTTCGAGAACCCAGACCTTTTGCGTCTCCGACCACCGCGCGCGTGATGCAAAGACGCGCCGCTGAACCTGAAACGTCGCCGGATCGATTTCCAGCACCGTGAGCCCACCAAAAAGATTCTGCGTGGGGTCGAAAAGATCGTAATTGTAGATCTTTGAGCCTTCTCCAAAGATCCAGCGCTGCGGATGGGTGTAGGTCTGCGGTGGGCGCCCTTTAATCAGGCTGTGGAGCGCGTCCTGGCGCTGGTTCGCGTAGGGCAGGTAGGTGTCGTCGAGCACGATCATGGTTGCGGCCAGCGCCAGTCCTGCGAGAAGCAACGGCACGGTCAGCCGGTACATGCTGATGCCGCTGGCTTTGATGGCTACGATTTCATTGTTCTTGCTCATGATCCCCAGAGTCACAAGTACGGCGACCAGCGCCCCCAGGGGCGCGAGTTGGTACAGCAGATACGGAGCAAGGTAGCGGAAATAATCAACCACGATGAGAAAGGGAACGCGGTGGCGCGCAATGTCGTCGAGCAGCTCGAAGAACGTAAAGGTCTCAAAAAGAAAGACGAATGCACCCATCAAAATCGCAAAATAATAGAGGAAACGCCGCAAGACATAGATGTCTATCAATTGCGGGAAGCTTCCGCTGGAGCGCGACAGGATCTCTTGTGATACAGGGTCGCCATTCGTCCCGTTTGCCAGTGCCCCTCTAGCGCGAGCCTGGGCTCTCCGTCGGCGCAATAGACGTCTTCTGGATTTCAAATAAATCATTGGGCGGAGCAGCCGGTTTTCACCGCGGAACTGTTCCATCCGGGGCAGGAGCGCCAATCCCAGCGCGAAAAGAACGGCATTGGCGATCCAGATTCCCGCGGCCGGCGTCAGCGTACCTTGCCGCGCAAGTCCCGCCCCCATCACAGAGAGCAAGTAATAGGAAGAAATGAGAATTACTGCGAGTAGCGCCGCCGCTGCCCGGCCACCGCGGCGCGGCTGCGCCCCCAGAGGAACGGCAACCAACGCTAAGGCAAAGCACGCAATCGGAAACGCAAAGCGGCGGTGAAGCTCCACGCGGGCCTCACGCCAACCCGGACCGTGATCGTTCCATAGCTCGCGAATCGAACGCTCGAGATTGTTCAATTGCCGGGGTTGGACGGCTGCCAAGCCGCTGAATTCGATGGGCCAATCACTCTGGCCGAATGCCGTGACGGAGTAGTGGTCCGCATCCTGGCGAGAGAATTCGTGTGTCGTGCCTCCCCGCAGATGCAATTCCAACTTGCCCTGCTTCGGTTCGGCAATGACAATCGCGTTCTCTGCCACTGTCAATCTTGAACCGCCTTCTCCGCCAGTTTCGGCCAGAAATACGCCATGCCATTGCGTGCCGGCGGCGGTCACGTCATTCACGTAAAGAACCTTACTTGGGAAGCGCTCGTCGAATACTCGTGGCTGCAACGTGAAGGAGACCTGCGAAGTAATCAAGTCAGCCTGCAGGGAGCGGAAGGTTCGCAGCGCCAACGGTCCAAGCCACGTTGTCATCCCCAGAGTCACCACCGCACCCGTGAGCGCGAGGACTCCAACCGGGAGCAAGATCCGGCGGCGGCCGATTCCCAAAGCCGTCAGCGCAATGATCTCGCTATCGGCCGACATTCGCCCGAGCCCCAGCAGCACACCGATCAGTGTGGCCATGGGCACGGTAAATACAAATACAGCAGGGAATATGCAGAGAAAAAGTTTCAGCACCTGCGCGCCGGAACCGCTGTGACGCACAAAGAGCTCCATCAAGCGCACCAGTTGTGGCACGAAAAAGACAAATGTGAAGACGACTAGTCCCAGCAGTGCGTGGCGAAAGACTTCGCGGACGATATAGCGGTCCAGGATGCGCATGACGCGAACGGCGAGTGTAACACGGTCGCGACAGCCTTCCCCGGTCGCGTTCTCAGTATTTCTTCTCTAGCCGGCGAACTTCCATTTGATTTGCCAAGTTTAGCCTCGCGCGGGGTGGGGACTCTCCAGGTAGGCCCAGCGCTCGGCGATCTGCCGGTTGGCGATCCTCCAAATCACGATTCCGGAAAATTCCAGCCGCTGCTTCGACGCGGAGTCAGTGCCTGCCCAATGGTTGCGCACCACCACTTTGTCGTCCTCGGCGATCATGTCTTCGATGGTCACTCTCAAGTCGGGAACCTTCTTTAGCGCAGCGGCCACATATTGAATCGCTCCCGCCGGCCCCGGGGGCATTCCCGGTGGAACGTCCGCTCCGCGATCCCCAAATTCAGGCGCTAAATTCACCTCTCCGATGCGCAGATTTTTCCGGCTCACGAATTCCTCAAAATGAGTGCGGATATATTCTTTCATTTCCGTGTGTGTCATGCCTGTCTTGGGATTCTTGAGGTCCGATGGTCCTGCAGCTGCGTTCATCGTGGCTCTCCCTCCTCAGGCGGACGCGGCTTGATCGTGAAATTCCTTGGCATTGGCTGTCAGGTATTGATCAAGCGTAACGGGCGCGCGTTCGATCAATGACTGTAGCAAGCCGTCCGTTTTTGCGCCGCCACCTTGCTTGTAATACTGCTGAAGCTCCAGAAGCGCTGTCACCTGCCACTCCGGCATTCCCATGCCCAGCATAGATTCACGTTGCGCCGATTCCGGAATGTCCACGTAATTCACCGTGCGGCCAGTGACCCGGGAGATTCGTTTTGCCAAATCCTGATTCGAGATCGCTTCGGGACCATTCAACTCGTAGGTCTTCCCAGCGTGCGCCCCTCCCTGAAGCGCCTTCGCCGCGACAACTGCGATGTCGCCAACGTCCAGATAGCTGACCTTCGCGTCACCCATGGCCGCATAAAACGCGCCTTGCGCCCGAATGCTCGGAGCATTGTAGGTCACGATATTTTGAAGAAATCCGTTGGGTCGCAGAATTGTGTAGCTCAATCCCATCCGCTTAAGCTTGTCTTCCACCTTGCGATGCCAGCTCGGGAATGACTTCGGGTAATCTCCCGCACCGAGCGCCGAATTCAGCACCACGTGTTTCACCCCGGCTTCCTTGCACGCGTCCAGCATATTGCTTTCGAGTTCCGCGAGTTGCGGAATCGGAGAGCACACCACATACACGGAGCGCACTCCGTCTAGGGCTTTGCCCAGACTCTGCTTGTCCGCGTAATCCGCCAGTACCGCCTCGCATCCCGAAGGCGCTTTGGCGGCCTCCTCCTTGGATCTGTACATCGGGCGGACCTTGGACTCTTTCCGAATCGCTTCCTGCAAAACCGCTTTGCCAACGCTCCCGCTGGCGCCAGTGATAAGAATCATTTTCTTGCCCCCACTTTATGAAGCTGGCGGCCGCCAGCCAGTTTCAGGTTGGCGCGAGCCGGATGCTTCGAGACTCATGGTATAACGGCTCTTGACAGCGGTGAAGTACGCACAAATTTGTAAGCCCGGAGCGCTCCATGAAGGTCCACCATGGCTGTCCCGTTCAGGCGACCATCAACGTGCTAAGCGGCAAGTGGAAAGTCCAGGCGGTCTGGCGACTATCGTTTGGTCCGTTGCGCTTCGCGGAGCTCCGCGATCTTCTGCAGGGCGTCAGCGAAAAGGTCCTCACCGCGCAGCTCCGTGAATTGGAAAAGGATGGGGTCGTGACCAGAAGGGAAGTACGTTCGTCACCGCCGAAGGTCACCTACTCGCTCAGCGGCTCCGGCGAGACATTGATCCCGCTACTCGAAGGCCTCTGCGACTGGGGCTCCAAACAGTTTGGCATTAAGCCCAATCTGCCCCACCATCCCCAAGTAGCCTCAAATCCCTAGACTCATACTCTCTTGCTGGCGCTCCGCTTCCTTTATCTTCCGCTTGCGGCCTTGGCCGCCAGTTTCCTTTTTCCATGCATTTCAAAGAATCTACTGGTAAACCGATTCTCCGGATCGACGGCATGTTTCTTCTCAAAAAAGGCGTCCATCCCCGGGTAGGCTCGCCTCAGGATGTCCGCGTCCAGATCTCGCGCGTAGGTGAGATAAAACGTTCCTTCACTGCGCAGGGCAAGGCGGTTCAGTCGTTTGACCAGTTCATCTCCCTTGGCGCGGCCCTCTGCCGAACGCAGTTCGTTGAAATAGAATATCACCGCAAAAGCATCTTCCCTGGGCGCGTATGAAAGGGTCGTATCGGTATTGGCCTTCACATACCGCAGTGTCACTCCGAGCAGATTGGTCCCATCATCCTGAACAATCTGCCGCATGCCCTCCATGAAGGTCATGAATTGGGGAATGGGGACGAAAAACTCCTGTATCACATCCGCATCTTTCGCCGAATCATGCTCCAGCATTTTTACTGATGAAACCGGCGGCCGCATGGCATTGTTCCTCGACACCAACGTTTTCCGCGACGGGTCGCCCGCAATGAATTTTTCCGCCCGCCATCGGAGCTTTTTTCCCCAGTCGTAACGACGCGACAATCCAAACAAGAACCTGTCGCGCGCTACGTGGCGTTCGTGGTCAAGCCGGAACACTCCCTCGTGAGTACCATTCGTCTTTCGCCAAACGGTGACGATCGTGTCATCCAGCAGGCATCCTGGCGAAATCGACGGCCGCGCCAGAAAAAGCTCGGTGAGTGGATTCGCGCGAACCTCTCTCTCGAAATATTCAATCAATGCGCTTAACGGGATGACTTCGGAACTCTGCTCGTAAACGCAATCATCCACCAGCTTCAAATCCACTTCGAGCATCACTCCAAACAACCCATAGCCACCGATGGCATTCCGGAACAAATCAGGATTTTCCGTCCTGCTTACGGACTTCATCGAACCATCCGCAAGCAAAATGCGAAATCCAACGACACTCTCGACCAGCGTGGGGAACCGCGTGTCGCGGCCGTGCGCGTTTGCCGCCAGCGAACCTGCCACAGTAAAGATGTTGTCGGACTGCATGGACTTTAGCGCCAAGCCCGCCGGGCTCGCCGCCTCTTGAATCTTGTCCCACGTGATTCCGCTCTCCACTGTGATACGTTTTCGCTCCTTGTCGAGCAAAAGCACGCGGCTGAATTGCCTCATGTCCAGGACCATCGCCCCATTCACAAAGGCGTGGCCGCCCAGGTTGTGCCCGGTTCCCATCATGCAAATGGGTACGCCGTCCTTGCGCGCGCGCGCGAGGGCGTTTCGAATATCCGCAACGCTCTTCGGCGTTTCAACCGTATGAGCCACGGCCGAATACACGCCGCGCGCATCCGTGACATGCAGATGCGGCGCCTTCTCAAAAATTTCGCCAATCGCAGCACTTAATCGGACGCGTTCCCGTAGCGGAACATTTGGATATACGGGAAGATAGAGCAGTTTTCGATAGAGCTCTCGCGTCTCTGCCGGTTCCTGGCTCTTTCGTGCTGCCGGCGGCTCAATCACCGCGAGCGCCGACCCCGCCGCTGTGCCATCAAATCCGTGCCGGCGAAGCTCCTCCACAAATCGTTCTCGTGCTTCCACCAGAATCGGAAATACCCAGAAGCTGTGGAACTCCGCACGATCCCCGGGATAGGAAATCTCCCGCGGCAGCGATTTTCCGAACTCCTCTCCTACGGAGATTCGTTGCTTCAGCCGTTCCGCGTCAAACGTCCGCAGCCTATGTGCCAGCAAAGCCAGAAGCGGGTACGAGCACTGCCATTGGATTTCCTTCAGCCAATCCTCTTCATCCAATCCCCGCATTTTTGCGATCACACCCTCGAAATCCGCCCCAAAGAGTTTGCATCCCCGGTAGAACATGCCGAACAGCAGCGGCAACGTAAACAGTTTCAGAATTACGTGCGTCAGCACCGTCCCTGCAAATGCTTTTCGCGTGTGCGCTGGATGTGTCCGCTGGATCATTCGCATTTTCCGTAGCAGCTCCGCATCTTTCACACGCAGGAGCGCCCCTCCCAGCGCGGTCATGGTCTTGATCGATCCGAAACTGAACATCGCCACGTCCGTTTCCGCATGCCCCGTGTAGTCCGGTCCGGTAAACGCCTGCGCGCAGTCCTCGATCACCAGGATGCCGTACTTCTTCGCGAGCTCGATCACCGGCCCCATCGGCACACGCGTACCAAAGAGGTGCGCCACCACGATCGCTCGCGTCCGTTCCGTCATAGCCGCTTCGATCGTTGAAATGTCGGGCGCCATCGTTCCGCTCTCGATATCCAGGGGAATCGGAACCAATCCATGGCGCTTCGCGATGTTCACCATTTCGGGGATCGTTAGCGCCGTCATCAGAATCTCGCTACCCGCGGGTAGTCCCAGCGCCCCCAGGCACAGATCAAACCCCGTCCGCACTGTAAACGCCGAAAGCACGGGATAACCAGGCGCAAACATGCCTTCAAGCTCCGCTTCTTTTTCGCGAATACTTCTGCGAAATACGCAATAGAACCCCGCGCAGGCAAGATCACCCCACCTGATATCCAATTGTTTCCGGGGGTACATTCTGAGCCGCGGTGGCAATGTCATCGGGGAGGCTCGTTTCTGCCGGCAAATGTCTGGTTCGCTGCCGGCGCAGGCAATGGGTGGTAAACTCGGTCCAAGTTCGCTTCCTTCTTTCGCGAGAAACTCTGCTTGCCGACGCGGATTCTATACCAGCCCTCGGTCGTACACTAGTATCCGTTCAGCGTGGCCGCTTCGTTTCTCTTAGCGCCGATTACGTGATAGTTTTTCTTAGAGCGGTTCTTAACTCTAAGACGGAATTGGGGGTCTCAAATCCTTCGAATCGGGCCTGAATTGCTGCTCAACCTTCTACTGTCAGCCGGACTGCCTCCGGTCACGTTGCCGCCACGGGAGAAACGCCAGCGATGAAGCGGGTCCATCTGGTTGTCTTGTGGCATATGCATCAGCCGCAGTACCGCGACCCCGAGTCCGGCCGGTACGTCCTCCCTTGGACCCGCCTGCACGCCTTGAAAGATTACTGGGGCATGGTCGAAGTGCTCCGCGAATTTCCCGACTTCCATGCGACCTTCAACGTCGTGCCTTCCCTGGGCATGCAGCTCGAAGAGTACGCCAGTTGCAGTTTCAAGGAGCCCTGGTTTTCGCTGGCGTTCAAGAATGCGGACGAACTAACCCGCGAGGACAAAGCGGAAATCATCGCCCGCGCATTTCAGGTAAACCACGAACGGCTAATGTCGCGCTGGCCACGGTTCGTCGAGTTATTCGAATGGTCGCGTCCCGCCGGCGGCGCGCAGGCGCTGGTCTCCTTCACCCCGCGCGATTGGCGTGACTTGCAACTCCTCTCGCAATTGGCCTGGATGGAAGAGTCCTGGTTCGAATCGGATGATGTCGTCAGCCGCCTGGCCACGAAAGGGAAGGACTTCACCGAGCAAGACAAATCCGCGCTGCGGAAAAAGCAGCTCGAATTCCTGGGCCTGGTGCTCCCCGCGTATCGTGATGCGGCGCAGCGCGGCCAGATCGAGCTCAGCACCACTCCGTTCTATCACCCCATCCTTCCCCTGATCTGCGATTCCGATATCGCGCGCGTCGCCAATCCCGGCACACCCCTCCCGCGGCGGGCTTACCGGCGCCCGGAAGACGCCCGCACACAACTGCAGCTTGCCCGCGAATATCACGAACGAGTTTTTGGAGCGAGGCCCGCCGGACTGTGGCCTTCAGAAGGCTCAGTGTCAGATCAGGCCCTGACCATTGCCTCCGAAGAGGGATTTAAGTGGTTTGGCACCGACGAAGGAGTCCTTGGCCGCACGCTGAATGTTGCATTCTTCCGCGACGGAAACGGCATTCCCGCAAATGCCGAGCGCCTCTACAAACCCTGGCAAGTGCAAGTTGGGCCCAACGGTATCACCGGCTTGTTTCGCGATCACCACTTGTCCGATCTCGTCGGTTTCGTGTACAGCCGCATGGATGCCAAAGCTGCCGCCGCCGATCTCCACAACCGAATGCGCCACCTTGGCGGAGCTGTGCAGGGCGATCAGCCGCTCACGATTTGTCTTTTCCTCGACGGCGAAAACGCCTGGGAGTATTACCCGGGCAACGGGCGCGCTTTCCTCCGCGAGTTTTACGGTCGCATCCAGGGCGACCAGGATTTCCGCGCACTAACCGCCAGCGAGGCTATTGCCGCTGCCGGCCAAATTCCCGCCACCACCGGAATTTTCCCCGCGTCCTGGATCAACGCCAATTTCGACGTGTGGATCGGCCACGCCGAGGACGTCTCCGCCTGGGAATTGCTCTGGGACGCGCGCGAAGCCTATGCTCGCGCGTTAGAATCCCGAAGCAAGGGTAGGCCGGACGCCCCCACCGAAACCGCGCTCAAGGAAGCGCGCGAATCGCTTCTGGCAGCGGAAGGCAGCGACTGGTGTTGGTGGTTCGGCCCGGAGCACAGCACCGCAAACGACGCGGAATTTGATGCTCTCTATCGCAAACATCTGACGGCCATTTATCTCGCGCTGGGCCAGGTGGCGCCGGAAGAATTGGCCAAGCCTATTAAGCGCAGGCCGGAGCACGCGTTGCAGTTGGCTCCATCCGGTTGGCTGAGCATCAAGATCGACGGCCGGGAGACATCGTATTTCGAATGGCTGGGGGCTGGGTTGTATTCTCCGGAGCGCCGCGGCGGCTCCATGCATGGCCGCGTCTTCTATCTCCACGAGCTGCGCTACGGCTTTGAGCAAGGACGCTTCTGCGTCCGCATCGACCCATTCCCTGAAGCGCTCGGCGAGCTGGAAGATCCTGAGTTTCGCATCACCATCGGCGGCGCTGAAGAAGTCACCATCGTCGTGAAGCTGGAGCGCGGCCACCTCCAGGAATTCTCTGTCGAAAAGGCTCTTGTCTGCCTGTTGAATCCCAAGCTCGTCGCGGAAGCCGCCTTCGAGCGCGTCCTCGAAGTCGCGATCAACAAGGACCAGCTCAACCTCAAAGGCCAGACCAAACTGCGCCTCGGCGTCGCTCTGTGGCATGGCGGATTGCCTGTCGATGTCTTGCCTGCCGAAGGATTCCTTGACGTAAATCTTGGGGAAGACCATTCCGCATGGCCGACAGAATAGTGGATAGTCGTTGCGCGGTAGTTAAAGTCTTTCTTGAGGGGTCTCTGGGACAGTTTTCGTCTCACCACGACCGCCCCCATCTACCTATTAGTGTTACTTTAAGCCGTTCTCTCCGTCCCGGCTTCGGCTTGAGTCCTTTTCTGCCGGCAAAAGGATCACCCGAACTAGTTGCGTCGCTTGCGCGGATGTCTTCCTAAAACAACTTCACTGCAAGCTCCTGCGGATGATCGCCAACGGGAATCATTGTCAGTAGAAAATTCGTCCGCACTCGGATCACCGCTAGGTCTCCCGAACCTTGGCTCACAACCAGTAATAAATTCTCAGCCGGATCGAACCGCAACACCGAAGGCGCGTCGCCTGCCGGAACAGGGAAGCCTTTTCCTGGATCGCGCACGATGCGGCGATTGAAAATATCCACCGGCGTGACGCGCCCGGCCGCCGTGTCTGAAACATACAGCAGGCTCGCATCGCTGCTTAGCACACCACGTGTCGGCGCTGATCCGAGCACCATGTAGTCGCCCACTTCATGCGTCCAGGTGTTGATGGCCTGGAGCCCGTGAGCCTCCGGCGAAATCACGTAGAGCTCGCCGCCATCAGGCTTCAGCAGCATATCTGTTGGCTTACCCGCAAGCTCCAAATGGGTCACCAAAACGCCTCGCCGTAGGTCCACCACGGAAATCCGGCGCTCCGACCGGCTCAGCACAAACGCCATCGAACCATCGGGCAGCACGGCGACATCTTCCGGCTGCGGGACAACGGAAACGCTCCCGCGCAGCGCCAGCGTCGCCGCGTCGTGAATGCCAAGCGTCCCATCGCGGCGGTTCACCACCAGCACGGTTTTGCCATCCGGCGTGACGCGCGCCAGGACAGGCTCGCTCCCAGTCGCCGCCCGCCCCACGACGCCACGCGATCTAGCGTCAAGCGCGACGAGCGTATTGTTTCCGGACGTCGTCGTGTACACACGGTTGCCGTCCGGCGAAAAATCCAAAGCGTAGGGAAGCGGCCCCACGGCAATTCGCGCCGTCACCTGCCCCGAGAAGTGATTGGCGCGCGGATCGAGGATCCAAAGGTAGCCGCCCGCCGTACTAACTCCAAAAATCTCCGGCCGCGTCGGATGCTCCCTCATTCCACTAAGCCCCGCCCCAACCGGAATGCGGGCGACAGCTTTTAGCTTCACCAGATCAACAACGGTGACGTTACCGTCCGCAGTTGTGACGTACGCGCAAAGATGCAAGTCCGGCCGCAGGAACGAAGGACGGTGCTCGCGCAGCAACACGATCAGCCCGGAGATACCCAGCGCGGCAGCCAGGAAATAGGCGCGAAAGTTCTTAGGACGATCCATGTTGGAGATGGAATTCTCCCATGGTTCGACGAAAGGTCAAACGCCGCACGCTTAAACCGAAACGTGGCGTACCATCTATGATGGCGCCGACAGGATGCTGGCGGGACTTCCTTCTAAGTGACTACGGCTTTGGTTCTGGATCTGACTTCGCTGCTACGGCATTGGCAGCTTCTGTCGATGAGTGCTCTCCTTGGCGGGTGAGGTACAGAACGAATGGAGTGACCTCGAATGGCACTTTCTCGGATTCAGACACCGTGCCTACTGGTTTGGACTTGAGCATCCGTAACTGATCATTCCACGGGTCGACCTTGATGCGTCCGCCGAGCGGCAGCGCCGCAATGACGTTCGCAGCTGGCTTCGCATCCCCATTGGAAGGCTGCGCGGAGAAAACCGCCGCGACGATGGTCCAGCTTGTTGAGACCCTGTCGCCCAGGTGCGGACTAATGAGATTAGGGATTTCCTTCGATCGGTTCTTGAGCGCTTCGAGGAAGAGTTGCGCAGTGCCGGACTGCTCCTTGTAGGGCGAGTTGCTCAGCAGTTCGATCCCTTTCTGCTTCGCTGCCAGTTCCTCTTGCGGGGTACGCGCAAAATCAAAGTGACGAAAGGTCTCCCTTTCGTCAAATCGAACGCGGTTGAAGAAAGCAAATTGCGCGTCCATGCGATGTCCCAGCACCACGTGACCGAGTTCGTGCGCCAGGATGGAAGCCAGGCTAGCCTCGTCAGGAAGCACGTCAATCAATCCGCGGCTCACGACGATGGTGTGGCCCATGGTGAACGACTCAAGCGTTGAGGTCATCAGCACGCGGCAGCGGACTTCCGGCTGGACGTCCAAATTATTGGTCACCTCTAAGTTGTTAACCACGGTTTCCAGCACCTTATCCACTTCTCCACGCGGCGCTATCAAGCCCTGCCGCTCCAGCCGCTCGGTGACGTTGTCTTCGGCCTGCCGGTCCCAGGAACGCTCCGCTTGAAATGGTGAGTAGTCGTTGGCCGCTTCGGACTGATCATTCACGGGGGTCTGCGCTTCCACGAGAACTTTGTTCAGCTCTTGCTCTTCGCGAACGTTGCCGAGGTCGTAGCCCCACAGGCGCGTCTGCGCTCGGAAGGCCTTGAACCCCAGGCTCCGCGTCTTCGCATCTCGCACGCTACCTTGTTCGCTGTAAATGAAGGCCGGGAGCCACAGGTTCTTTCCAGAATTCATGCGCCAACTATCGAAATTGAAGTAGTGGCTCGTCAAGGACGAGCCGCCGTATGCGCCGTTGAAGCGCACGATGTGGAAATCCTGATCTTCCACCCAGATTCGCCCGACGAAACGCCCTTTGCCTGTCTTCGGCAAAGGATCGACGTCAAAGACCAGGCAACGCACCTCGCCCAGAAACTCGCGCCGGATATACTCAATCTTGTAATGCTGGCGGTCGAACCCGTTCATATCCAGGTAGATCATCTGCAGGAAGCCGCGGGGGACAAATTCCGTGGAGAAAAAGCTGGCCCAGCTCCCAAAAACCTTGTGTTTCATTCCGGAGTCATGCTCCAGCGGTTCGAGCTCCACGCCCTTGCCCAGCTCGGCCCGCCCAAGAAAGTATTTGTCGCCGTCCGGTACCGCCATAAACTGCTTGTCCGGGCGAACATTCTGGATGTAGGTTTCCACCAGCGGAGAGTATTGGCGAAGCAACTGCACTTCCGCTTGCTCCTGCGAAATGATCTTGTCCACCACTTGGCTTGCAGTCATCGGTTGCTGGGGGGTTGCAGCCACCGGTTGCTGGGCGGGCGTAAGTGGCGGTTCTTGAGCGGTTGCAACTGCCGGAATCGCACTGAGCACTAGAATCGCAGGCAGGATCTTACAGCTGCGCATTGTGCCTCCACACTTGGACCTTAGAAATAGGGCTGTGTCCCCCACACTAAACCCCCGGAGCGGGAACTGCCATCTGTACAAAGGACCAGTTTAGGGACAGCCGTATTGTCGTTTTGACGCAGTGGACAAAATGGTTGTTCCCGGTAGAGCGCGGGTGGTTGGTAGGTGTTGACAACGGACGTGTGGGGACACAATAATTCTGCCGCTTTGATGACCCACCAGGGCCTGCCTTCGCCCTCCACGAACAAAGGGGCACGGCGGCCGCCAACAGGAGGACCTCCATGAGTTCCACGCTATTTTCGAGACGCAAGCTTTTCGAAGCAGGTGCGGCGGCAGTTGCCGCGGCAGGAGTTGCGGCGATTCCCGGAGCGTCGTCAGCCCGGCCGCCGCAGGAAGGGGAATCCGAATTGGAATCCCTCTTTCCAGGAGGCGGCGAGGAAAGATTTCGTTTATCCCAGCAAAACGCGTATTTGTTCCTGGACACGATGATGGACGCCTACGCGCAAGGGTCTACGACCCGGCTTTCACAGAGCTATTCAGACGAAATTGGATTGGAGAGCACCGCATTCGTCTACGACAACGCCGTGGAGATCATGGCGCGGCTGCTGCGCGGGAGCGGACAGGATCTGGACCGCGCCAAGGTGCTGGGAAACGGCTTGCTGTACGCGCAACAGACCGATCCCGCTGCGGACGGACGTGTGCGCCAGGCGTATTTCGTGGACCATGCGGACGTGCAAGGAGTTTTCATCGTTCCCTCGGGCTTCCCCTTCTTCTTCCTGGGCAGCGCCACGGGAGATGTGGCGTGGACTGGAATGGCGTTGGCGCAACTGGCGCATCGCACGAGAATCCAGGCCTATCTGGACGGAGCCGTGCGGTTAGGAAATTGGATTTTCAACAACACGTTTGATGCGCGCGGCGCAGGGGGCTACAACTTTACCGCCGGCGCGAACCAGGTCAAATCCACCGAACACAATATTGACGCCTTTGCGCTCTTCACCATGCTGGCTCGCTTGACCGGCGATGCGGCGACCTGGACTGGCCGGGCCGACCATGCCCGCATTTTTGTTGACGCCATGTTCAACGCTCCGGGCGGGTTTTTCTTTACCGGCACTGGGCCGGATGGCGTCAGCGTCAATCCCAATCTGAGCCAGGACAACATTCCCGAGGACGTGCAGGATTGGTCTTTCCAGGCGTTTCTCAACCCCGACCACGCCGCTTCCATCGACTGGTGCAAGACGAATCTTGCGGTCACCGACACGCCCCAGACCTACAACAGCGACCTGGTTCCGGCGTTTAGCACCAACCTGACCGGGAACATCCGCGTTTCCGGAGTTAGCTTTGCCACGCAGAGTATGCGGCCCCCGCTCTCGGAAAACGAAAAGGCGGAAAGCGCTTGTTTCATCGCGCCTTCAGACCCATTTTCCAATCAGCCCAACCCCAGCGCAGTATGGCTGGAAGGAACGGCGCACTTGGCGGCGGCGTTGCTCTCCCGGCGTTTGCCACGGAAGAAAGATATTGATGGCTTTAACGGCGACGTGGACACCGCGCGAGTCTTGCTCGACAACATACGCGTCGCACAGAACAATCTAGGCAGGGGACAGCACGTTGGCGGCGGACAGCCCATTGTCGGCCTAGGCAAACCCGCACAAGCCATTCCGGATGGACTCGGCGTGATCGCGGCGACCAGCGAACTGAATACTGGATTTGGGTTTTCCTTCAAGCGCTTCCTCCATGTAGGAGCCACAGGGTGGTATGCCATCGCGGGACAGGCCGGCAATCCGTTTCGCCTCGGCTTGAGTAAGGACAGCCAGTAAAGCTTGCTGCCACTCTTAATGCTATGAAGCCGGCCCCACAACCTCAAGTCGAACTCCGCGATGTGGCGCCGGGCCTGTGGATCTGGCGCCTCGAACATCCTCACTGGAACCCGGGACAGGGCTGGGAGCCAATCGTGGCGTCGACGTGCGTCGAGTCGCGAGGTGAGATCCTGGTTCTCGATCCGCTTGCTCCGCCCGAAGGTGCCGCCGAAGTGTGGAAGCGCCTCGACGCCCGCCCGCCAACCGCCGTCGTCGTTCTTAAGCCCGATCACGTTCGCGACGTCGACCTGTTCGCGCGCCGCTATAAAGCCCGCGCGTTCGGCCCGCGCCTCTTCTTTCGCGAGGACGTCCCCAAGAGCGACTTGCAGTTCATCGAGCCCGGCAGCCAGCTGCCGGGAGGCCTCGTCGCCCTCTACGACGGACGCGGCCGCAACGAGACGCCTCTGTGGCTGCCCGAGCAGCGTACGCTCGTTTTCGCCGACGCACTGACCGCGCCAGGGGGCGAGTTGCGTATCTGGGCGTCACCCGCGCATCAGCAGCGCGCGTTGCCCGCCCTGCGCGCTCTGCTGGAGCTTCCATTCGAGCGCGTCATCGTGTCGCACGGCGAGCCGGTGCATACTCGCGCCGCCTATGAACGCGCCCTCGAGCTTCCCACATGGATCGGATAGCGCCCCGTTCGTCCCGGTCGCCTGGCAGAGACGTTTCAGCGCCTTGAGGTCTCATCAGAGCGATATCTAAGTAAGTGTTGAGTTGGTGTCAGGTGCGACTATACGTGCGAAAAGTAGACCAAGTAACGCCGCCGCGCTCCACGAAGTTCAATCCGATACAATAGCGATTGTCTACCAGCTTTTGGCAATACATCACCTTCCCCAATAACGTGGAGTCATCTTTCAACGAAGTGACGCGGGCCACATCTCCGGTTTGCCAGGGCCGATTGGAAACGACACGCGCCCCATGAGCGCTTACGTTATCTGTATAGGTCATTTCCGCTCCGTTTCTGGGAGGATCCAGCACGTGAGCAAGGCGCACAACGACAGCAATTGGGAGACGCTTCTCCATACGACCGCTAATCCCAGTCCCGGAGGCCATCTATCTTGGCCAGATTTCATCGCGGATTTCCGCGGAGTGGACAGAAGGTCGGCCGCGAACAAGCCGCCATTCCGCCCAACTCCAGTCTGTATGGAATCGTCCCTTTGCCAATCAGGTGAAAACCCCAAAGAAAAGTACAGACTATCCATCAGTACTTCGCCGGGGCTGTGCCATGAAGAACACGACGGGCGGATGTCACGTTCCCATGTAGCTGACGTGGACGTAGACGCCGGTGTGAACGTTGTAAAGCAAATACCAGCCGGCGTGGTCGGTGTCCTCGTAGATCGCGAAATCGTCGCCGCAGTCCCAGCACCAATCGGCACATATCGGCCAGTCCCACGACGCTACTTCAAAATAGAAACCGCCAGGCAGCCAGAAGCGATGATGATCGGGATCGAAGCGTTCGATGCGATAGCGGTACGACGGGCCAAAGTGTTCGAACCGGCCATGCTCGAAAGGATGATCGAGGTGGAAGCGTTTGTCATCCGGACGATCGTGGCCGTACCAGTGGTCGTTGTTGACGTGCGGCGTAGTATTCATGTGGCCGGTCACATGGCGCTCGGGTTCGGGCTTGGCGTGTGGGTTGTCTCGCCTTGGAGGTGGCGGCGGAACGCGGCCCTGATTGGCGCGGGGCGGATTCTGCCCGCGTTCCTGACCGTGTTCCTGACCGCGTTGAGCCACAACCGGGAAGGCCACGAGCATTGCCAATGCAACTGCAAAAATGAGCCGTCGTTTCATTTTCTCCTCCTCGATCAAGTTGAAATCACACCTCTTGCACAACTCGTGTAA
>Ga0137415_10000672_pt1 | contig 33178 bp, 29 predicted proteins | sample CZODoug3_1_1_16f_FD_183082 | JGI IMG/M metagenome (GOLD analysis project Ga0137415, IMG submission 183082) | Vadose zone soil fungal communities from Angelo Coast Range Reserve, California, USA - CZODoug3_1_1_16fungal (Hybrid Assembly) | ecosystem: Environmental > Terrestrial > Soil > Vadose...
GGCGCCATCACACCGCTGTCACATAGTCGCACCTGCATCTTTATCGAAGGTGCTGCGGCGCGCGAGGTGCTCGCGAAGGGCGTGCCCCTGGATTTCCACCCTGATAGCTTCCGCGTAGATCAGTTTGCTCTCACCGGGCTGCATCACACGCCTGTGCTGATCCATCACTGCGCTGAGGATCTCTACGAGCTGTATGCGTTACGAACCTTTGGGCTGTCCGTCTGGGAGTGGCTCACAGATGCGGCGTTGCCGCTCGGTTACGAGATCGTGTGTTAGGCGTATCATTGCATTCCCAACGGCGCCCCTGAAGGAGCAAGCAGGTGACACGACAGATCATTCGAACAGCGGACGCGCCCGGCTCGGCGCTCTTCAGTCAGGCAGTCAGAATAGGCGCAACCATCTATGTGTCGGGGATGGCTGGCATCGATCCGAAGACGAGCCAGCCGGCCGGCACGACGATCCAGGAGCAGACCCGCCAGGCGCTCCTCAACTGCGAGAATGTGTTGCGTGCTGCCGGCGCGAAGCGCGGCGATATTGTCGATGTCCAGGTGCTGCTGGCCAGGCCGAATGACTTCGCCGGCCTCAATGAGGAATACGCGAAGTTCTTCCCGAGCGATCCGCCGGCACGCTCCGTTGCAAAGCTCGGCGTAGAAGTGCCGAACCTGCTGGTGTCGATCAAAATGACTGCAGTCGTCGCTGACTCCTGATCTTCGAGCCCGGCCAGGCAGTCACTCGTCGAAGTCTGGGCTCATGCCCGCCTCGAGGCGGGCATGCTGGACATAGACCCGTTGAGCGGCGAGTTTTTCATCCTCCATGCTCACGAAAACCGCAATCTGACGCGGGGTCAGGATTTCCGGCAGCTGAGCGAGCACGAGTCGGCTGTCTTCCACCATCTGCAGGAACGACCTTTCCGTCATATCGGCCTTCTGCCTGCGCATCGTCGCCTGTATGTCCTCGGATCCGGAGCGCCGCTGCGCCGGGATATGGCTGGCGGCGAGGCGCCGCTTCTGCAAGGACTGCCGGATCTGGGTTCGCAGCAGCTGCATCAGGTGGTGTTTCTGATCGGCCGTGAGCTTGTTTGATGCGTCGAGCTTTCCATCAAAATAGACGGCGTGCTGCCGTTCGGGCAGTGCGTCGAGATAGCTCAGGTAGAGGTCGAAGCGCGTCTGACCGATCAGGTCCTTGATCTGCTGTTTGTTATTGAGGTCCGCGGTCGAGTGCTGTTGCATCAGAGCGCTGACATCCGCTGCTGACTGTGGCGCAGACCGGTCCACGTAGAACCGATCCAGATGCCGCATCTGTTGCTCGGTCAGAAGGTCGAGGAGGGCGCCGCCCTCAGCCGCGTTGAGCCCCAGGACCTGTACGAGGTCGGGATTCAGGGAGTCGATTTGCGCTGTCTCCTGGATCCGGACCTGGGCCCGGAGATCAGGGTCCGCGAGCTTCTGGCGCATTTCCGCGCTGTGGGCGTCGAACTCCGGGCTAGGCCCCACGATCCCTATGTTCTTGGGTGAGCTCATCGCTACCTTCCTTGTGTTTGAATAGATCCGGAACGAACGACAGGTCGCTCGCCTCGCGCACCGCGAGTCGAATCTGCTTTTCGAGCACATCTGCGGGGACCGGATTTTGATACCCCGTCAGGCAATCGGACAGCGCAGCCCCGCCTGACACGTTCTGGGTACGGGCGACGCGATAAGCCTTCATGACGAGGACCTCTGCCGCGCCCGGCGTCAGCATCAACGGAAGTAACGGTTCCAACTGCTGCAACTCGCCGGGGGAGATGGGCAGCTCATATCGACGCGCGAGCGCTGCGATCAGCGCTCGGCTTTCGTCTCGTGAGGTCGTCGGCAGGATGGGAACCTTCAGATCGATGCGTCCCGGACGCTTCAAATCCACCTCGATCAGGTCCGGCCTCGATGAGGCAAGCACCCAGACAACCTTGCCCCAATTGCTGGTATCCGACATCTCCTGGGCAATCATCGAGTACAGGCGGCCCGACAATCCGCCGTCATTGTTGCCCGAGTCACGCCGCCCCAAAGTCTGATCGGCTTCATCAATGAACACGATGCAGCGGCCGAGCGCCCGGATCAGGCGGAAGATTTTCTCGAGGTTGCCCTCGCTCGAGCCCACCCACTTCTCGCGGAAATTCTTGAGTTTCACAACCGGAACGCCGGCCTCGCCCGCCAGGCACTCGACGAGAAATGTTTTGCCCGTGCGATCGGCCCACACAACAGGTAGCCCATCGGCAGCGCCCGAAGATCGTTCTTCTGCCAAAGCTCCACGTCCTGGCGGAACCAGGCCTTCAGGGTGTGTTGACCATAGTAGTCATCCAACGTCCGTTTCGATTCAACGAATTCAACGAGCCCCGGAGCGTCGTGCTCGACCATCTCTTTCTTCAGGATGGTGAAGTCCGAGGGTTGCAGTACCTGTTTGCGGTGTGCCCGCACCTTCGTGAGCTGCTCGAGAGTGCTGATTGACACTCCGGTCATCGAGGCTGCCAATGCGGTGAGATCCGTTCTCGGCGGGATCGTCTGCGGAAACTCTCTCTGCAGCAGTGTCAGTGCCGATCGCAGCTCGGACACCGAGGGCAGGGGAACCCGGACGAGCGTGGACTGCTGCCCGAATGCAATCAGCGGCTCGAGATCATGCAGATTGTCCGAAATCAGCAGGCTCGCAAACGCGAGCTCCGTGAAGGGCGGGCTGGAACCCCACTCCCGGATCAAAGAGGTGAGGCTGCCGTGCTCGAAGCCATTGCCCTGGGCCGGTAGAAGTTGGTCGGCGCCCCGGATGATCACGGCCACTTGCAGGTTGTCAGGCTTGCCGATGGCCCGCAGGTTGCCCAGATAGCGACCAAAGCGGCTGACGAAGCGGATTGCCGCCTGCGGGTCGCGGGGAAGCGTTTGCATCACGGCAGGGACCCACTCCGCGAGCCGTTCCGCTCCCCGCTGGACAGTCAGCCCGTTACCCAGGTCATAACAAAACAGCACCTGGAAGCCGGCCAGCAGCTCATTCTCGATGTAGTACTCGATGTTGACGAGGTGGTCACCTGCCGCCAGGCGATCATGGACATTGCCGTACAGAATGAACTGGCCGGACGCGCCGCTTTCGAAAGCCGTATAGAGATCGGCAGCCCACTCCGGGGCGCCTGGCGGTGCGGGCATCTCAGGTACTCCCGGGCTGCGGCCGCAACACGATCCGTCCGCCGGGGGCGCGCTCGGCCGCGATCTGATAGTTCTGCCGCAGCGAATCCACGAAGTCGTCAATGTGCCCGGTGCTGAAATCACCGGAGACCCGCAGGTCGCGCAGCCTGTCGTCAACCAACACGAAGCGTATGTTGGTGTAACGGTCAACTTCGGCCAGCGCATCTTCCAGGCGTTCGCCTTTGAAAACGATTCTGCCGCGCTGCCAGGCCAGCGCGTCTTCTATGTCGGTCGCCTTGACCTTGCGCACAAATTGCAGACCCGGCTCGACCTGTGCCATTTCCAACGCGTCGATCGTGGTGTCATCGGATGCAATGTTGCCGCTCAATTTGAGAAAGGCGGGTGTGTCGGGACCCTCTCTGGGTGTATAGAGCACGGTCACTTGCCCTTCCGTCACAATCAGCTCCACGGTGTCGGGCGTGAGTACCCGGACATCAAAGCGGGTACCCACTGCCTGCAGACGATGGTGATGGCCAGCACGCACCAGAAAAGGCCGATCGGCATCGTGGGCCACGTTGAAGCTGGCTTCGCCCCGGGACAGAAAGATCTCCCTCTCGCGCAGCGAGTAGGTCACTGTCACGTTGGATGCGGTGTTGAGCATCATGGTGCTGCCATCAGGAAGCTTGATTTCGCGCTGCTGACCGACGTCCGTGGCAAAGGCGCCCTTGGTCATGGGCGGGTGCACCGTCCCGTGCGAGTCATGGAACGCAGATCCCGCCGGCGCGAATTGCGAGAATCGCTGGCTGTTGAAAGTCCAAATACCCAGGATGAGGACACAGGCAGCAGCCCCAACCGCAACCAGGATGCCCGTGACTCCACGCGGCGGCTCCTGGGCCACTGACTGCAGGCTGATGGGAAATAGCTCGGTCAGAAGCGCCATCACGTCCGGAGCCGCCCGCTGTCGGGCTACTTCCACGATGGCCGCCCGATGGGCCGACTGCTGCAACCACTGGCGCAGTTTCAGTCCCTCGCCATGGCGCAGGCCGCGATCGAGTTTGGCCAGCCACTGGGCCGCTTCCTCGCGTGCCGTATAACGTTCCGGGTCCATCGAAGGCTTCCTGCGGACGACGTAGCTGAATGCTACCTCAATGTTGGGGTGATTTCAGTCGTGGAGCGTGTCGGCGAGCGTACGAAGATCGATTCCCAGGCGCTTCAGCCGCGACCGCAGGATCGGCCACTCTTCCTTCATGAAGCGGTTCCTCTCCCGGCGCAGCAGAAGCTCGCGCACGCCCTTACGCAGCATGAGCCCTTCGCCCCGGTGCTTGTCAGTGAAGCCTTCGCGCGCCAACTCTTTGTATGCCTTGGAAACGGTGAGGGGATTGATATCGCAATCCAACGCAAGCTGGCGCACCGACGGCAGCATTTGCTCCTCGAGATAGGTCTGATCGAGGATGCGGACGACCAGCACGTCCATGAGCTGGCGGTAAATGGGGACGTCCTCTATCCAGGTCGGACCGGGCGGCTTTTTGATGGACCAGGGCAAGGCCAACGGACTTGCGCTGATCTCGAGCGAGCCCCGCGGATTCACCATCGTCAACATCGTCGGTTCCATCGATTTGCAGAAGCTGCATCGACTCGAAGGGCACTTCGGCATTCCCCGCCTGCCGTTGGACGAGAAGCCGAGCCCGACTCCCTGAAGATCGAGAGGCCGACGTCATGCAGGTGCTCTGGGATCACGGCCCGTCCGTGGTAGTCGATGTCCGCCGACGCCTGTCCGACAAACTCGCCTATGCCACCGTGCTGACGGTCCTCAGGGTGTTGGAATCCAAGGGTTATGTGGGACACGAGGAGGAGTCAATGGAGTTCAAGGGCGTCGGCAACATGGGTTGGGACATCTACGATGTCAGCTTTGAGCACGGCAGCGGCCAGTATCGAATCGTGCTGTCGGATAAAGGAATCATCACGGGCGCCCTGTTCTCCATGGGCCCTTGACGCCCCTCCCTGCGGTCGGTTGCAGGCGCACCGTCTGCCGGCCTGCAACAAAAATGTCATGTAACGCCGATAGCATCCGCGTGTTGTATTCGCGGGATCTTCATGTTGCGCATCCGGACTCTGGCTGTCATTGCCTGCATGACACTCGCCTGCGGCCTGATGGTTGCGCACACGTCCCGATCTGCGGAGCAACCTGGCCAGAGCTCCCTGGCTGAGCTCGGTCGCAGTATCTTCCTCGATCCGTCACTTTCCGCATCCGGACAGATGTCGTGCGCAACCTGTCACGACCCTCGGTATGCGTATGGGCCACCGCCCGGCAAAGGCATCGTGAGTGGCGGTCCCCATCTCGACCGTGGCGGCACGAGGGCGGTGCCTTCACTTCGCTACCTCCATGGTGCACCGCCGTTTTCGGAAACCACCCGCTTTGCAGATGGGGATGTCGGACCTGGCGGCGGCTTTACCTGGGATGGCCGTGCCGGCTCGCTGCGTGAGCAGGCCCGAATTCCGCTGCTGGCGGCCAACGAGATGGCGAACAGCAGTGCCGCCGATGTCGTAACAAAGCTCGAGAAGTCTCATTACGCTGCCGGGTTTCGCGGGACGTTCGGCAATGATGTCTTCCAACATCCCAAGCGCGCTTTCGAGGCAGCACTCAGTGCGCTCGAGGCTTTCCAACAGGTTGCGAAGGAGTTCTATCCCTTCGATAGCAAATACGACGCCTTCCTGCGTGGCGAGATCGAGCTGAACGAGCAGGAGGAGCGGGGTGTGGCCCTGTTCAAAGATCCCGCGAAGGGAAATTGCGCCAGTTGCCACGTTGTCTTGAGCCGGGCCGGGCAGCCGCCCGTCTTCACTGACTTCGATTTCCTGAATGTGGGTGTGCCGCGCAATCCGCGCATTGCCGCGAATGCGGACCCGAATTATTTCGACCTCGGTTTGTGCGGGCCGGCGCGGCTCGATCTGGCAGCCAGCCGGCAGTTCTGTGGATTCTTCCGCGCGCCGACGATGAGAAACGTCGCGCGGCGCGATGCCTTCTTCCACAATGGCGTATTCAACTCCCTGCGCGACGTACTGCATTTTTACGTCGATCGCGACCTGCACCCGGAAAAGTTCTACTCGCGCAATCCCGACGGCTCTGTCCACAAATTTGACGATCTGCCACCGGGATACGCCGACAACGTGGACAGGGATGCTCCACTGGATCGGGTTGCAGGTGGCACGGCGGCACTCACCGAGTCCGAAATCGACGATCTGATCGCGTTTCTCGCGACACTCAACGACGGATACGGGGCCTGATGAAGCGTTGGCGTCCAACGCTCATCGTGGCCGCCGCGGCCATGAGTTTTTCGCCGGTGATTCATGCGCTGGACTGGAGCCACCCGTGGCAGGAGCCCCAAAGCTCCGCAGAGGCGGCTCAACATAGCGATGAATATGCCTGGAGGGTGTTCGTCGCACTCAATTGGCCTGCCAGGCAAAGGGGGACTGCGGCGGATCCGCGGCAGACACTGGCTTCGCAGTCCCGCGCTGTTTGGGAGTCCTGGTCGAGTGCGAACGACATTTTCAGGGCGGACGGGGCCGATCCGGGGCCGTGGAACCGTGCACCCGGCCCGAAAGCTCGACATGCGGCCGCTTCTGCCGTACCGATCGGGTCATCGCGTTTCGAAGCCTTTTCCGCACGCGACCTGCCGAATCTGCAGCGCGTGCAAAACGGGATGATGGTGCCGGTCAAAGACCCGCTGGCGTCTGCCGACCGCTTGACCGAAATCCACATGAACCGCGCGGGTTACGACTACATCCGCGCTCTAGGCCTGTACAACACTGAAGGTCAGCTTCGTGTCCTCAACAATGGCGCGACGGTGACCTTCCCGGCCGCGACAAAGGAAGTCAAAGCCAAGTGGCGCGTCATCAGCGAGGCGGATCGCGGCCGCTACTACACTCTTTCAGTGACGCTGGCCGACGGCACCGAGCGCCTGTACGGCCTCACGGCGTTGCATGTGGTCACAAAAGATCTACCCACTTGGTTTTGGGCGACTTTCGAGCACGTTGACAACCCACGCCTGCCGGGAAACGACGGTTGGCAGGCGCCGTCTCGCGATTCATTTGCATGTGGCAGTGCTGAGCCTTCTTGTAATCGGGCACCGAGCGGTATCGGCCTCGAGGGGACCGTCTGGCAAAACTATCGACTGCGCGGGACGCTGACCGCCTTTGTCGATTCGGCAGGTCGCCCAAACCTGTTGGCCAACTCGGAGCTGGAGACCGGCATGCAGCCGACGGCCTCCTGCATCACCTGTCACTCGCGCGCGGGCATCGGGGCCGTCGACGGTCAGCCCATCAGGCTGCCGATTTTTGATACGAGCACCGACTCCCAAGGGGACCCGCATTCAAAGCGCGGATTCATCGGCGTCCCCCGCCAAGAGTGGTTTGAAAACGGCCGAATCCAAAGCCTGGATTTTGTGTGGTCCATGTCCAAGGCCAAACCCCCAGCACCTGGAGCAGAAAAATAATGCGCTACCTACTGATTTTGACGGGACTGTGTGTTTTGAGTGCCACGTGCACGGCCGATGAGCCCGAGGCGGCCAGCAGCGCCACATCGACGGTGACTGCACCGGCGGCAGCCGCGCCGATCACCAACGTGTCCGCAACGAAAGCAGACCCGCCGGCGACAGACGGCAAGCCGCCAGCCCAGTTCACAACCGATGCCAAGTGGGAAACGGCCGGTTACAACAACGACGAGATCGTCTACACGATTCTCGTCACGAGCCATGACTCGCGGATCATCCGCTGCATCACCTCTTTGCAGGGTTCCTATTTCGAGAACGGCCAGAAACAGAGCGTGTCCGATCGCCAGCTGAGCACCGTATTTCCGGATCAACAGGTGCAGGTAGGCAACTGGATGGGCATGGATCAGCAAGCCGGTGCTACGTATGCCGTGCACTGCCATGCGCTTTGAGTCACACGCATGAAATGTATCGCCCCTAATTTCAACGGATGGCAAGCGATGCAGGACGCAACAACAGCAACCAACTTTCTAACAGCGGGAGTTCCCATGGTTTCCAAAGTCACCCTGGCCCTGGCGGTCCTTGTAGCCGCAGGCACCGCCGGCCTCGCAGGAGCGCACGGTAGAGACAACCACCAGCACGAGGGCGGCCGCGACCCCGTGGTGTTCAGCTTCGCAACTGTTGGTGACAACCGGCAGGACTTGAAGAGCCCGGACCCGACGGCCCTGCTCGCGGTCGATCCGAACACAGGCGAAGGCGGCCCGAGTCTGACCGGCACACTGCTGCCCCAGGACAAAGAGTATCTGCAGAATTCCCTGGCCTGGACGACCCTTCAGTCAGGCATCCAGTCGCAGAACCCCAATCTGCTGTTCTTCAACGGTGACATGATTTTCGGCTACGGCCGGCCCACGCTGCCCGATGATTGGGCGGCTACCGGCCAGCCTAACAGCTGGAAAACGGCCCAGACCGTCAGCCCGGATGCGTTCTTCGAATACGTCCAATATGCCTATTGGCGCGGTGTCGTCTCGCCGCTTTTCAACACGGGCACCTATGTCGTGCCGGTCCCGGGAAACCACGAGACCCAGTGCAGCTCCACGGCGGCACCCTATAGTGCAACATCGCCCAATCCAAACTGCGACACCACGGCGACGGGCAACAAGACCGGCAAGACCGCGTATGTGGAGAATGAGAACGCCTATCGCGCCAATATGAGCGATCTGGTGAGTGACCTGGTGACCAACATCCGCTTCTCCAAGGTTGCCGGATTCGCGGCTCTGAACGTTTCCGGCATGACGCCGACCACGGCGCCGCTGGCCAGTGCCAACAATGGCGCCATCACCAGCAGCCAGGCGGAGCTCAGCTACTCCTTCGACATCCAGGCAACCAACCGGCTGTTGCTGCACTTTGTCGTCATCAACACGGATCCGGCCGGGGCGGACTCCACCGCGCCGACCGATTGGTTGGCGGCGGATCTGAAGACGGCCAAGGGTCGCGGTGCGGACAAGATCTTCGTCTTCGGCCACAAGCCGGCATTCACCTACAACTATGCGGCCGCCTCGGGTGGTACCATCGCCGCCGCCGGGCTCGACGCCAATCCCAACATCAATCTGCGGGATGCGTTCTGGGCGGTGATCACGAAATACAATGCCACTTACTTCTGCGGACACGAGCACATTCCGAATGTGCAGAAGTTTGCGGATCCGACCAAGACGAGCAAGAGCGGGGCGTACCAGGTGATCGTGGGGTCAGGCGGATCGCCCTTCGATGACAAGCTCATTGGCACCTGCCCGAGCTGCACCGAGCCTGTGACCACCAATCCCTACGATCGCTACTATGCGTGGGCGTTGGTTCAGGTTCACAAGAGCGGCAATGTCACCTTGAATCTGTATGGATTCAGCGATGACTTCGGCCCCACCGAGAAACTGCGCAAGTACTCAGTGGACTCGCTGCAGTAACTTTCGCATCGATCGCGTCGGCAGCCGATTCGCTGCCGACGCCTCATGATTGACGGCTCAGGAGCTGAGGGCTGCAGCCGCCCAGGCTCTCAGCTCGCGCAGTCTGTCTGGGACCAGCGCAATGCCGTCGCGATCGGACTGCCGCCGTTGTTCAAACCGGCGGTCACCCGGCAGGCGCATAACACCTCCCGCTCGCAACGTCCCGAGAAGCTCCGCGATTCGTCTGGCGGCGTCGCCCCCATGGGCGCGATCGGGATCGATGACAATGAGCAATTGCCCGGTCCGGGGTGTTTCCGCGCCCGGATGGCGGGAAAAATCGACCTGGTGCGCAAACTGCCCGCCCGTCAGGGCCGCCGCGAGAATTTCGACCATGAGCGCAATCGAAGCCCCCTTGTACCCGCCGAATGGGAGAAGTGCGCCGCCGTCCAGAATGGCCCGGGGATCGGCGGTAGGGTGTCCGAAGCGATCGACTCCCGCATTTTCGGACAGGGTGGATCCCTCCCGCGCGGCGATTCGAAGGTCGCCGTTCGACAGCATGCTGGTGGACTGATCGAAGATCAGCGGATTGCCGCCTGAGACCGGCGCGGCGAAGGCAATGGGATTGGTCCCGAGCAGGGGTTTTGCGCCGGCCGAGGGAGCGACGCAGGCCAGGCCACTCACCACGGCGATGGCAACGAAGCCATCCATCGCGAACGGCTCAGTGTCGGGCCAAAGCGCGCTGAAATGATGCGAGTCGCGGATCGCGAGGACGGCCGCACCGGCGTCCCGAGCCATTTGCGTCAATTGCATTCGTGCGGCGGCCAGGGCGGGCTGCGCAAAACCGTTGCGCGCATCGACGCTCAGAAACGCTGCCCCTGTCTGTTGAACGATCGGAATCGCCCGCCCATCGACCCAGCCGGAGCGGAGCGACGCAAGATAGCCGGGGATGCGGAAAATGCCGTGACTGAGTGAGCCGTCCCGCTCGCACTGAGCACAATTCTCGCCGAGGATCGCCGCGTGATCGGCCAGCACGCCCGCCGAGACGAAGACGTCCCTCAGCAACTTCGCCAGCTCACCGAATGAAATCCGAACCCCCGCGGGAGGGCTCAGCATGACAGCCAGGTATCGTTGAGCCGCATGGAGCCCCCGACGATATTGTAGATTGGATCCAGTATACAGCGAGGCTACTCATTTCCATCTATTTGTATTATATTTGTTAGAAGTACAATGATGCTGCGGGGGACAGTGACCCATGAGACGTGACTTCGCTGCCGGTGCCCTTTCGACTCTGCTGCTGCTGAACGCTGCCGTTGCGGCGGATCAGACGCTGCAATTTCATCCGACCATCGCGCCCATACCGCCAGCTGATTGCCAGGCCCACGTAGGCTATGACCGGGATCTCACGCTGCCGGGTTACCTGTTGCCCACAGCGGCCGGCGCCCACACGTGCATACCCTTCACCTCGGTTTTGGCCCACCCGCCGGCGGGTGACAAGAGCGACTTCTACGTCAACGAGTTCACTGATGCCAAGCTGCGCGAGCGCTGGCTCGCCTGCAAAGCGGACAAAGCGTGCTACGACCGGGTCTACAAACAGGTCATGGCGCGCCATCCGCCCAACAAGGAACACAATCTCCAGGATCCGCACGGCCGTTTTCTGCTGGGCAAGCTCGAGGAAAAGGGCGTCGCCACCGATCTGGCGACGATCCGCCGGCCCGCCTATTTTGCCCGGGCCCCGTACAACGAAGCGATCGCCGCGGTTGATTCCCAGACCTACATGTTGGAATTCACGGCACCGGTGGAGGCGTACGAGCGCCTGCACCAGGGTATGTCCGGCGATATCAAAATCCGCGGCTGGTACATTCGCGGCGCCGGCATCGACGACGGCAAGGGGGGCAAAAAGCGCGCTCTCATTATTTGCAGCGGCGGTGGAGGTGACCGTGTCACGGCCATCGACGATCCCGTGGACAAGGCTTACGTGATCGATCCCAATACCGGCAACACCATTCCCGATGACGATTGGCCAAACGCGACAACCGGTGTCAAAGGGGAAGCTGTCTGGCGTCAGGTATGGTTCAACCTGCAGCGAGCGGGGTTCGATGTCCTGGCACTCGATCGGCGCGGCGTCGGTATATCGGGCGGCTTCAGTGATACCAACACGCTGCAGCAGGGCCATGATCTGCTGAGTATCGTCGCGGCATTGCGCACTGGCGAGGGGATGCGGGCTCTCTCGCCCCAGGGCGATATCACTATCGGTCACGCCGCCGCAGCAGCGGCGCGCGGCGGCACGCCCGATGCGGGTCTGCCGGTCATGTTTTTGGGCAGCTCGCGCGGCACCATGTCCAGCGGCTGGGCCATGACAATCAACTTCGACCGGGACTGCAGCTACGATCTGCCCTCGATCAGCTGTAAGCCGCCCGTTCGCGATGCGACGATCAAGGGCGCCATCCTGGTTGCGGACTTTTCCAGCGGCGTAGGCTATCTCGAGGGCGAGACGACACCCAAGGACGACGGCCGGGGGCCAGGTCGCGATCGAGGACTGTTTATTGGTGGCATCGAGGTTGAAAACAACATCGTGTTCTTCCCCAGTTCCGCCATCCTGGCAGGCATCCACACCTGGCCTAGCGCGTTCTTCGCGCGGGGCCTCTGGTGCTACGCCGACGGTCTGGAAGGTGAGATGGATTCCTACAGTCGCGTGCACGGACTGAAAGACCTGGTCGTGGTACGCGGCCCCCATCCATTCGAAACCTGGCCACCCCAGGAAAAGGCGCGGGTCCAGGAAAGGATAATCGCTTATGCCGCAGCGGTCGTGCTCAATCGCAAGAGCATCCCGGGGCGGCGAACGTGGACCAACATGAAGGAGTTGGTCGCCACCAGCAGTGACGTGTGGGAGCCTTCAACTCATCCGACAGTTGTCGCGAAACAGTGATGGATTTATCGCCAGCGGTGTTGCTCTTCTACCGGCAGATCGTAGGCGGCCAGCCACCGGGTGAGCCGCTGCCCCTCCACCGCAGCATCAACATCGGGGCGGATGATGTGGCGCGGCGGGAGCGCCGCTCCCCGATGCCGCAACAGCGGAGCAATGCGGCGCCAGTGGAGCCCGTCGCCCGCCTCCCCGCGTACCCCGATGGCAACCACCGCATAGCCATGGTGCGAGTACTCCTGCACTTGATCCGCGATCACGGCAAGAAGCAGGCCATGCTCGCCCGGTGGCGGTAGTTGTAGAACACCATAACCACTGGCCTCCAACACACTCAGCACATCCGGCAACGCTGCCCGAAGCCGTTGTGGCGTATTGATGAGCGTGTCCGGCACCAGGGCCATTCGCCAGCCGCGTATGTCGCCGATCACGGCGTCCCCGAGCCTTCGCCGCTCGTGCGGACGCTGTTCTCGCCGGAGCTCGTAGACTGACTCTGCTCGCGGCTGTCTAAGAACTCGTCTAAATCGCGGCGCGAGCCGGCCTCATCGAAGCGTCCCATGTCCAATGCCCAGCCCGTTGCCGGGATGGGCGGCAGTCCCCGCTGCGCCAGCTCAGCCTCCAACTCCTCGATCCAGATGCCCCGGCGTGGCACGATCTCCCAGTCATCTTCGGGTCGGTTCGGCCGTCCGCCCCAATCGGGTTTGCTGGAGGTGAAGCGCACGCCGGAAGAGGGGCTGCCATCCAGCCCAATCAGGATCACTTCGTCGCCATCGCGCAGAAAGCGTTCAATCAACGGGGCGATAGCCTGCGCCAGGCGTCGGCAGTGAGCTCGATAGGCCGGAGTATCGTATTGTTCGTAGACGGCCCACCAACGCCTTACGCCTGCGAAAGCCAGCTCAGGGCAGGGTAGCTGCTGCAACACGTATCCCCTGCTGCGGAGCGCTTCCACTACCGGACTGACCACACCCCGGTAGCGAGCGCCCTCGCAAACCTTGGCGTTCTGATTCAAGAGGCAGTTGGCAACCAACGCGACCTTGCGCGGCGGTTTCTGCTGTTCCATCAACGGGTCCAGCGATAGACAGCGCCGGGAAACGGCGGCTTCCATTGTTCAAATGCGCCAGTGATGAACACGACATTCGCCTCCAGCGGATCAAAGGCAACGTTCGTGACAAAGGGCGTCGGCACGGTTATGACGCGCACGAGTTTTTTGTGTTCATCCGCGACGAGCAACCGCCCGGACCCATTCTGAGCGATGTAGTAGTTTCCGTCCGGGCCGAGCTTCAGGCCGTCGGGACCGTTGTAGGCATCTGCATTTGGCGTTGCAGGCGCAAGATCCTGCATCCGTGCCCAGACGGTGAGCGGGCCCAGCATTCCGTCTGCTTTGATTGGGAATGAGACCAGCCGCCCCGCCAGCATCTCGGCGACCAGCAGGTGTCGGCGATCCTTCGTCAGCGTGAGGCCGTTGGGATAGTGCAGTGCGGTAGCAACCCGGGTGAGAGTCTTTCCGTCCGCGTGCAGATAACACAGGGTGCCCGTGATGGGTGCCTTTGTGTCGTACGCGCCCGAGGCGGAGAAATAGATGCCACCCCGATCATCGGCTGCAAAGTCATTGGGACCGGTGAACGGCCGTCCGCCGCTGTCCGTGCGTAACACGCGGATTTCGCGGCCGGAGCCGTCGATCTCCACGACATAGTTGCCGTCATAGCAGGCGACGAGCAGATTGTCGCCGCGGGATGTCAGGCCGCTGGGACCGCAGGCGTCCCGGTGCCAGAAGGCTTCACTGCGCTTGCCATTCCAGCTCTTGATGTTGCCCGCAGAGTACTCGACGTACAAAAGCTTGCCGTCGTGCCACAGAGGGCCTTCCGGATAGTGCGCATCGTCATCGATCGCAGTGACCTGTGCTGCTACGGGGGCTCCAGCCGGAGCCAGCAGGCACGCAAGCAGAAATCCGCCGCAGCGCGAGCCAAATGTTAGCTGTTGGTGCAAAGCTGACTCGCATGCGCGAGAGGGGTGCAGGGGCAACGGATGCGTACTTCGAACGCCGTGTTAGGGAACACTTGGCTCGCTTCGCACGCGTTGACCGGGTGCAGTGCTTATGTTTAAGTTGTAAAGGATTATGCAGCGTGCTCCATCACCCTGCAACAAGGAGGATTCGATCGACCGTCCAGACAAGAATAAATGGGGAGTGCCGACCGATGAGCTTCAATCAGAAGTGCGCCCGTGCTGTTGCGACCATCCTGGCAGCGCACGCCACGAGCGCCGCTTTCGGGGCAGCGCCTGCCGATGACGCGGCTGCGGCGGGGGGAGTCACCGAAGTTGTCGTAACTGCACAACGACGTAGCGAGAATATTCAAGACGTCCCCATCGCCATTCAGGCGTTCACCGGCGATACGCTGAAGCAGTTGAATGTCGCGAACTTCGACGACTTCGTCAAATATCTGCCCAACGTATCGGCATCGTCTTCCGGCCCCGGACAATCCAATATCTACATGCGGGGATTGAGCGTCGGCAACCAGGGAATTCAGTCCGGTGGCTCGATCAACGGGTTTCCCAATGTCGCGGTCTACCTGGACGACCAGTCGGGACAGCTTCCGGGCCGCAATCTGGATGTGTACGCCGCGGACCTGGAGCGGGTCGAGGTGCTGGAGGGTCCTCAGGGGACCTTGTTCGGCGCAGGGGCCCAGGCCGGAGTGATCCGCTATATCACCAACAAGCCGAAGCTCAATGTCACCGAAGCCAACTTCACCGGTGGCTACGGAGTGACCGCAGGCGGCGATCCGAACACGGATGTCACCGCAGTTCTCAACCTTCCGCTCATTGCCGATAAGCTGGCAGTGCGCGCGGTCATCTATAACGACAGCCGCGGTGGCTACATCAATAACGTGGCGTCCACGTTCACCCGTAAAGCCAGCGATCTGGGCATTCACTATGCCAACTATCCGGCTTACGGGTGTGGCGACGCGTGCGCGGTTCCGCCGAGCGCAGTTCCTATCAACAATGACAAGATCGCGCGCCGCGCCATCAATCCCGTGACTTACAAGGGCGCGCGCCTTTCGGCATTGTGGCAGATCAATGATGACTGGAGTGCTCTGATCACCCAGAGTTACCAGGACATGGACGCGCAGGGCGTGTTCTATCAGATGCCGAAGAGCTCGGATGGCGATCCCTTGCCGCCCCGGTCCGTCACTCTCTTCAACGACTCTTACAGCAAGGACAAGTTCGAGAATACGGCGTGGACTATCAACGGCAAGTTCGGCCCCCTCAAGGCCGTCTACACGGGCGCCTATCTCATACGCAAAATTGAGGCAATACAGGACTACACGAACTACGCGCGTGGCAAATACGCCGACTACTATCAATGTCATGGCGCGGAGCCTGCGAACGGCCTGGACTCGACCTGCTTCTCGCCCAGCACCGTCTGGAACGAGTACGAGCACAACTCCCACCAGAGTCACGAAATCCGCCTGAGCACGCCCGATGACTGGCGCCTGCGCGGCATCCTCGGCGGGTTCTGGGAAAAAGTGGAGATCCAGGACCGTCTCAACTGGCTCTACAAGACATTGCCGGCCTGTACCGATACGGTCACGGCAGGTTGTTTGACCAATGTCGGTGTCGCGCCGGGCTCGACCGTGACCGATCCGACCATACGCAACGACAGCGTCGCCTTCTTCAACGATGTAACGCGCGGCTACAAGCAGCTCGCATTCTTTACCTCGATTGACTTTGACATCATCCCCAAGGTTCTGACGGTCACCGGTGGAACCCGTTACTACAAGTTTGACAACTTCGAAAAGGGCTCCGTGGTCGGAAGCTTCGGCTGTTACGAGGCGGGACCTGCTCCATGCCTGGCCTCCGCGACCCCTATCGATGGCGAAAACCTGCGGAACACCTACAAGGGATTCAAGAGTCGCGCGAACGTGACCTGGCACGTCTTCGCGGATGCGCTCCTGTACTACACGTGGTCGCAGGGGTTCCGTCCCGGTGCTTTCAACCGCAGCGCCGGCTGCTACATTCGGGACAATCAGGGCATCGCGCAGTACTGCTCGCCGCTGGCATTCACATCCGACAATCTCACCAACAACGAGGTGGGGTGGAAAACGGAAGTTTTCGACCACCGCCTGCAATGGAACGGCGCCCTCTACCAGGAAAAATGGGACAATGTGCAGATCGCGTTCTTCGACCCGGGCGTGTTGGGGAATGTCGGCTTCGGCGCGAACGGTCCCAACTACCGGGTCCGCGGCCTCGAGACGTCACTCATTGCGGCGTTGTTGCCAGGGCTCACCGCACAGGGATCCGCGTCGTGGAACCGCAGCAAGCAGACCAACTCGCCGTATCTGATCGCCAACAACCCCGAGCTGTTGAATGACCCGACGAGCAAGGCGGAGTTCGGCCAGCCCATTCTGAGCGTGACCAATCCTTACGGACCCATCGGCGGTCCGAGCGCCAACTCGCCACCGACGCAATTCAACATCCGCCTGCGCTATGCGTGGGCGATGAACGACTACAATGCCTTCGTGCAGGCTGGTGCCACCCATACCGCGCATTCGTTCACGCAATCGAGCTCCAACCCGTCGTTGTCGGCGGGCGACAACATCAGCACGACACTGCTGAGGTTCGAGAATCCGCCGATAACGCAGTACGACGCCTCCGCGGGAATTGCCAAGGACGCATGGTCGGCTGAGTTCTATGCTCAGAACCTGACCAATGTGATCAAGAGCACTTTCACCTCGACCAATCAGTTCGTACTTGCCGAAACCATCACCCGTCCTCGGGTGCTCGGGGTCAAGATCGGCTTTAAGTTCTGATGGTCAACTCGGGAATGGCTTCCCCGGTCGTACGCTGGTACGTGCTGATCGTGACGTGTCTGATCTACACGGTGAACATCGCTGATCGCTACGTAGTGTCAACGGTGCTCGAGCCCATTCGCATGGAGCTTCACCTGAACGACACGGGCGTCGCGTTCCTGACGGGTGTCCCGCTCGGCCTGTTCTACGTGACCCTCGGAATTCCGATCTCGTGGCTCGCGGACCGGTCGAATCGGCGCAACATCCTCGGCATCTGCGTGCTCATCTGGTCAGGCTTCACGGCGCTCTGTGGGCTCTCGCGCACCTACCTGCATTTCCTTCTGGCGCGGATAGGCGTCGGTACCGGGGAGGCGGGAGGTACGCCGACTTCTAACGCGCTGTTGGCAGACTATTTTCCCGCCGAACGCCGCCCGATGGCCTTTACCGTGCTCGCGCTCGGCGCGCCCTTGGGAGCTTGGTTGGGCGCGGATGTCGCTGGTGCCGTCGCCAATGCATATGGTTGGCGGGCAGCTTTTTTGGCGCTCGGGGTGCCGGGATTGCTCATAGGGTTGCTCGTGTTGCTGACGATTCGAGAGCCCGCGCGTGGAGGACTGGACGCCGGGTCGGTGCCTCAACGCGCCTCCATCCCGGAATCGCTGCGGTTTCTGTGGCGACAACGGGCCGCGTTCCACATCATCATGGGAAGTGGAGTCTGCTCGCTCTGGGGTTGGGGACTCATCTGGTGGACGCCAACCTTCCTGATGCGCACCTACGGTCTCAACGTGGGGGAGGCCGGTGCCGTCACCGGACACATCCACCTCGTTGGCGGTGTGCTCGCAAGTATCGGCACGGCATGGCTTTTTTCGCGGCCGACGATGTTTGACCCGCGCCGTGTCTGTTGGGTCCTCGCTGGGGGGGTGGGGCTGGCAACGATTCCCTCCTTCATAGCCTATTGGACGCATTCGCTCGTAGTCGCCCGCGTGATGTTCTGGCTGTTCATCCCTGCGATCTATTTCTACATCGGACCGTGCATGGCACTCGTCCAGAATCTGGCCGCTTGCCACATGCGCTCCGTTTTTGCGGCCTGGTCGGGGCTATGCGGGAACGTCTTCAACCTGATCGTGGCGCCGCAACTCGTGGGAATCCTGAGCGACGCATACGCCGGCGGGCATGCCACGGATGCCGCCTCACTCAGATTCGGGCTGCTGCTGCTGGCCCCCACCGGGTTCTGGGCCGCGTATCATCTGTATCAGGCCAGCCGCACCGTTGTCGAAGATCAACAGACCGCCAGCTCCTACGTGGGAGTCCCAGCCCTGTGAACCGTCTGCGCGCAGCAATTTGTCTCGTGGCGATCTGGCTGGCAATGCCAGTACAGGCCGCGCGTTTCCAAGTCGTGAACGACGACGTTCACTTTCCCGAGGGCCCCATCTGGAAGGCGGGAAAGCTTTACTACGTCGAGTACGACCGCAACACCATCACCGTCTGGGATGGCAAGAGCAACCATATCTTCGTTACGCAGAAGGGCTGCGGACCGTCGGCAGTGATAGCCAACGCCCGTGGAGAGTTCCTGACCACGTGTTACGACAGCGGAACCATTGGCCGGGTGTCCGGCGATGGCAGCCCGCTGCCAGCCTGGGATCATGACGAGCAGGGCAACCGCTTCATCGGCCCCAACGATTTCGCACCGGATCGCCTCGGCGGCATCTACTTCACTTGCTCCGGTACTCCCGGACCGACCCATGACGCCAGCGTGTTCTACATCGCTGCAGATGGGAAGATCACGCTAGCTGTTGCCGGGCTCCACAATGCCAACGGTGTGGCCGTATCGCGCGACGGCGTAACACTGTACGTGATCGAGACCGACGAGAATCGTCTGCTGCGTTTCAAAATTGGTCCGGCGGGACACCTGTCGGATCGACGAACCTTCCTGAACATGGACGAGCTGACCCATCACGTCGGTCATATCTACCCCGACGGTGTGAAGATTGACTCTCACGGACTACTCTATGTGGGACAGAATCCGAAGGACCCGCACGCTCCGCTCGCGGGCACGATCTTCGTCCTGGACTCTGAGGGCCACTTGTTACGCTCGATCACTCTGCCGTCACCGGGTGTTCCCAACCTTACTTTCAGTCCCGATGAAAAAACGCTGTACGTAACGGCGTTGGACCAACTAGACAAGCCGCCCTATCGCGGCAAAATCTACGCAGTAGCCAACGAGTGATATGCGGTCAGCCCGCCAGCCATCCGCCGTCCACCACGAGATTCGTGCCCGTAATGTAGGTGGCGCGATTGCTTCCGAGGAACACGGCTGCGTTGGCGATGTCCTGCGGACGGCCAAGGCGCGGCCACGGCGTGCGTCGGCGCGCATTCTCGACCAGTGCCGGATCCTGCCCGGCGCCCGGCCGGCCCGTCTCGATCTTTCCGGGGGAGATGCTGTTGCAGACAATCAAGTGCTTGGCATAGTCCACGGCAATCTGCCGGGTGATATAGATCGCGCCCGCCTTGCTGACTCCATAAGGCGTCTCGCCGGGGCAGTTCACAATCCCCTGCTGCGACCCGAGGTTGATGATGCGGCCTCTGACCTCATCCCGCGGTTCCTGGCCGATCATCTGTTGGACTGCGCGCTTGCATCCGTAAAACATGCCTGTGAGATTGACGCGCATGACGTCCTCCCACTGCGCTTCCGTTGTTTCCAACAGTGCCGTTGCCGACGAGATGGCTGCATTGTTGACCATCACGTCGAGGCGGCCATAGCGCGCCACAGTGGCGCCGATCAAACCGTCGATCTGGTCCCACTGCCCGACGTCGACGCGCTCGAAGAAAGCGTCGCCGCCGGAGCGGAGGATCAGATCGAGCGTGGTATCGCCACCTTCGAGGGGCGTGGTCGTCACGTCCGCAATCACAACGCGGGCGCCTTCTCCTGCATAAGTCAGGGCGATCGCACGTCCAATCCCGGAGCTGGCTCCAGTGACAACGGCGACGGTTCCCTCGAGCAACTTCAACATCTGGTACTCCGATCATGTATGGGCGAGCTGAGCGCAGCTGCTACAGTCACCGTGACACACGAACATAGTGCAGATTTACCGTGAAGGCCACCAGTTCCAAGGCCGTGGAGGTCAATCTCGACCTGGCCGAGACGCTGTTTGGTCAACTCGATCGCGCTACCCGGCGCGGACGCGGGATCGTGCGGGACAGTTACGGCGCAGGTGAACAGGCCGCGCACGACATCGTAAGGGCCGCCGCCGAGGGGATCGGCCTTGAGATCTCGGTTGATGCAATCGGGAACCTCACCATGATGCTGCCTGGGAAGGATCGGCGCGCACCGCGTATTCTCATCGGCTCGCATCTCGACAGCGTGCCCCAAGGGGGCAACTTCGATGGCGCCGCAGGCGTCGTCGCGGGGCTGTGCGCCTTGGCCGCCCTGCGCCAGTCGGGCTTCGTTCCGGCTTACGACATCGGGGTTATGGCGATCCGCGCCGAAGAGTCGTCCTGGTTCGATGTTTCCTACCTGGGCAGCGCAGGTGCCTTCGGCCTGTTGGATCCACAATGTCTTTCCGTACGCCGATCCGACAACGGCCGTACGCTCGAAGAGACCCTCCTGGAGCGCGGCTTCGACCCGACAGCCATAGGGCAGCGCCGTAGACTCCTGGAGCCAGATCAGATCCGGGCCTATCTGGAGCTGCACATCGAGCAAGGGCCCCGGTTGATGGCCGAAGGTATTCCCGCAGCGGTGGTGACGGGGATCAGGGGTTGCAAGCGCTTTCGCAACGCACGTTGTCTGGGACAATACGGGCACTCGGGTGCGCAGCCCCGTACCCTGAGGCAAGACGCAGTCGCCGCGACCGTTGCGTTTCTCCATCACATGGAGGGTGTGTGGTTGCGCGCGGAAGAGCAGGGGGCAGACTTGTTGCTAACGACGGGTGAGCTGTATACCGACTCGGCGGCGCACGCTCCGAGTAAGGTTGCCGGGGAGACTCGTTTCGTGCTTGATCTGCGCAGTGTGTCCGAGGACGTCATGGAGACGGTCGCCGCCGAGGCGCGGCGTGCTGCGGAGCAATTTGGCACCCAGTACCGCGTCTCCTTCGATCTGGGGGCGGCAACCGATTCACCGCCTGCGATGATGGACGCGCGCCTGAGGGGCTGTCTGCTGGGCCTGCTCAATGAGCCGCTGGAGATGCCGAGCGGAGCGGGACACGATGCTGCCGTGTTTGCCGAGTTGGGGATTCCTTCAGCCATGATTTTTGTACGCAACGATCACGGCAGTCACAATCCTGAGGAGGCCATGGCGCTCGAAGACTTTGGAGTGGGCACGCGTGCGCTGATCGGATTATTGCAGCGGTTTCCACTGTGACCTTACTCGTTACCGGTGCGACTGGATTCGTCATGAGCGTGCTGGCGCGGCACTGGCTCGCGAGCGAGCCCGGCGCGCGCGTGGTAATTCTCGATGCCGCGGCGATGGACACGGCCGCAACGCGCTATTTCGCTCCCGTCGCAGATCGCCTTTCGATAATCGTCGCCGACATCACTCAGCCGCAAAGCTGGCGGGAAGCGCTCGCACAACACAACATCACCCATGTCGTCCACGGCGCCACGATCACTCCGATTTCACGCGGCACGGTGCAGGAAGCCAGGAAGGAACCGGAAGCGGATGCTCCCGGTCGCATCGTCGAAGTCAACTTGATGGGAACGGTCGCGCTGCTCGACTGGGCGCGCACCGTGCCGGGGCTGCAACGATTTATTTACGTGAGCTCCGGGGCTGTCTACAAGCATCACGGTCCCGATCGCCCCGGCGAGCCGCTGCCGGAGGATGGGTATGTCATGCCGCGCACGCTCTACGGTGTCTCCAAGATGGCTTCCGAGCTGATCACCGAGCGCTATGGAGAGCTGTTCGGATTCTCAACAACTTCCGTACGGCTCGCCTCGGTGTATGGAACCATGGACCGCCCGACAGCCAGCCGCACCTTCAGGCACGGCCCAAACAAGATCGCTCACATGGCGGTCGCAGGCGTGAAACGCTTGCGAGTCAATACGCTCGAAGCCGTTGGGGATTACATTCACGCCGAGGATGTTGCCCGCGCCATCGTTGCACTGCTGCGCCTCGGGTGCGTGCGGTACAGCGCGTACAACATCGCGATGGGTCAGACGACACGCCTCGGTGAGTTGGTAAAGTGGGCAGCCGAGAAGTATCCGGGATTTGACGCACAGATCACCCTTGATGAAGAAGCAGACATCGTGCAGGATCCCACCCGCGTCGACGGCATGTGGGGTGCCTACGATATTTCGCGGATCAGCGCGGAGACGGGCTGGAGGCCGCGGTCGGTGAGAGAGGCTTTCCACGCTTACATGGACTGGATTGCAAAGGAAGGCGATCCGGGAGCGCCGCAGTGAGCACCTATCCCCGTGACCTGATTGGCTACGCGGGTCAACCACCGGACCCACGCTGGCCGGATGATTCCCGGATCGCGGTGTCGGTGGTCCTGAATTACGAGGAGGGCGGCGAGTACAACATTCTGCATGGGGATGCGCATTCTGAATTTGTTCTGACCGACGTGGGAGGAGAGCCGCTGGCGAATGCGCGCAACCTCAATGTTGAGTCGAACTTCGAGTACGGCAGCCGTGTCGGCTTCTGGGAGATCATGCGGATCCTGCGCCATCGGCGCGCTGCGGCGACGGTGTATGCCGTCGGCATGGCTCTCGAGCGCAATCCCCAGGCGGCGGCTGAGCTCGCTGCCAGCGGGTTCGAGGTCGCCTGTCACGGCCAGCGGTGGATCGACTATCAGTTTGTGCCTGAGGCCGTGGAGCGTGCTGACATCATCGCGAACGTCGAGGTCGTGACGCGTCTCATCGGTCGCCGGCCCGTCGGTTGGTACACGGGTCGACCTGGACCTAACACACGGCGGCTGGTAGCTGAGGTCGGGGGCTTCCTATACGACAGCGATGCTTACAACGACGACCTGCCTTACTGGGTGCGTGTCGGGCAGGGTTTCCAGTTGATCCTTCCGTATACCTTTGACTGCAACGACAGCCGTATGCAGCGCGGCAGCGACTTCAGTACGGGAGAGGACTTCTTCCGCTACTGCGCTGATGCATTCAACTGGCTATACCGGCGCGGTGGCGAAGGCAGTCGCCGGATGATGACCATCGGTTTGCACGGGCGGATCATCGGTCGCCCCGGGCGGATCGGTGCCCTCGAGCGTCTGCTCGACCATATCCAACGGCATGAGGGCGTCTGGCTGTGTGATCGGGCGTCGATCGCGCAGCACTGGCGAGCATTGCATCCTCCGCGGGTGACGACGTGAACTACATTCGGTTCGGGCGTACGGGCCTCCAGGTTTCGCAGTTGTGTCTCGGCACGATGTCGATGGGCAGTTCCGCCTGGAAGGGTTGGGTGCTCGACGAGCGCGATTCGATTCCCATCTTGCGCCGCGCCGTGGACGCAGGCATCAACTTCTTCGACATGGCTGATTGGTACTCCACCGGCCGCAACGAGGAGGTTGTTGGCCAGAACCTGCTCAAGATGACCACGCGCGACAGGTTGGTGCTGGCCACCAAGGTTTTTTACCCCATGAGCGACGACCCTAATGATCGTGGTCTGTCGCGCAAGCATATCGCGACCTCGATCGACCGGTCGCTGGCGCGGATGGGTACCGACTACGTCGATCTCTATGTGATCCACGCCTTCGATGCCGACACGCCCGTCGAGGAAACAATGGAGGCGCTGAACGACACGGTTCGTGCCGGTAAGGTGCGGTACCTCGGCGCCTCAACGATGTATGCGTGGCAGTTCGCGAAGATGAATCACGTTGCGGCGATGAATGGCTGGACGCAATTCGTCAACATGCAGTGCCAATACAATGTGCTTTACCGCGAGGAAGAGCGGGAGATGCTTCCTTACTGTCGAGATGCTGGCGTCGCGGTGACCACGTTCAGTCCGCTAGCGCGTGGTTTCCTGGCGCGCGAGGCCGTCAGCACCGCGCGTACGGCTCACGATGCGTTTCAGGACTTTTATGGCGACGACATCGATCGGGAGATTGCACGCCGCGTGCGAGAGGTGGCTGCGCGACGGGGAGTGAGTGCGGCGCATGTCGGGATGGCCTGGGTTGCGGGCAACTCCAACCACAACATTCCGATCGTTGGCGCTGCGAAGACGACGCACCTCGACGTCGCAGTGGAGGCCCTGGAGGTGCGGCTGGATGCGGAGGAGAGGAGCTACCTCGAAGCGCCGTATCGGCCACGCGATGAGATCAATGACCAGAACCCGGTGCGGCGTTCCCGCGCGTTGAATCCGGGATGAGCCTCGCGCGCCGGTGTGGGTCCCGACGCCGTTAGCCAACCGCGGCCCGTTCGCCGCAATGACCGCCCGCCTAAGCCATCAGCCAGGGGCTGTTCTCGCGGACTTCGATCAGCGTTGGGCGATCCGTTTGCAGCGCATCTCGCAAGGATTGCTCCAACTCCTCAGCGCTGCAGGCTCGAGTGGCATGACAACCGAGGCTCTGCGCCAGCCCGAGGAAGTCCGGGCTCCTGGGCTCCACGCCAATCCGCGGAACCTTCTGTTGGTCCATCTGATCCACGATCGCCTTCAGGGCATCGTTGTTCCAGACGAGAACCGGAAGCGCCAGGCGTTCTTCCACCGCCGTCGCCAACTCATTGACCGTGAACATGAATCCACCGTCGCCGGCAACTGCAATCACCGGCCGATGCGGCGCGCCGATCTTGGCACCCACCGCCATCGGTAAGGCGACGCCCAGGGCGCAATACGTGCCGGAGTAGTACCAACACTTCTCCATTTCCATTGGCATTGCAAAACTGCCGGTGTAGACGATCTGGGAGGCATCGCCCATCACGATTGCGTCCTTAGGAAGCACTGAACGCAGAATTTTCCAGACGCGCGCGTGCTGCTTCTCGACGTCCGTCATTTTCGCTGAGTTGGCTGTGCGTACTTCCCGGACCCAGGTTTCGCCCTGCGATTGCTGAGACGTCGGCTTCAGGCTGCAGAGGGCGGATGCCAGGGCAGTCATTGCAGCGCGGGCGTCAGCTTGAATTGGCACGACAGCCGAATACAGTGATGTCAGTTCCCCCGGATCGATGTCGATGCGAATGATGTCGCCGGGAATATCGAGTTTCGGCAGAAAGTGGTCGCCTGGCGCAACCTCCGTGCCCACCAGCAGCACCACATCAGCCTCGGCCAATGCCTGTTGGCTCGGCGCCTGCACGATCGAGCAGCCCAGGGATAAAGGGTGGGATTCCGGCAGAATCCCCTTGCCGGCATTGGTGGACAGGACCGGAGCTCCGATATGCTCGGCGATCTCGGTCAGCGCCTCGCGCGTGCCGACCGCACCGCCACCGACGAGAATCAGAGGGCGCTTTGCCTGCGCCATGCGATCTGCGGCCTCTGCAATCACTGCCGGATCGGGCATCGGCAAGGACGGAGCGCGACGTTTCTTCCAATCGGCCTCGACGGGTTCCGGAAGGACGTCCCGAGGCAGTGAGAGATGAACCGGGCGAGGCCGGGTACCTCGAAACACTGCATAGGCACGGGCAATCAACTCCGGCAGCTCTTCCGGATATCGGATCATTGCGCTGAACGCTGTGAACCCGGCCGTTACTGCCGCCTGGTCATCGAGCTCATGAATGGCTCCCCAGCCTTTTCCGTGCGTGCGGGTGATTGTCCCGCCGGACAGCACGAGCATCGGTTGCGAGTCGCAGTATGCTTGAGCGATGCCGGTTGCCGCGTTGGTGACACCTGGCCCGGCAATGATCGTGCAGACGCCGGGTTTACCGGTTGCGCGTGCGTAGCCGTCGGCCATGAGACTGGCACCTTGCTCGTTGCGACATTGCACGTGCCGGATCCCTGCGCGTGCGATACCGCGGTACAGTTCGACTGTCATCGTTCCCGCCATGCCGAAGACCGTGTCGACCTCATACGCCGAGAGTAATTTCATCACGGCCTCACCGCATGACATGGCTTTCACGTGCTACCCCTGATGTTTTTATGATTTGCATGGCTCGCCGAACGGGCGGCGCGACAGACCAAACGTTATCATCAATCTGGAGAAACGACATGAAACAACCTGAGCTTTACGAACGCTTCCGGGCCCTTCACGAGCGCAAGGGCGGGTTCATCATGCCGAATGCCTGGGATGGCACTTCCGCGCTGTTGCTGAAGCAAGCGGGGTTCCAGGCGCTCGGTACGTCCTCAGCGGCGATCGCATTCGCAATGGGTCGGCTGGATGGCAGCCACGCCGTGACCCGCGACGAGCACATCGCCAATGCCAAGTTGATCGGCGGGCTCACCGACCTTCCGATCAATGGCGATTTCGAGGACGGCTACGGCAAGGAGGCCAAAGACGTTGCGATGACAGTCGAGGCCGCAATCGCCGCCGGGCTTGCCGGCATCGGAATCGAGGACACGAGCGGGGATCCTTCCGACCCCATCCGCAAATTCGATGATGCTGTTGAGCGCGTACGTCAAGCGGCCAAAGTGGCGAAGGGCCGAATCGTTCTCACGGGCCGCACGGACAACTTCATTCAGGGTCGTCCGGATCTCGAGGACACCATCAAGCGCCTGGTTGCATTTGCCGAGGTAGGGGCCGACGTGCTGTATGCGCCGTACCCCGCCGACATGGGCGCGGTCAGAGCCATCATTGCGGCGGTTGCTCCGAAGCCGGTTAACATCCTCGTGGGTACGATGAGCGGCACGGTTCCTTGGGCTGAGCTGCAGAAGGCGGGTGTCAAACGTGTCAGCATGGGCTCAGCCCTTTACAGCCGTGTAATGGGTGACCTTCAGAAGGCCGCCGGGCAGTTGGCCGCAGGTGACCTGACCAACGCCTCAGCAGGCGGCATTGGACACGGTGAGCTCACGAAGCTGGTTGCCGAGGCCGCTCGAGCGAGCTGATCCTCAGGTTCAGCGGAAGCGGCTGATCGAAAAAGGTTCGAGGTCGATGGACGCAGGCTGCTGGTAGACCAACTCGGCGACCAGCCGCCCGGTCGTAGCAGCCTGCGTCAAGCCCAGATGCCCGTGCCCGAATGCGTGAATCACGTTTGCCTGGGTAGGCGAATAACCGATGACCGGCAGACCGTCCGGTGTGGCAGGACGGTGTCCGGCCCAATTTGTCGCGCCTCGCGTATCGAGCTTCGGCAGGTAACGCTGCGCCAATGCCACGAGTGTCTGTGATCGTTTGAAATTCGGCGCCGCCGCCAAGCCGCCGAATTCGGCGGCTCCACCGATCCGTAGGCCGCAACTCAGGGGCGTTGCCACGAACTTGCGTTCCGCGAATATCAATTGGCGCTGGATCTCAACATTTGGATTCGGCAGCGTCGCGTTGTAGCCGCGTTCACTTTCCAACAGGGCGCGGTCGCCGATCCGGCGCGCCAGAATGCCCGACCAGGCGCCGGCGGCGTTGACCGCTTTGTCGGCCGGCAACTCCTCGCCGCCGTCCAGCTGGATGCACAGCGAAGCGGCGGAGCCTGACACGATGTTGGATACGTGGCCCGTGCGAATTGTGACCCCATTGGCAACCAGCCAGCTGCGGATCCCTTGGACGATTCGCTTTGGATCGCTGACATGCGACCACTGTGGCGTGAGAACAGCCCGCTGGACGAGCGGCCCCAGCGAGGGTTCCAGCAGTCGCGCATCGTTTCCCGTCATTTCTTCGACCACGACACCCAGGGAGCGTTTGCATTGCCACTCCTGGGCATCCCGAAGGTAGCCGGCCTCTGTCTCATAGACACTCAGAGCGCCATTTTGACGCAACTCCGAAAAGAGGCCGGTGGCGCGCAGCATTGGAATGAGGTCGTCGTAGATGCGGGCATTGAGCGCGGCCAGGGCTCGCGAGATGCGTTCGAATTCTCCCCGTTCACTGGACCGGCCGAACCGCAGGAGCCAGGGAATCAGCCTGATTGCATGGGCCGGCCGGATGGCCAGTGGGCCGAGGGGATCCAACAGCCAGCCCGGGACTCGCAGGAAGACTCTCGGCGTGGCAGCCGGCACAACTTCCGTGACCGCAATTCCGCCGGCATTGCCGTAAGAAGCCTTGTCGCCCTCGGGGTCGCGATCCACCACCGTGACGCGCGCACCACGCGTTGTCAGATGGTATGCGGTGGCCAGACCGATGATGCCTGCACCAACAACTGCGACGTGCGGGTTATGCAGTGGCGGGGCCTCTGCTGCTTTTCAACTCCGACACGAGATTTCGACTGGTGTTCATGATGTGCGCCCTGAGGTAGGCGACAGCCCGTTTGACCTCCCGGGCGACACACAGTCGCAGCAGCTCCCGGTGCTCCACCTCAGCCTCCTCCAGATTGTGCGTCAACAACAGATGCAGCCGGATATAGCGATCCGTCTGAACGTTGATTCCCTGCAGCAGCGCCATGGTTTGAACCCGGCCTGACGCGGCGTACAGGCTGCTGTGGAATTCCCAGTTCAAGCGTCCCCAACTGGCTACATCCTTGCGCTTATAAGACTTCTCGAGTTGCGCCAGGATGTCGCGCGACGCTGCGAGCTGTTCGTCGGTGAGATGCGGGATGGCCCGCGCTAGAACATCGCATTCGAGCATCGCCCGCAGGTCAAACAGCTCTTCGATCTGGTCGGCAGGAATGGCGGTCACGACCGCCCCCTTGTGCACCTTCATGACGACCAGGCCGCCCGCCTCCAACTGTCGCAGGGCCTCGCGCACCGGCATCCGGCTCACGTCGTATTCCTGAGCGATCGAATCCTGCACCAGGGCATCGCCTTCCTTGAACTCGCCATTCAGGATCCGCTCCCGGAGCGATTCCGCGAGCGTTTCCGGCAGGCTCTGGCGCTTGATCTGGCGGGAGGCGGCCAGGGTAGCCTTGGTTTTCATGTCTGCTTCGCTTTCACTGGCGCAGGGAGATGGCTTTGATGGCTGCAGTCACCGTTCGCACGACACTCTCCCGCTCGTCGCCGAGCAACTCGAGCCGGGGAGCGCGGGTCCATTCCGGGGCGCCATAGACGAGATGTTCGGCGAGCTTGATGTACTGCACCAGCTTCACGTGCGTGTCGAGATGAAAGGCGGGTGTCAGAATCCGGTACAGGCTGCGCGCCGCGTCGAATTTCGAAGCCATGCACAGATCGAACAGTTCCACGCACTCTTTCGGCCACGCATTCGTCATCCCGGACACCCAACCGGTGGCGCCGAGCGCAACACTCTCCACGATCAGATCATCGACACCACAAAATAGATCGTACCGCGCGCCGAGCTCGATGGATATGTCAGTGATGCGCCGGATGTCGCCGGTTTCCTCCTTGATGCAGACGATCTGTGGCACGTCTGCCAATTCCTTCAGGATTGCAGGCGTCACATCCACCCCGTAGGCGATCGGGTTGTTGTAAATCATGATGGGAAGGGGGGAGGCGGAGGCAATCGCCCGATACCATTCGACGGTTTCGCGCGCATCGGTTTTATAGTTCAGGCTGGGAAAAACCATGAGCCCCTCGGCGCCGAACCGCTCATAGGCAGCGGCGCACGACTGCGCAGATTGAAGGGTGATTTCCGCGAGCCCGCACAACACGGGTACGCGCCCGCGTACCGTCTCGGTAGCTGCACGAATCACCGACTCGCGTTCGGCCATGTCCAAAGAAGCGTTCTCTCCCAGCATGGGAAGAACAATGATCCCCGACACACCGTTGTCGATCAGTCGCTGGATGCTGCGCCTGGTGGCCTCGAGGTCCACCGCGCCACGCCGGTCCATCTTGGTCGTCACCGCCGGAAATACGCCGCGCCACTTCGCCGCCATAGCTGCCTCGTTTCGTCGGTTATTGTAGATTGGATCCAATCTACAGGAGGCAGCCGCTATTGTCCACGCGCAGGCTGATGGGGGCATTTTCCGACTCTGTTGGGTGCATGTTGAACCGCCAAGCTGGACCTGTGGCAGAGGAGGGGCCGCAGGAATCGGTCCCAAGCCCCAGGTCGAGCCGACCCCGCGCCTGACGCAGTGCGGCAAATTGGCTAAAAAACCACGAAAAAGAGCGACTTATGTCAGTAGTGCCAGACCGTGACAGCAGCGAGCCTTTCGGCTCAGGGACTGTCAGCGTGACCGGCCGGGATGTAGCGAATCCAAAGGACTGCCAAGCTGGCTTTCAGTGATGCCGGCAGCACTCCGGGCCAATCATCCGGTTCCCTCACCCCTATCTAGAACTGTGTCGCAGAGCCAGCTCGACCACCTGTGAGAAAATTTGTCGTGCTTGGAAACGGCCTGACGATGTAGTGCAAGAGCAGGGAGTAGAAAAAAGCATGGTCAACCCCTTCGAGGACGAGACGGGACAGTTTCTCGTGCTCGTGAACAGCGAAGGTCAGTACAGCCTCTGGCCTGCTTTTCGTGCATTGCCGAAGGGGTGGAGTCCTACCGGTCAGTCGGGCGCGCGTCGGGTGTGTCTGGACTGGATCGAGGCCCACTGGACCGACATGCGACCAAGGTCGCTCGTCGAAGCCCGTCCTGCGGCGAATCAATAACACGGCACCTTCGGCTCATGAAAGCCGTTAGCGCCCTTTCTCATGGTCATGCAAAAAGCGCTGATTCGGCAGCAGATTACCTCTACGAGAGCCACCCGGCTGCCGCTATCCGTGGCGCAGACCGATGTCTGGCGTGCTCAGCGCCTCGCATCCGGTGACACCCTCTACAACATCGGTGGGTATGTAGAAATCTTCGGCTCTGTCAGCCGTGGGGCCTTTCACGCCGCCATTGTCCGAGCTCTCACCGAATCTGACTCCCAACTGTTTAATTTCGTCGCGACCGATGAGGGTCCGCGACAGATTCACAATCCGTATCCCACCGTCGAAATCCCGTTCGTCGATTTGAGTGGCAACGACGACCCACGTGCGGACGCGATGGCGTGGATGTACGCGGACATGGACGAGCCGTTCGATTTGTCCGCCGGCCCTGCGTTCCGCTTCGCTCTCATCAGGATCGCAGCGGATCATGTTCTGTGGTTTTGCGCGTTTCATCACCTCGTTACCGACCTGTTTGGCACTTCACTGTTCCTGGGTCGAACGGCGGAGCTGTACAGCGCGGCCGTTGGCGGAAACGCGCCGCCCGCCGCCGATCTCACGCCCTGGTCGGAGGTTCTCGAAGACGAGCGAGAGTACTACGCGTCCACGCGCTGCCAGCGCGATCGGAATTACTGGCGCGACCAACTCCGGAATTGCCCCGAAGCGGTCACACTCTCGGGACGGACGCCCGGTTGGCCAGTAGCCGGTGTCGGCAGCGTAGGCACACTGCCGCGGGCGATTGTTGCTCGCCTGCAGGAATTGGGTGCAGCCGGCAAAGCGGGCTTGCCTGCCGTGCTGTTTTCCGCTGTTGCGTTGTACCTGTCGAGGATGACCGGCCGTCGCGATCTGGTGTTGGGAATGCCAGTAGCCGGCCGCACAAACGCAAAGCTGCGCCGCACAGCCGGCTTCGTCGCGAACGTCGTGCCGCTGCGGCTGAATGTCGATCTCGCGCAGAGCTTCACGGAGCTGGTCGAACAGACTGGCAAGCGCATTCGTGAGGCGTATCGCCACCAGCGATACGCGTCCGGAGCGTTGCGCAACGATCTCGGGTTGACCGCGAGCGAGCCGAATATATACGGCGCCGTACTCAACTTCGTGCCCAACGATGCGGAGTTCAACTTTGCCGGTCGGCCCGTCCGGCTGAATATCTTTACGCATTCGCGCCGCGTCGAGGATTTGAGCATAACCGTTCACGCGCGCAGCGATGACTCGGATGTCATGCTGCAGATCGACGGTAACGGGGCTCACTACGACCAACAGTCGATTGATTTACACGGGCGGAATTTCCTGGCGTTGCTGAAGGCGGTGGCCGCGCAGCCGCACCTGTCGGGGCAGTTGTTGCCGCTTCTCGGCGAGGCGGAACGGTCACGTATTTTTGGGGAGTGGGCCGGGCGGCAGTCATCTGTCGAGCCCCGGACACTGGTTGAGTTGTTTGAGTCACAGGTGACGCAGACGCCGGACGCCGTTGCGGTGGTGAGTGGAGATCGGGCCCTCAGTTACCGGCAACTGGATGAGTGCGCGGATCGACTGGCGCGGCAGTTGATAGACCGGGGCGTCGGAGCCGAGCGCGCGGTGAGCCTGTGGGCCGACCGGTCGATTGAGATGTTGGTCGGACTGTTGGGTATTTCGAAGGCAGGCGGTGCGTTTCTGCCGCTGGATCCGACGTATCCGGTGGAACGCCTGGAATCGATGCTCGCGGATGCGCAGCCGATGGTGCTGTTGGACAGCGCTGCGGCCCCGGCCGCGGAGTTGGGGCGCGGCATTGCGCGGATGAGCATCGAAGCGGCTGTTGAGCCGGCCGCGCAATCTGACAGCGACGGCTTGCCAACCCGCGCCGCCCCAGCGGGCGCCTCTGGCGTAGGCGCCGTGGATGCGTGCACCGCGGGTGCGTTAGCCGCAAGCGCCGCAACTGCAGGCTCGCGAGGCTCGGCCACCCGCCCGGCGCGGGCCACGGACCCCGCGTACGTGATCTACACGTCTGGTTCCACCGGCACCTCCAAGGGTGTGGTGGTCACGCACGCTGGCCTGAGTGCGCTGGCCGCCGCGCAGATGGAACGTTTCGCGGTGACACGTCGGTCGCGAGTTCTGCAATTCGCGACCCTGAGCTTTGATGCCGCCGTGTGGGAAATACTGATGGCGTTGTCCAGCGGTGCCGCCTTGGTGCTGGCGCCGGCGGAAGCGCTGAGCGGTGAGGCGCTGAATAGACTGCTGGTGGAGCAGCGCATCAGCCACGCAACGATTCCTCCAGCCGTGTTGGCCACACTGAAGCGAACCGAGGACCTGACGCTCGAGTGTCTGGTGGTAGCCGGTGAGGCGTGTCCACCGGCACTGATTGCGCAGTGGAGCCCGGGCCTACGGATGATCAACGCGTACGGCCCGACCGAAAGCACCGTGTGTGCAACCATGAGCGC
>Ga0137415_10000673_pt1 | contig 33172 bp, 26 predicted proteins | sample CZODoug3_1_1_16f_FD_183082 | JGI IMG/M metagenome (GOLD analysis project Ga0137415, IMG submission 183082) | Vadose zone soil fungal communities from Angelo Coast Range Reserve, California, USA - CZODoug3_1_1_16fungal (Hybrid Assembly) | ecosystem: Environmental > Terrestrial > Soil > Vadose...
AGTAATTCATCCTGATCCTGCAGCAGAAGTCAGCAGCGGGCGTAGTACTCACGCGAGTGAGGAAGGCCCCAACAGTAGGAGTGAGTAGTAGAACGTCGAACTCATGGGTGGCATTGCGCCAGCCAATCAGCCTCGGCTGAGCTTTGCAGGTTCAGAAGACGGTGAAGCCGAAACGGAAACCTGCAGAGCGGCGAAGCCCTTGTGGCGAACGATGACTCGAACCTCCGGCCCGCAAGGGCTCAACTTACTGAACCGCCCGATGCGGACCCGCATGTCGAGTGGTGTGGGAGGGGCGAGCAGGTGACTGCTCCCCCTATCCCGATTGGCACAGCCAATCCTACTCGCCCTGCGCCATGTCGATTGAAGATTCCGACCTTGTCGGAAGGGGCTGTGTCTCTTCGCGGTTGCACTTCTTCTCTTGCTTGTGTAGTGGCGGGCTTTAGCACGGCCCTTCCCCGCTCTTTGAGTATTGCTCGTTGCTCAAGGATTCGGAGAGGGTGGATTGTTGAGCGTGAAAATGATGTCGATTGTTGTATCCACTTCCACTGGATTGCCGTTCAGCAGCGTCGGCTGATATTGCCATTGCCTCACGGCATCGAGCGCCGCGTGCTGCAACAGCGGATGGCCGGAGACGACCTCCATTTGTTTGATCCGGCCGTCCGTGTCGATGATCACATGCAGCCGCACTGTTCCAGAAATACGCGCCGCCCGCGCTTCTTCCGGATAGACCGGCGGCACCTTTTTGATAATTCTTGCCGCCTGAACATTCCCGCCCACTCTGATTGGCCCGTTCAGTGGGTGCGGGAGAGGCGGGGCGAAGGAATCGGGACCCAGCCCCAATGCCTTGCAATCCAGCCGGCGGTAAGCCCCTTCCACGAACGTGAAATATCCGGCGTCGTCCAATCTATTAAGCCCGTTGTGTATCGCTTGTTGCAGAGACACCCTGTAAAACTGAGTTTCACCCTTTGCCGCTCGCAAGAGAACTCGCCCACACCAATTTCCGATCCCGGAATATCTCGGTTCCCTCACATCTTCCACAAGTACTTCGCCGTTTTGTTTGGACAACGACTCAAAAAGTGTTGGAAGCCATTTCTCTTGCCGCTCGAAGTCCGCCTTGTAGGCCGCCGCCAGTTTCGTTCCATTCCATTCGCCAAACGTCTCCTTGAACCACGCTTCGTAGTTCGGGATCACCAATGCGTGCGCAATTTCTTCTAGCTTCGCTTTGTCTCCCGCACGCGCGGCCGACAAGGCCGTCGTCATCAAGCTTCGCAGTCTCTCCGTAGCGCTCTCCTCCGCGCTCGTTTGCGCCTTTCCCAGCACCGGCATCAGGCAAATCCCCGCCATTACCACGCATCCCGCCAATCTCCCGATGGTCCTCATTTGTTTCCTCGCATCCATCAACGTTCGTACTCGCCGCCTATCATTTTATGTTCATTTCTTCCGGCGTGGCCGGCCACGCCTAAATGGAGGAGGGATCAACTGTGACAGCCATTTCCAGGTAACCGCAAAACGCATTCGCCAGTTGCATGTGCCGCGGCGTCCGGCATTCCGGCTCGAAAAGTTTCGAGCTGCCCACCAAAATGACTGTCGTCATCGCCCTCGACGTCGCTACATTCAGCCGGTTCAAGCTGTACAAAAACTCCATCCCCCGCGGCGCATCTTCCGGCGACGATGTCGTCAACGAATAAATCACCACCGGCGCTTCTTGACCTTGAAACTTGTCCACCGTCCCAATCCGCATCTTCGGGAGGCGCGTCTTCAAATCGGCGACTTGCGCGTTATACGGCGCCACGATCAAAATGTCTTCTTCCTTCAGCCCGCGGCTATGCCCCGCGCTGTAAAACCATTTCACATTCGGTTTTAGCAATCGCTCTACGATTCGCGTCACTACCTCGACTTCCTCGGCCGACGAGTTCCTGCTCCCCTCATGCTCCACCTGCACGAACCACAATCCCGCCCCATCTAGCCATTCGTGCCCTTCGAGCACGCGGCTCCGTGAAATGGCATGCGAACGCAGCTTATCGTCATAAAAAAATTCCGAAGTATATCGGCAAACCCTCGGATGCAGCCGCCAAGTCTCCGGCAGTAGGAATCCCATCCCCGGCGGAATCGTCTTCCGCCCATCGAGCAGATGTTCCAATGCCGATTTTTCCGCCCCATCCGGATGGCTTCCTTTCGTCGGCCGCTCCAATTGCTGCGGGTCACCCAGCAACACCAGTTTCTTTCCCGCTTGCGAGACCGCTAGCACATCCGCCAGCGACATTTGCCCCGCCTCGTCGATGAACAGCACGTCCACTGCTTCGAAAGCCGCTTCCGGCGACCACAGCCATGACGTTCCGCCTACAACGTTCGCCTTTCCAGTCCTCAGCGCACTCCACGCCTCTTCGTTGTCCTCTCTTGCGACAGCCACTCCTTCGCTCTGCTCTCCTCCATTGTCCCGATGCACACACCGCACTTCCTCTATGTTCTGTTCATTCGCGGCCTCCACGACATCGTCGAGGAGCTTGCGGATGACTTTGTGGCTCAGCGCCGTCACGCCGATCTTCTTCCCGCGCTTCACGAGTTCGCAGATCATTCGCGCGCCTGTATACGTTTTCCCCGATCCCGGAGGACCCTGGATCGCAAATACGGAATCTTCCAGCGCCAACACGATTCGATTCGCAGTATTTACGGTCGTCTCCGAGGCTAGCTGCTCTAGTTTCTCGTCATTCAGGAGGCGCGGCGGCCGTCGCAACAGCAAATCTCGTCCGGCGCGATAGTGTCCTGCCGCTTCGACTCCGTTTTCAGCGACCCACGCGCCGATCCGGTACAGTGACCCGGCTTGCGCGTCCGTGTTTAGCGCGGCGTCCCACATATAAACCGCCGGTGGATGCACCTCGGCCGTCTTCTTTGTTTTCTTGATATCTACCACGCCTTTCGCGTGGTCTATCGTCACAACCTCGCCGAATTTCTCGTCACCAAAATACACATCCTTCTCGGCTCGTACATTGCTCTTCTGTTGTGCGTCGAAGAAATACCGGTCGGTAGGCACTTGCTTACCACGGTCCACGCGTTCCGCGAACCGCATGCCCGTTAGGCCTACTCTCTCGTCAAGCAATTCTTCATCCGCCATTTCCGCCAACCGATAGCCCTCTTGCCAGGCCCTTTTGTCTTCCCGACGGTGCCAGCTCAAGAGCTGCGCCAGTAGCCATTGCCCGGCTTGTTCCTTGGAATGCGTATTTGGATCGGCGCGAATTCCCCCCGAGAGCCGCTCTTTCAATTCAGCGGCAGCATCGAGCTTTTTCTGTAGTCGGTCGGAGGGATCGCCGCTCTTCTCGGGCGGACGCGGCACTTTCACTCCGCCTTTCTCCAGTTTTTCCCGCTCCTCCTCCAACCAGTCCCTTAGCGCCGCCGCCGAAAGGCAATCCTCGCTGTTGTATCCCTCCATCACTGCGCGGAAGCGCTCCGGCATCTCCTCATTGCCCCACCCAAGTTCCAGCCGGTGCTCCACATACCGCATCGCCGTCCGCGAGGTCTCCAACGGCGTCTTCCGCTCGAATCCGTAAAACGCTTCCACTTTTTTCAGCGAATACTCTTCCACACTGGCCCGCATTCCTTGCTTGTAGGCTTGATGCAAGTCGACTAGCGCCCCCGCGCGCAGCAAGCGGTCGATTTCGTCTTCCCGCGTCGCGTACATTCCCATCAATCGCTTCAACGCTCCCGGCTCGTACGCTCCGAAGTGGTACACATGCATCTTCGGATTCGCCGCCCGTCGCTGCATGATTTCATCCACCAGCCACTCAAATCCTTTTTTCTCCTGCTCACGATTCAAAGCCCATTTCTTCTCGTAACTCCACTCTCCGCCAGCGTTTTGAAGCACAAATCCAAACAAATATTGCAGTCCTTGCTCCCCCACAAACGGATCGCCTTCCAAATCCACGAACACATCGTCCGCGGTAGGCTCCGGCAGCCGGCAAAATCCCATTCCTTCCGCCACCGGCAAAAGCAGCTCATGTTTCAGCTTCTTTTCTGTCCGCCCTTCCACCTGCACCCGCGCCTGCTCCCGCACGCGTTCATATCCCGCTTTCGACCCATGCTTCGGCCTTTCCTTCAGCGGAATCGGCAGCACCGCTAGTTTCTCCATCGTCTCCGCATTCCACGTTTCAAATTGATCTCGCTGTTGACGCCGAATCCCCGCCACCAGCGACAAGTGATCATCCGCCCGCCGCTTCGTGTCGCACTCTCGAAACCATCGGCACACATTGCAATGCTCCACCGGCTCTGGATACGTTTCAGGCGTAGGGACTACTTTCCGAGGCGGTCCGCCACCGATGGCACGAACCAGCTTGTCCTTTACATGCCGGTAATACGCCGCGTACTCCAGCACCGGATATTTTTCGCCCGCGTACCCCTCCCCCGGAGGTACTACCCACAAAAACTCCGGCAGCGTCCCCTGAATTTTCGCCAGCAAATCCGAATACAGCGACAGTTGCAGAATCGTCGTGGCTTTCGTTTCTCGCGCCAGCTTCGTGTCGGCCACTTCGTACGACCACGCCCACCGCTTGCTTGGCTTCGCAACCCGTCGCAGCACGTCCGGCCGCCCAAACCATTCCCCGTCGCTCAAGGCCCCTTGCGCGATCACTTCCGCGCCTCGCTCCATCAGCTCCAGCGTTTCCGCCAATAGCCGCTCTTCTTCTTTGTGATCGATATGACCCAGATTCTCGACTGTGAGCCCTTGAGCAGCCAGGTGAGCGAGATACGCCTTTTCATGCCGCAGCCCCAATTCCTGAATCACCTTCAGGTCCGGCGCAGCCCAATCCGGCGCCGTGCGCGCGCCTCGCGCTACTTGCAACTCCAGCGTGGTCAAGTGCCGGCAGGCCAGGTGGTTGCTCAGGTCTGACGCCGAAAGTCGAATTTGCCGCCCCCAAATCCTCATAACGTGGAAAGCTTAACTCCCGAACTCCCCTCGTCAAAACCCTTAATCCCCAGTCTTTTCGACATCTTCCAACTCCATTCGAATGATACCTATATAATAATATTTATTGACAGTTAGCGGTGGACATGCTACACTCTTGTATGAACTGGACGTCAGCCACTTCGATCGGCCCCCGCCCCGCGCATCCGTCAAGGATGCGCGTCCTGAGCAAGCATTGCGAGTCGACCGACCTGTCGCGATCTCCTCTGGAAGGTTCCGACCTTCTAGGCAAGAACTCCTCTCCGAGACCCGGCCATCTCTTTTCTTCCTACACGATTCCTCTAAGCCTTTACTGCAGCGAGTTCGCGCACTGCTTGCGCGCAGACCGCGGGCATGCTGGCGTCCATTTCCTCAATCGAAAACCGGCCTATTCTGCACAGTTTTTGTGCTGTATAAGTCCCTTTAGAATCAACATTTGCAAAAGTGTATCAAAACAAAGAACTTCAACTCCCTTTAGAATGAACACTTATGAAAAAACACGGGGTGGGGGGCCGCACACTTACCTCCTCTTCTATCATCATTGTCACCGCTTATGCCCCGCTCGCCGGAGGCGCCCTTTCGGGCGTAAACTAAACCATGCCGTCTCCTGACAAAGTCCCCCTGACCTTCAACCGCGACCGCGCCGCTCGCCAGCTCGACGCTCGTTTCGAGGAACTGCTCGAAAAGCTCCGCAAGAACCGCCCTTCCGAAGATCCCTGGATGCTCCGCCGCGCTTACGAAATCGCCACCGAGCGGCACCATGACCAGTTCCGCAGCTCCGGCGACCCTTACTTGTCCCATCTCCTCGAAGTCGCGCACATCCTCGCGGACATGCGGCTCGACGCCACCACGCTCACCGCCGCGATTCTCCATGACGCCATCGAAGACACCGAGTATCCCGTCTCCCGCATCGAAGAGCGCTTCGGCGCCGATGTCGCCCATCTCGTCGAAGGCGTAACCAAAATCGGCCGCCTCAAGATGATGGCTCCCGAAGCGCGCCAGGCCGAAAACGTCCGCAAGATGCTGCTCGCCATGGTGAACGACGTGCGCGTTGTTCTCGTCAAGCTCGCCGACCGCTTGCACAACATGCGTACTCTCGAATATCTCGATCCCGAAAAGCAGCAGCGCATCTCGCGCGAAACGCTGGACATTTACGCGCCTATCTCACTGCGCCTCGGAATGAGTGTGGTGCGCGGTGAACTCGAAGACCTGGCCTTCCGCTATCTCGAGCCGGAAGCTTTCTTCGCCTTGCAAAAAGAAATCAGCGATAAGGCGCCTGCTCACAAGAAATTTCTCGAGGAAGTTCAGGCCACCATCCAGACCAGACTCGTCGAAGCCGGCATTCCCGCCGAACTCGAATCTCGCGTAAAAGGTTTGTACTCTGTGCATCGCAAGATCGTGCGCCAGGAAATTGGTCTCGGCCAAGTCTACGATCTCCTCGCTGTGCGCGTCATTACTGATTCAGAGCGCAACTGTTATGCGGCGCTCGGCGTAGTCCATCACATCTGGCGCCCGGTCCCCGGCCGCTTCAAGGACTACATTGCCATTGCCCGCCCCAATCTCTATCAATCGCTGCATACCACCGTTCTCCACAGCAGCCAGCCCTTCGAGGTGCAAATCCGCACGCAAGAAATGCATCGCATCGCGGAAGAAGGCGTTGCCGCGCATTGGAAATACAAATCCGGTAAGCCAACTACGGAAGATGACGACCAGCGCATCACCTGGATGCGCCAACTCATCGAATGGTCCCAGGAGCTTCAGGAACCAGGCGAATTTCTTTCCACGCTGAAAGTGGATCTTGCGCCTGTCGAGGTTTACGCATTCACGCCGAAAGGCCGCGTGCTCGAGCTTCCGCGCGGCGCCACGCCCGTCGATTTTGCTTATATGGTCCACACCGAAGTCGGCCACCAATGCGTCGGCGCAAAAGTGAACGGCCAGATGGTTGCTCTGCGCCATGAAATCTCCAGCGGCGACGTCGTCGAAATCCTCACTCAGAAGGGCCACCACCCCAGCCGCGATTGGCTCAGCTTCGTTAAGTCATCCTCGGCGAAAAGCAAAATCCGCCATTGGATCAACGAGCAGGAGCGCGAAGAAGCCACCGAAATGGGCAAGCGCCTGCTCGAAAACGAAGCGCGTCACTTCGGCCGCAGCCTGAAGAAAATTCCCGAAGCCGACGTCCTCAAACTCGTCTCCGATTATGGTCTTTCCAAAGTTGAGGATCTTTACGCCGCGGTCGGTTTCGGAAAGTATTCCGCCCGCCAGGTCCTCACACGCCTTCTCGGTGAGCCGGAAAAAGTTGCCGAGACCGAAACCATCGATGCCAAGCCTACCCTCGTAAAAACAGTAAAGCGCATGCTGGGCTTCGGCGAAGCTCCCCTCGTTGTAAAAGGTCACGACGACCTGCTTGTTTACCGTGCCAAGTGCTGCAACCCCATTCCCGGCGACGAAATTGTCGGCTACATCACGCGAGGACGTGGAGTCGCCGTCCACACTCGCCAGTGTCCCAACGTGCAGAATCTTATGTACCAGACCGAACGCCGCATCGCCGTCGAGTGGGGCGGCGGCTCCGAAGCCAAGTTTCCCGTCCAGCTAACCATCCGCGCACGCGACCGCGCCGGTCTTCTCGCCGAAATCACTGCCGTCATCAGCGGAGCTGGTTCCAACATTCATAATCTCGAGAGCCGCCCCGATCGCACCAACGCGCGCATTGACGCCAACCTCGAAATCGCCGATAAACGCCAGCTCGAAACCATTCTCGTCAATATAAAAAAAATCTCAGGCGTTTTTGGCGTCGAGCGCGTCTACCAGCCCAGCCACTGAAGTGATCGCCGCACACAATTCTCATTTTGCAAAAGTAGCCGATGCCGAAAGTTTGTTTTTCTCGACGGCTATTTGCACCGCGCAAAATGCGCCACCACTCAAGATTTCTTTTTTCTTCCTGGCGATTCGCTCGTTTTCTGTACCCTGTCCTTCCGTACGGGTATCCCGCACAGCACACTTTCCGGCCTTCCACGTTATCCCCGCTACAATGGAATCATGCGGTCTAAGCTCGTGCTTCTCGGGTTTGTAGTCCTCCTCCGGACGAGCGGATGCGACAAACATCCGCTCACGGATTATCGCCCGCTCGACCAGGCGGGGATGTGGTCCAGCAACGTTGAGCAACTGAAAGCCTTGAACACCGCCGACGTGGAAGTTGGGCAACTCGTAAAACTTAAACAAGCGGGAATTTCCGACGATGCTTGCGTAACTCTGATTGGCGGGGCGCACCAGCACCAGCATCAGTTTGCGAGCGCCGATTCCGCAATTAACCTCGCGCGAGCGGGATACAGCGAGCCGGTAATCCTGGAAATCGCGAAAACGGATCAGCTAGATAGCATCAGCGGCGATGCCGTGATGTTGCGGCTGGTGGGGCTCTCCGATTCCGCCGTCGATTTGATTTTGCACCGCAGATTAAGGGGCCAGCGCACCATGGGCAGCGCGGAAATCGGCCGTCTGAAAAACACCGGGCTCACGGAAAAACAGATTCTCGAGCGCATCAATCAGGGCATGACCGATGCGCAGGCAGATAAAGAAGCGGCGTTTCGCGAAGCCACGCGCAATCATTCCGGGACCGGATTCCAGCGGGTTCACGGCCGACGCAGATAACGCGGCGCCGCCAATCCGCATCTTCCGAAGTTTTCTGAAACCGGCGAGCCTCGCCAAATTGGAACGCAGCAGCGGGTTGGAAAAATAGTGGACCGCTTTTTCTTCTGACTTTTCCCCGATACAATCAAGTTGTTTTGCAAGTTCGATTTCATGCGCGTTGGCTATTGGTGATGGCGCCGGGAGCGGCTACTGCACTGGCAAGCGGATGTGTTGCGCCGCTTGGCTCGGGCTACACCATAGAGAAACAGCAGATCAGCGTGCAGTTCGTTGCGGCTCCGGAGCCGCGCATTCGAATGGAGGCGGAGTATTCGCTGAAGAATACCGGCAATCAGCCGCTCAACGAACTCGAGTTGCGATTGCCGGGGCGGCGGCGTTTTCATTTTGATGAGCCTCGCACAATATGGGACGCAACTGCAGTCACGACACGGATTTCGACCGAACACCCGCGAAACACGGTGATTCCTCTTCCTCAGCCGTGGACGATGTCGGCACGCCATACTCTGCGTCTCTCCATCGAGTATTTGCCAGCGACCGCAGGCGAGACGGCCTTGAGTTTTTCCAGCGAGGCATTTTTTCTTCCGGCGGAAGGGTGGAGTCCGGAATTGCTGCCCGCGCGAGGCCTCTTTGCCACCGGCGGGGTGCCGCCGAAAAAATGGGATTTGAGAGTGCAGGTGCCGGAAGGATTTCTGGTACACACCAGCGGGAAGCAGGGGAAAAGTTCGCACCGAGATGGAGAAATGATCGTTCTCGCGTCTCAAGGTTCGAATGACCATTATCCGTTTGTGATTGCGGGACGCTACACCTCCGCACAAATCGCGGGGGGCAAAGAAAAGATCATTTTGTGGGCACGCCGGGCGCAGGACGCTGCGGGGTTGCACGGCGCGAGCGAGGCGCTGGCTCGAACAATGGGAGCGTACGAGTCCGCGTTTGGGGCGCGCAGCAAAGACACTTACACAACTTGGATTGTGGAGTGTCCCATCACGGCTGGATGTTTCACGAATCTGAATGCCACGACGGCGGAGCTGCTGGGGGAGGAGAAGGAGCCTCTTTCTGCCGAAACGGTTTCGCCGGATACTTTGATGGTGGACCTCAGCGGGGGCATGCCGAAACTCGTGGCCGCCGCCACTCCGTCATTGGCCGCAAGCTGGCTGGGGTACGCGCACAACCCAGGGTTCTACGAACAGGAACCTCCCCTATCCGCACTTCCGGCCTTCGCCGCAGCGATTGGGCGGGAAGCCGCACTGGGATCGGACACCCGTACGGAAACGATTCGCCGCGCTCTAAGAATTATCCCTGAGAAAGCCGAAGCGCGCGGGCCGGAAGGCGCAACCGTAGTGCGAGCGAAAAGTTTTCTATTCTTTTATGCATTGCAAGACCGCTATGGGAAGGAAGTGTTTCGAAAGGCGATCAACCACATGTTGTATGCTCGCAAGGCGAGAGACTTCGAACTGAGCGACCTGATCGCCTCCTTTGACGCAGAGACGCACGCCAAAACCGTTGAGTTTGTAAGGATATGGATGAAGCGCCCGGGAGTGCCGGAAGAGTTTCGCGCGCGCTACCAAGAACCAGCCGCGGCGACGGCCCAATCTGAAAAGGAGACAGCACCATGAGAGACGTGATTCTGACCGATCGGGGCCCAAAACCCATCGGACCGTATTCACAGGCCATCCGGACGAATGGATTTCTGTACGTCTCGGGGCAGGTGGCGCTGGACCCAAAGTCCGGGGAGTTGACGGGAGCGGACATTCGCCAGCAGACGGAACGAGTGCTCGAAAACGTGAAGGGGATACTGGAGGCGGCCGGCTCGAATATGAATCATGTGGTGAAGACGACGGTTTTTCTGAAGGACATGAACGAGTTTGCGGCCATGAACGAAGTGTACGCCAAGTATTTCAATTCACCCCCGCCAGCGCGGTCGACGGTGCAGGTGTCACGGCTGCCGAAGGACGCGCTGGTGGAGATCGAGGTGATCGCGGGGTTGTGAATAAGCGCTACTAGGGCATGCGTCTTGACAGAATCTGGATGGGCGTGCTACTAAGTTCCCCCGTCCCCTAGCCAAAAAGAGAGTCCTGGAAGGGTGTGTCCCATGAAAAGATTTGGCCCAGCTTTGCTGCTCCTGATATTTGCCCTTGCATTACCGGGCGGCGTATTCGCACAAGAGGACGACCAGGTTTCCCCGGATGCGGTCTCGAACGCGCATTCCCTGCACCCGACGACCCCGCCGCGTGGCCATATGAATGGCCAGGACCACGCGCGTTTCGGTCTCGCGGGAATCGATTCTGTCGCCAACTGGAACAAGCATTTCACAGTGGAAGGCATCGATCCTAACGGCAACCCGCAGCACGTCTGGTATTACAGTATGGTGGGAAATCCGCCGGAGCTTGGGGGCACCACGGTATTCAACGCTCCGATCGTGCCTGTCTCTGTGGATTTGCGCAATGCCGACGGCACGCCCCGATTCGTGAATGGGCATCGGCTCTTCTACGATGTGACACCTTTTGTCCAGCCCACGGTCATGTCACCGGTTTTCCAAAACTCTCCCTACACGAGCAGCGATGTTCCGACACAGTTCACGGATGCCGTGCAGCGGGCGGAATTTGCCGACAGGATGAGGCCTAACTGGCACACGGCGCTAAATCCGAGCGTGAAAGCAACCCGAACCATGGTGCTGATCCGAGGTACTTACCGGTTTGCCCTCAAAGCCGACGGAAGTTGCTGTTTGTTTGTACTTGTGGATGCCAACACCTTCGTCAACGAACTATTCCCGTCCACTTTTCCGTTCGATAACAGCACCGCGGTGGGATCAGCGGAAAATGCCGGGGACATCACCACCAAGGACATCTCCACGTTTCTGTTTCCCAATACCTATCTCTACACGCAAAACGACCCGGTGCACCATTGCTGCATCCTGGGCTTTCACACACTTGATCTCGAGCCGGGCGTTCCGAGCAATGGCAATCTGCTGAGGCTTTACGTGGTGAACTATTCCAGCTGGATCAGTCCGGGAATCTTCAATGGAGGTTTCCAGGACGTGACGGCGCTTAGCCACGAACTCTCCGAGACCTTTAACGATCCTTTCGTGGGTGTCGATGGAATCCACAACGTAACACCCTTTTGGCTGGCGCCGAATGGAAACTGCCAGGACAATCTGGAGGTTGGCGACGTCATCGAAGGACTTCCGAACGCTGTCTTCCCGATTACGCTGAACGGAATGACGTACCACCCCCAGAACGAGGCCTTGCTCCAGTGGTTTGAGTTCCAATCTCCATCCAGCGCACTGGACGGCGCTTACAGCTACCCCAACACCGGAACGCTGACAGCTCTTTCTCCGCCGCAGAACTTTGCGTGCAAGCCGTAGCAACTGGAGCACGATCTGGCGGCCCCTCGAGGGTTACAAGGCTTAAGAGCGAGGCTGCCGCCGCTGGGACTGGTAGGTGCGGTCGGACAAGCAATCGCCAAGCCCTGGGCGATTTTACTAGATGGGCTGAGCGCCGTAACCACGGCAGAGCGAACACAGGTGGTGTGGCCCATGACGCACTCGTTTGCCACAAGAGGTTCCGAGTTCATCGAAAAGTCGGGGCGGTATTTGAGAAAACCATAGACAAAGTTCCCCCGGCAGCGGGGTACTTCCTGGCTGAAAGCAAGAAAGTGTTGTAATCCCTCAAGATTTCCTAGAATCTTGTCGCTCAATGGCCCATATCCCTTTCTGATCCTTGATAAGGAGGCTCTGCTATGAAGGTGATGGCGGCACTGTGCGTGTTCGTGAGTGCTTGGGCGGCAATGGGAAGTAGACAGGAATCCGTGAAGCCGAGCGGCGAGGAAGGAAGAATTATCGCGCTGGAATCAGCCTGGGACCAGGCCGAGCAAAACAAGGATGCCGCGGCGCTCGCGGGTCTGCTGGCCGACAAACTGGTGTACGTGGACTATGACGGCACCCTGAGCAACAAGCAGCAGTTGCTGGAGAGCATCAAGAGCGCAGCAGTCACCTCCGAGCAGATCAACAATGAAGGGGTAAAGGTGCAGCTGTACAACGATAACGTGGCCGTGAGCACCGGTATTTATAGGGACAAGGGCGTGGAGAAGGGCAAACCGTTTCAGAGGCGTGGACGTTTCACGAACGTATGGATCAAGCAAAAGGGCGCGTGGCAGTGCATTGCGAGCCAATCAACGTTAATCGCGCACTAGCATTGTTGATTCGCGGACAGGCTCACACCTTCCAAACGCGCAAATCATTTCTAATGGCAACAGCGGAGAAAGTTTGAGGAACGATGTTGACTACGGACGGTCGGGGCTTTCGAACACTTCCTTGAATGCGATATAAGTGATCACGGCGGTGGCGCCGATGACGTACCACATGAACTTGCTCTTGGCGGCTTTAATCGGTGGTCCACCAATCCCTTTGGAGCCCGCACCACGCGGCCCCTGCGGGTCGGCAGCGTTGGGGTCGAGAACGACGCGATAAGCGACGCCCTCCGGAATCTCGCGCACATCGTCTTCGACGGCGATACTCAACGAGCCGCGAGTGCTCCTGACGATCAATTCCTTGGGAGTCAGTACGGTAACGCGTCCGACGGTGGCCTGATCGGTATTTGGCCGAATCACCGCCGAACCCACGTGCAGGGCGAAAGCTTTCGAATTGGCGGTCGAGAAAGTCGCGGAGCCGAAAGTCAGTGTTGCGGCCGGGCTAGCGTCATCCTGGGAAAAAGTGGCGATACTTGAGCTGGAAAGAAGCAACCGCGCGGCACTGGCGCGGACCTGGACGCTGCCGGACTGGTCGGTGCTGAGTCTGTCGCCAGCGAAAATGGTTGCGCCAACGGATGCTTGCGCCGCGCCGACGTGGGCGCGATCAGCATAAACGACGGTACCGAGGGAAGAAGCAGGAGCGGCCCAAACAGGCGTGCTCAGGAGCGAAAATGACACGAGCAGGGCAAGGATGCCTTTCGCAACGGAAATGCAGTCCCTGAGACTGGTGACCGCAAAGCGGTTCATGCTGCCGGTGACGGTAAGACGGTTGGCTATTCTGGCGACTGTAAGACGGTCGAACTTTCTGGCGACCGTAGGACGGTCGACGCGCAGTCGCGTCATTAAATGCCTCCAAGAGGGCTAGCCGCAGAATACTGAGTAAACTCTATGGCGTCAATCGATAAACAGTTCTTGAACTTAAAGAGTCACGTGTCCTTGCGGCCCGCGGAGTTTGCTGGCCGATCAGGCGTTCCGCTGTTACAATGCAGGAAAAGATGACCGACTGGAAACAGATTACCGCCCGCATCCGCCGCGCGCGCACCAGCAAAGATCCCGCGGGGCAGCTATCAAATCTCTACCAAAAAACGCGAGACGCCATGGTGGCGTTCGAACTCGCGAAATATTTTGAAACTTCCGGGCAAAATGCCGATGCCGCAAAATGGTATTCCGCTGCAGCGGAGAGATTCCGCCGGTCGGATTGGAAAGTCAAAGCGCAGGAAGCCGCGGTACGGCTTGGAGGCGCGCCGGGGGAGATTCCTCTGGATGCCGGGCCTTTGCCAACAGGAGAGTTTGTGTTGACGCCGCCTGCGGTTTCGACACCAGAGCCGGGTTTACCGTTCGAACAGAATCCCGAAGCGCTCGAATCTTCGGTGGCGGTAAGCAGCGAGATTCAGCAAGTAGTAGAAGGTTCGGTGAGCACGTCCGCGACTGAGAGAAAAGGCCGTCGGCGGGGACGCCGGGGGGGCCGGAACCGGCGAAAGGGCAGTAACGGCAAGGAGGAGGTGGCCACTACGGGTCAGCACTTAGCGGAGGCGCCTGCGCCGCGACGCGGATTACCTCCGGCGGTATTCGATGAATCGGCCGAGCCGACTCCTCCTCGAGTGACGCACAGCCGTGCGCTCCCCAGCCTGCCAGTCGAGCCGATCGGAGAGCCGAGCGGAGCCAGCGTGAAGGGACGCTATGGCGATCCCGGACTATCTTCCCGGATTTCACTGCTGGAAATGCAGTTCCGCAGATTGATGACCTGCCCGCCCGCAAAACTGGAGGAGGCGGATCGTGCTCCAGCGGGACCGGGTGTATTTGTCCTGACGGACTCGGACTTGACGAGCTATTACTATGTGGAAGCTTGCCAGACCCTGCGCATCGCCATCGGCAACTTGTTGCGTGGTGGATCCAGGGGCCGTGGGTCGGAGTCGATCAAGCCGCAGCTCGCACAACACTTAGGAATTCAGGAAGCGCGGGTTGCGAAGTATCTCGCAGAGCACTGCGTGGTGCGTTGGCTGCAATTGGATGAAGGCGCTTCGAATTTTGCACACTTTGTGATCGCGGTTCTTCGGCCTGCGCTGAACGAATAGGCACATTCGGCAGGGATTCGGCAGGAACCCCCGCCGAAGGGCAAAGTCATAGCCCATTCGTACTACTAATAACCCCCTTTTGGGAATCCGGAAATCGCCGTTTAATGCCTCATATTGCCGTTTAACCCTCAAAGATAACCATTCGGCACAACCTGCTGGCGTCCACCCCGGGGAACAGTCAAACTATAGGAGTCTAAAGGCTTATTGGAAGTACCTGGTGTTCGTGGTACGGTCTTTAGGCACACAAAGTGAGCCCTGGGGCAGTCGTTTGGGCGTGGCTCCGACGATTGAATGGGCTCGAACTAGCTTAAGGCTAAGTAGCAGGCATTTTTGAAAGTGGAGGATAGAGGTTTATGCCGAATCAAGTAGGCACGCAACTCGCAAGGACATTTGATTGGGTAGTTTGCAAGGCAGCTGGAATTACATTTAACACCATCCAGTACTTCAACAAGCGCAATCCCAATCCTTCGGTAACGCCGAAGTGGTCGGATAAGCCACTGTTGAAGTCCTGGGAAAAGACCAAGCCGACGCTGGGCTTCCCGAGGCAGACGGATTCTCTGTGTCCCGCGTGCGTCAAAGAAGCGCGCGAGGCGATCATCGCCGGTAAAAAGGATTGGCGCGACCTAATGCACGAAAAGGTCGGAGAGATCAAGGCGCAGATCATCGAGCGCGATGGCCAGGTCTGGATGGTGAAAGACTGTCCGCTCCATGGCCATTACGAAGACATGATGGCCGTCGACGCGAAGTTCCTGGAATGGATCGAAAAGCAGTTCCCCGGCCGCGACATTCCGGCGCATAACGACGAAGACCTCCATAAGCACGGCTCCTCGACGGTGCGCTATGGCCGCGGGTCGGTGCTGACCGTCGACCTGACGAACCGCTGCAACATGATGTGCGATCCCTGCTTCATGGACGCCAACCAGGTTGGCTACGTCCACGAGCTGGGCTGGGAAGAGATCAAGGAAATCCTGGACAACGCGCTGAAGATCAAGCCGCGGCGGCAGATGTCGGTGCAGTTCAGCGGCGGCGAGCCGACCATGAGCCCGTATTTCTTTGATGCGGTCGCGTATGCGCGCAAGATTGGCTACAACAGCGTGCAGGCGGCGACCAACGGCATCGAGTTCGCCAAGAGCAAGGAGTTCTGCAAGAAGGCGTTCGAGGCGGGCATGCGTTATGCCTACCTGCAATTTGACGGCATCGGCAACGACGCTAACAGCCACCGGCAGATCGGCAACCTGTTCGATGTGAAGCTGCGCGCCATCGAGAACATGCACGAGGCGGGCATCGAGATCGTGCTGGTGGTGACCATCGTCAATAACGTGAACAACGATCAGGTCGGCACCATCGTGAAGTTTGCGATGGAGAATCCCAAGAAGATCGCTTTCGTGAGCTTCCAGCCGGTTTCGTTCACCGGTCGCGACGAAGACATCACTCCAGAGCGCCGCCTGCGGCAGCGCTACACGCTTTCGCATCTGGCGAAGGATGTCAGCAGCCAGGTGGGCAAAGTCGAGCCGACGCGCGACTGGTTCCCGATTTCGTTCATCAGCACGTTTGCCGGATTCTCGGACATGGTCAAGGGGCAAGAGTCGAACTGGGGCTCACTCTCCTGCGGCTGCCACCCGAACTGCGGCGTGGGCACGGCGCTGATGATCAACAAGGAAACGAAGGAATGGGCTCCCGTTCCGCGCTTCCTGGATGCCGAGCAGCTCACGAAGGACGTGACCGCGATTACCGACGCGGCTCGCGGCAAGAATTTTTCGAACTTCATGATGGCCATGGCCCTCTTGAAGAACTATCACCCGTTCCAGGGGCCGAAGGGGCTCAAGCTGTACGACCTCTTCAAGAAATTTGACAAGACCTGGGCGCTGACGAAGAAGTCCGAAACGAAGTACGGACGCACTTCTCCGGAGCGCACATATGAAGACGCCATGAAGCGCCGCCAGAGCGATCCCTGGAACTTCCTGTTCATCGCGGGGATGTGGTTCCAGGATTTGTTCAACTACGATTTCCGCCGCACCGAAATGTGCATCATCCCCTACGCGACGCAGCAGGGCGAGATCAGCTTCTGCGCGTACAACACCGGCGTGGGCTGGCGGCAGATCATCGAGAACATGCACAAGAACGCGACGGTGGCCGAGTGGTACAAGAACCACGGGAAGCATGAAATCTATGCCAAGGGCAAGACCGTCAACCTGCAGAGCTTTGAGCATTCGCTGAAAATTGACGCTGAAGATGCGGCGCGTGTTCGCCACCTGGAGCACGACATTCCCGTGACCGCGGCCGAAGAGGAGCGTGCTCGCCGCAAGAAGGCTTACGAAGAGCAAGCCAAGGTTCGCGCGATCTACGAAGAACTGGTGCTGAAGAAGCCTCAACCGACGGTGGTGCAGATTGGCACCGTCAGCGACATCGCCAAGGCGGTGCCTGCTAATTTCGCCAATGCGGGCAAGCCGGTCATCATCGCTCCAGCCAATGGCAATGGAAACGGTCATGCCAATGGCAACGGCGCCACCGCCAAAACGGACGAGAAGGCTGCAGAAGCCGTCGCCGGCGACTAATTCATACAGCGGTATCCGACCAACTCGCACTTTCCAAACGGTCCCTTGAGAGGGGCCGTTTGCTTTTTGGGGAAACACTCATGCAATTGCAAAACCTCGGGTTGCTTTTGATGTACATGGGGATTCCCGCAGCTTGCTTGATTTGGGCTTGGCGCGGTTCTACAAGACAGAGTGGACAGGGTGCGAGCGCGACTACGCGAGAAAAACTCCAAATTGCGAGTCTTCTGTTAGCAACCCTGTCTTTGCTCTTAATTTGTGCCTTCATCTATTCGAACTACAACCCGAACGGAGCTTCGTTTGTATCTCAGGCAGCACGTGGATGGATTATTTCCAATCGAGTGGCCCTCACCACCTGGTTGCTAGCTGGTCTCACACTAGCTGTAGGCAAAGGCAAATTATGGCTGCCGCTGCTTCTCTGGACAATTAGCGCTCCGCTTTGCGTCTGCTTTATTATTTTCATGGGTTCCATCTACTAGCTATGTGCCGTGGGCACAGGGCATCGATAATCACCACGGTCTACGACTTCATTGGCAAACGACCTTCAACAACTTGCCTAGGCTACCTGTTCTCAGTTGGCCTGCTATAATGATTCATATTTCTAAAGGTCCTAACCATGCCGATTTACGAATACATCTGTGAGGATTGCCAGACGCACTTTGAGAAAATTGTGCTGAACAAGACGCAGGAGATTGCCTGCCCGAAGTGCGCAGGGAAGCGGAACGCGATTCAGCTTTCGGTGTTCAGCGCGGCGAATGGGTCGAGCAACGGCACTTCTGCCAAATCATCCGGCGGATTCTCGGGCGGAGGCGGCAGTTGCTGCGGCGGTGGTTGCGGCTGCAACTAGGTTAGTATGGACATTCTCTCGCTCGCTTTCATTGTTCTTGTGGTCTTGGTGGTGGGTTCTGCTTGGCCCGGCCTCCGTTCCAACTGGCGCTCAATTCAATCGATGCGTTCGGGGCAAAAAGCAGCACTCGACGATGCTGTATTTGATCTACCGGAAGGTCCTGATTGTTCCCACCAACACGGGCATGGTCACGATGCCGGGCATCAGGGTGGTGATGCCACTGGGCACGTCTCTGGCGATTTCCACGTGGGCGACCACGGTGGGTTCGACGGAGGTGGCGGGCATCATTGAATTTCGATCCTCGCGCGACCAATCCTGGCGTTCATAATTTATGTCCATCAATAGTCCAGAACAATTTGAGAAGCTGCGCGCTTGCGGAATAATTGTGGGCAAAGCATTGCGCGCCATGGCTGCGGAAGTGCGCGCGGGCGTGACGACCGCGGAACTTTGCGAGATTGGCTCGCGCGTGCTTGCGGAGAACGGCGCCCGGTCTTCGCCGCCGATGGTCTACGGATTTCCTGGTGACGTATGCATCAGCGTCAACGACGAGGTGGTGCATGGGATTCCTGGGGATCGCGTGATTCGGCCTGGCGATTTGGTGAAGCTTGACCTGACCGCCGAGAAAGATGGCTACCATACTGATTCAGCGGTGAGCATCGAAGTGCTTCCAGCCAAGCCAAACGCGAAAGCGCGGGAACTGGCGCATTGCGCGGAACGAGCGTTCCGGCAAGCGCTTAGCGCGGCGCGGATAGGAAATCGAACCAAAGACATCGGCCGATCCGTCGAGCGCGAAGTGCGCCGCCGCGGCTTTCAAGTTGTCAAGGAGCTTGGGGGACACGGCATCGGGCGCACGATTCACGAGCCGCCTGCGGTGCCCAATTACCCCGATATTTCAGCGCAGCACAAACTGACCGAGGGCCTAGTCATCACTATCGAGCCGATCGTCGCCGCAGGCACCGGGAACGTTATGCTGGACAAGGATGGCTGGACCTATCGCACAGCGGACGGGAGCCTCTCCGCGCACTACGAGCACACCATCGTAATCACCCGCGGCGAACCGGTCCTGCTCACCGCCGCCTGAAACGCTCGTCTCAACAGCTATGATCCCCAATCATTCGTCTCTTCTGCTCTTTATTAGCGCAGCCATGGTGCTGCTGGCCATACCCGGTCCTGCCGTGCTCTACGTTACCAGCCGCAGTATCGGACTGGGCAGGAGCGCCGGTTTGGTTTCCGCGCTGGGCATTGGCGTGGGTACCCTCGTCCATGTCGCAGCCGCAGCGGTGGGATTGTCCGCCTTGCTGATGTCCTCGACTGGGGCATTAGCGGCCGTGAAGTATCTCGGCGCGACGTATCTGATCTATCTCGGGGTGCAAAAACTGCGCGGGGTAGAGTCCCTCGACCTGTCAGAGGAGGCTCCGCGCGCGAAGTTAAGCCGCGTCTTTGGCCAAGGCGTCATCGTCAATGTCCTGAATCCGAAGACCGCGCTTTTTTTCTTCGCATTCCTTCCGCAATTCGTGGATTCTTCGCGCGGACCGGTGGCGTTGCAAATTCTTTTCCTTGGGACGCTATTCGCAGTCATGGGAGTCACGAGCGACAGTCTTTGGGCCTTGTTCGCCGGAACCGTGGCGCGCCGCTTGAGCCGGAGCACACATTGGATGCGCACGCAGCGTTATGTCTCCGGCGGAATGCTGATTTCGCTTGGCGTGGCCACCGCGTTCGCAGGCTCCAGCAGCAAGAAGTAAAATTTCGTTCCCTTTCTTTGCTGCGCTTCCTCACGCGTCAGTGTCTTCAAAATGTACTGATTACTGTGGCCGCGAATATTTCTGGATGTTCGTCGGTGGAGCAATAGCAGGGTTGCCGCGCGGGTCGGGCACCGGCGCTAGCGACGACCATTGCATCGGAATCACGCCTGTCCACGCCGGCGCCGCGTAGTCTTCATCTTCATTCACCGCAAAGCCGGTGCGCACTTTGGCCGAAGCTTCAACGAGGGGAACAGAAAGCACCATGGTGCCCTTCAATTCCTGCTCGGTCGGTGGCCGCACCGTAGCCCAGCGGCCACGAATGACGTATTCGACGAAGTCGCGCATGGCCGCCAGCTTCGCAGCTTCGCCTTCAACCGGTTGGGCGTTGCCCATCACCACGACGGAGCGATAGTTGACGGAATGGCCTGTCGCCGAGGGGGAGCATACAATGCCGTCGAGCAGCGTCACGCTCAAGCAAAATGGCGCACCGCTCGACAGCGTTTTCATCAGGCGGCTCGCCGTGGAGCCGTGAAGGAACAGTCTGTCACCGACTCGGACATAGTTCGTTGGCACGAGGAAGGGCTGGCCGTCCACGATAAATGCGACGTGGCAAACGAAGGCTTCATCAAGAATGCCGTAAATCAATTCGCGGTCGTAGGTGCCGCGCTCGGGCTTGCGGCGGACTTTCGTTCTTTCGGTGGGAGTAAAGTTGCTCATTCATGCAGACTAACTGGCGCGAGTTGCTCGCGGCAAGTGCCAATCTGGTAGGACAGGCATTCTTGCCTGTCCTCTGCGCCGATCCTTGCTCCTAGATAGAAGACACACACGAATGTCTGTCCTACTGGATCGTCGGGTCGTTGAATTGACCTTAATTGGGAATCGTGTAGGCTGAGGGTCGCCACTCAGTCGAGTAAGAGAAATGACCGAGGCATTCCATGGCTCCTGCAAAACCCATCTTCACTCCCGAAACATTCAAGTTTCTCAAAGATCTTGGCCGCCACAACCACAAGGAGTGGATGGAGGCAAACCGTGACCGGTATCAGGCTGTTTTGATTCAACCTTTCCGGCGCTTGCTGGAAGGACTTGCGCCAGCGGTGCTGGAGCTCGATTCGCGCTTTGACACCTCCGGCCGTACGGGGGCGAATTTTTCGCGGATCAACCGGGACATCCGTTTTGCGAAGGACAAGACGCTTTACAAAACGCACATGTACTTGAAGTTTTCCGTTCCCCCGCCGGCCAAGCGGGAAACCGGCCAGCTCTATGTGGGCCTCACAACGGACACAGTCACGGCGGGCTTCCGCATCTATTCGGGCGGGAAGCGGAGGGAGTCCACGATTGCGCTGATTGCCGAACCGCGCGTGATAGCAGATTCTCGCTGGGTCGCAAAGCAAAAGGCGCGCCTCGGCCGCCGCTACGAGAGCTATTGGTACAAGACGGTGAAGGGAGAGTGGACAAAACACTCTGGTTGGCCGGTTTCTGCTGACGATTGGAAGAAAATCCAAGCGTGGATCGTTCGGCGTAAGGTCTCCCCATCTGCGGCCATGCGTGCGTCCTTTCCGCGCGAAGCGGCTAAGGTTTTTCGCGATCTTTATTCGCTGCTGCGCTTCACTTCATTGCCGGAATAAGCGGCAATCACAACGGAGAGAGCCGATGAACCACGACCTCGAGTTGAGCAAGACCCGAAGAAAATTCTTGCGAATGCTGGCGGCGAGCCCGGTTTTCGCGGGTTCTCACTTGCTCTCGAACTCGCTAAGGAATCTTCTCGCGGTGGGAGAAGTGACGGAGGGAAAGTTTCTCGGTTGGCTCGAGAATTTTCAGCAAAGCGATGAAGTGATTACATCGCCCGATCAGGCCCTCAATGTGATGGATTTTGAGCCGGCGGCGCGCAAAGCACTGCCTCCTGCGCACTTCGGCTATCTAGCGACCGGAGTGGACAACGATGGAACGGTGCGTGCGAATCGCGACGGATATTCGCACATTCAAATCCGCTCGCGCCGCCTGGTGGATGTCACAAATGTCGACATATCCCGGACTATCTTTGGCACCAAGTGGGACACGCCGATTGTGCTGTCACCTATAGGAGGCCAAAGAGCCTTTCACGCCGATGGTGAGCTGGGTGTGGCGCGAGCGGCGCGGACCAAGGGCCATCTGATGTTGCTGTCGACCGCCGCCACGACGTCAATCGAAGACGCCATCGCTGCGCGGGGTGGGCCGGTATGGCAGCAACTTTATCCGACCAACGTTTGGGAAGTTTGCCAGGCTATTGTTAAGCGCGCCGAGGCGGCGGGTGCGCCCGCAATCGTCCTAACCGTTGATCTGCACGACGGCAGCAACCGCGAAACTCTTTTCCGCTCTCAGCGCGTGGACAAGAGGGAATGCTCCATGTGCCATGGAGGGTATTCTCCCTTCGCGCGAGGAAAGCCGGGGACGAGCGCGTCGACGGCAGGTTTCGCCAGCTTCGTGGCCCGAAAACCGATGTTCAACGGGGTAGACGTTTCGAAGGTGACCAATCTATACCCCACGAACGCGAATTGGGATTTTGTGAAACGGCTGCGCGATACCGTGACGGTCAAATTGCTCATCAAGGGTATTGTCACCCGCGAGGACGCACAGCTGGCAGTCGAGCATGGCGTGGACGGACTGATCGTTTCGAATCACGGCGGTCGTGCGGAAGACACATTGCGCCCGACAATCGAAAGCCTGCCGGAAGTTCTCGACGCCGTGGCGGGCAAGGTGCCGGTAATCGTGGACGGCGGTGTGCGGCGCGGCACGGACGTTTTCAAAGCGCTGGCGCTAGGCGCTGTGGCGGTAGGAATCGGAAGACCGCAATCCTGGGGGCTGGGAGCTTTTGGCCAGGCAGGTGTTGAAGCCGTTCTGGAAATCCTGCAACGGGAACTGCGCACCATCATGCGCCAGGCCGGAACCATCTCTGTTGACAAGATTAACCTTAACTATATTGTTGTCCGTTCGTCCTGATTGCGGCCTCAAGGCGCCCACAATCGTAGCGCGAGCAGATGCCACGATAAGAGAAAGCCTGTGAGCACGCAGCAGGCGGAGGAAACCAGCAGAGAATGAATCTTCACGGCGCGGTGGATTTCCTCTTTCGGAACACGGAGCACCAGAACGAATCCGACCACCGACAGAATCGGGAAGAAGAATGTTCCGAGGAAAATCCCCGCGGTCCAGAGGTTGAATGAGCCGAATTGCGCGCCACCGAGTCTCATGAAGCAGAGGGGCACGATGAGGAGCGCTAGCGTCGCAACCAGCGGCACCACGCGAACCGAAAGGTGGCGCACATCCTTCATGAAGCCCACGAGTTTCAGGAAAAGCCAAACGAGTGCGTAAGGCAGGGAAGACAGCATAAAAAACAGGCAAAGAGCAAGCATCGCGATGCGCATGAAAGGAAAGGCAAGGCTGCTCCGCTCGCTGTAGCCAATTCCGTCGAGTCCACTGCCCGCGACGGCCATATCCCCACGTCCGGTCGCAAAAAAAACAGTCGTGCCCTCGGGTTCCTTCTCGCCGCGAAACAGGGTCTTGCCGACGTAGAAAATCGTTTCGGGCTGGCCGAATAGTCCGGAGCGCGTCAGCTTGCCGTTGATGACGCGAATGCGCGTTCCGCCCGTCAAGTCATCCACGAAAGCAAACAATTGGCTCCGCGGCGCGCGTGGCGCGTAATAGCCCGCGTATTCCTTCAACGCTTTCGCTGACAGGGCCATCACAGGCTGCTGAGGTTTCACAAAATCCTTGGAAAGAAAATCAATGGCCAGGTGATTCAGGCCCTCGAGCGCTTGCTGGGAATTGTCGCTGTTCAGCAGAATAACGTAACCCCAGTTCTGTTCCGGCATGTAGCGATACGAAGAAATGAAGCCGTCAATTCCACCGTCATGGCCGTGCGTCACCACGCCGCCTTCGACGCTCGAATAATTGCAGAGACCGTAGCCCAGCCGAAGGCCATTTTTCGCGGCCAGCGTGGTTTCCGGCGCTTCCATGCGCAAGATGGATTCGGTATTGACCAGTTGCGTATCTCCCGCCTTGCCGCGGCGTAGAAGAAATTGCACGAGCTTCGCCAATTCTCCCGGCGAGGCTTTCAGATCTCCTGCCGGCCGCAAATAGATGAAGGGATAACCGGAAGGTTTCGGCGGACTGCCTTCATACGCCGTTGCGAGGAGAGCCTTATTTGCCTCGGTGAAGGGGTAGTCAGCATGCTCCATGCCCATCGGACGCAGAAACGCTTCGCGAATGTACTGATCGAAAGGTTTCCCGGTGGTTTTCTCGATCAAATAGCCAGCAATCGCATTACCGGGATTCGAATACGACATGCGTGTTCCCGGAGGCCAGCGCACCAACTGGGGTTTCCTAAATCGCTTGAATACGTCGAGAAGAGGAAAATCGTAGCGATCATGCACATTGTAGACTTCGCTCGGCTCCATGTCGTCGAAGCCCGCGGTGTGTTCGAGCAGGTTCACGATGCGGACCGGATGGGTCGCCTCCCAGCGATTCTTGAAGGGGATTTCCGGCGCGACATCCTGCAACCGTGCGTAAAGATTGATTCTTGCGTCTTCCTGCAATTTCAGAAGAGCCAGCGCGACGAAAGTCTTGCTGATGGATCCTACGCGAAATTCCGTGTCGCAATTGACCGCGCGCTTGGCGGCGATGTCCGCCTCGCCGATTCCGCCGCACCAGAGAACCTCGCCATTCGCCACCAGCGACACGCCTGCTCCGGGAACATGTTCCTTGTCGATCACCTCCTTCATCGCTTGCTGTAATTCCGGAAGCGTCTTCGGGTGCGGCAATTCGGTTTTTTGCTGCGCGACGCCGAAGGCCGGAATGAGCAACATTGACGCGACGGCGAGCAATGAAATAACGACCGGCAACTTAACGCGGCGCATGCGGCGCTCCTTTGAACGCTCGTTCCATCCGAGGGCCGCATTGTATCCGCGAATGCGCTCGATGCAAAAGAAATCGAAAGAGGCTGTCAGCCTCGCCACAGCACTCCAAACGATTGACGCTGCCCCTACTCTCGCATACGATGCCGCACGTCACAGTTTTGTATTTTGCGAAGGTTGAGAAGGAGCTCCGCCTTTTATGAAGTCACCATTTCGATGCTTGAGCGCCGCCACGTTATTTCTTTTTGGGATGAATCTGAGTGTTGCCCAGCAGCAACCGCCGCCAGCGCCGGATAAAGCGGCGGAAAAACCAAAGGACGAAAAGAAGCCACTAGTTCCTGAAGAAAAAATCGTTCAGACCAAACATTCATTGAAAATTGGTGGGCAGGAGATCAAATACACCGCCACGGCCGGCACCATTCTCCTGAAGTTGGAAGACGGCACGCCCAAGGCCAGTATTTTTTACGTCGCCTATACCAAAGATGACGTTAGTGACGCGAGCCAGCGCCCGCTCACCTTCAGCTTCAACGGCGGCCCAGGTTCCGCCTCCGTGTGGCTGCATCTTGGCTTGTTTGGTCCGCGGCGCGTGCAAATGGGCGATGCGGGCACGCTCCTGCCGCCGCCGTACAAACTGGTGGACAACAACCTGTCGCTACTGGACATCAGCGACCTCGTCTTCATTGATCCCGTCTCGACTGGGTACAGCCGCGCCGTTCCTGGAGAAGCGCCGAAACAATTTCACGGCATCACCGAAGACGTTGAGTCCGTCGCGGATTTCATCCGGCTCTATGCCACGCGCAACAAACGCTGGTCGTCGCCGAAATTCCTGGCTGGCGAAAGCTACGGCACTACGCGCGCTGCTGGCCTTTCCGGCTATCTCCAGCAGCGCTACGGCATGTACCTCAACGGCATCGTCTTGATCTCGGCGATTCTGAATTTCGAGACGGCGGAGTTCGACACTGGCAATGACCTGCCGTATATCCTCTATTTGCCGACCTACACGGCCATCGCTTGGTATCACAAGAAACTCCCCGCGGATTTGCAGGGTGGGGATGTCCAAAAGGCCGTCGAGGAATCGCGCAAGTTTGCTGTTGGAGAATATGCGGACGCTCTCATGACGGGGGATGCTCTACCTACCGCACGCCGAGCGGAAATCATACAAAAGATCTCGCGTCTCACCGGACTTTCGCCGGATTACATCGACCGCACCAACCTGCGCATCGAAATCCAGCGCTTCACGAAGGAACTCCTGCGCAGCGAGCGCCGCACCATCGGCCGCATCGATGCACGCTTCACGGGCATCGATCGCGATGCCGCCGGCGAACGGCCTGAGTTTGACCCCAGCATCGCGGCCATTATCGGTCCGTATTCGGGCATGCTGAATGACTACGTGCGCAACGACCTCAAATTTGATAGCGACTTGCCCTACGAAGTGCTCACCGGACGTGTGCGTCCATGGAATTACGCGCCCTATGAAAATCGCTACGTTAACGTCGCAGAGACCCTGCGTAGCGCCATGACGCAAAATCCGTTTCTACACGTCTTTGTCGCCAAAGGTTACTACGATCTGGCCACGCCGTTTTTTGCCGCGGACTACACTTTCGATCATCTCGGCCTTGACCCAACGCTGCGCGGCCATCTGAGCGGAGCCTATTACGAGGCTGGCCACATGATGTACGTTCACCCGCCGTCTCTCACCAAGCTCAAAGCGGACATTGCGCTGTTCATCAAATCCAGCATGACCGCGAATCCGGCAAAATGAAGCGCCTATTCGGCATCGTCATTTGGCTCGGCATCGCCCTGCTTGGCGCCGGAGCGTTCGCCAAGATCGCTTTCGATCGCGGCGAGCCGCTCAATGCGACGTGGTTTGTCGTGGCTGCGGTCTGCTGTTATTTGGTGGCGTACCGGCTCTATTCCGCTTTTGTCGCCGCCAAAGTTCTCGCGCTCGATGACACACGCGCTACTCCCAGCGAGCGCCACGACGATGGCCGCGACTTCGTCCCTACAAACAAATGGGTTCTCTTCGGCCACCATTTCGCCGCTATCGCAGGCCCTGGCCCGCTAGTCGGTCCAACTCTTGCCGCGCAATTCGGCTACTTGCCCGGCACGCTTTGGCTGATTGCCGGCGCGGCGTTCGCGGGCTGCGTACAGGATTTTATCATTCTCTTTTGTTCGATTCGGCGCGACGGAAAATCCCTCGGCCAAATGGCCCGTGAAGAAGTCAGTGAACGAGGTGGCTTCATCGCTCAACTGGCCGTGCTGGCGATCATGACGATTCTTCTCGCGGTCATCGGCCTAGTCGTCGTGAACGCCCTGAAGTCGTCACCGTGGGCCACTTTTACATTGGCCATGACCATCCCTATCGCGATTCTTCTAGGACTGTATCTTCGCTTCGTCCGGCCGGGCCGCGTCCTGGAAGCTTCGGTGATGGGAGTCGCGCTCGTTCTTTTTGTAGTCGTCGCAGGCCAGTGGGTGGCCGACTCTCCCTCTTGGTCTCGCGTGTTCACCCTAAGCGGTGTGGCGCTCGCCTTCGCCATCATTGCGTACGGCTTCGCGGCGTCTGCCTTGCCGGTTTGGTTGCTGCTGGCCCCGCGTGACTATCTCAGCGCGTTCATCAAAGCCGGCGCCATTTTTTCACTTGCGGCAGGCATCCTGTTTGTCCGGCCACAAGTCTTGATGCCGCCGCTCACTCGCTTTATCGACGGCACCGGTCCGGTCTTTGCCGGAAAGATTTTCCCATTTTGTTTCATTACCATTGCGTGCGGCGCGATTAGCGGATTTCACTCGCTGATCTCTTCAGGCACCACGCCGAAGATGATTCTTCGCGAAAGCCATGCGCGCTTCATTGGCTATGGAGCGATGCTGCTCGAATCATTTGTCGGCGTAATGGCCATGGTCGCCGCGTGCGCGATGCCTCCCGGCGTCTATTTCGCTATCAATAGCCCGCCCAGTATTGTTGGGAACACCGGGGACGCTGCTGCCGCAACGATCAGCGGCTGGGGCTATCCGCTTCATGCTCAAACCATGGCCGATCTCGCTCACAAGGTCGGTGAAATCACGCTTTGGAACCGCGCTGGTGGCGCGCCTTCGCTGGCGGTGGGCATGGCGCAAATCTTTTCGAGCACTATCGGAGGCGAGCGCCTGCTCAGCATCTGGTATCACTTCGCGATCATGTTTGAAGCGCTTTTCATTCTTACCGTGCTCGACGCGGGCACGCGCGTCGGGCGCTTTATGGTGCAGGACCTAGGTGGTCGCGTCTGGAAGCCCTTCGGGCGCACCGGCTGGATGCCTGGCGTTCTTGTCTCCAGCGCCATCATCGTCGCGCTCTGGGGCTACTTTCTCTATCAAGGGGTTGTCGATCCGCTCGGCGGCATCAATTCTCTCTGGCCGCTTTTCGGCATCTCGAACCAACTGCTTGCGGTAGTCGCGCTCGTCGTGGCCACCACGATCCTCATGAAAATGGGTCGGCTCCGCTGGATCTGGGTGACTCTGCTTCCGATGACGTGGCTCGTCACCATTACCATGGCCGCGAGCTACCAGAAAATCTTCGATGCCAATCCACGCCTAGGTTTTCTCGCCAACGCCAAAGACTTGGCCAAGCAAATCGCGGATGGAAAAATTCCCGCCGAGAAGATTGCCGAGACGCAGCGTCTCATCTTCAATCAGCGCTTGGATGCCGCCGTTACTGGGGTTCTTGCCGTTATGATCCTCGTTCTCATCGTCGAAGCGCTGGCGCACTGGTACTCGATTCTGAGCCGTCGCGAAGAGCCCGTGCTTCACGAATCGCCCTACATTGCCACGCGTTGGGCCGCGGACTATTCCGGCACTGCCCACGGAGACGACTGATGCGCAGTGCCGCCAAGACCGCCTTCCGCTTCCTCCGCCAGCTCGGGCGCCGCTTCTGGCGCGGCCTCCGCGAATGGTGCGGTGATGCAGCCTACGAAGGGTATCTTCGTTCAGCCGTCACGCACTCCGGTTCGAGCCGCACCCTCACACCGGCTGAGTTCTACGTCGAACAGCTCAACCGCCGTTATTCGAAGCCCAATCGCTGTTGCTGAGGCTAACGCAGCAAAGGGCTTGTCGCCGCTGAGTCTCGGAGGTAGACTCATCCCAACTTTGGTTGGGCCTTTCATAACACACTTTCACTGGAGGGAAAAATGCCACGTATGTCTCGAATCCTGGGGCTTCCTCTCTTTGCGCTTGCCGCTTGCCTTATCTACTTCACGTCTTCCGCACAGGAGAAAACTTCCAAAACCGACTTTGACATGACCGCCACCTACATCGAAGCTTGTAGCTGCGACATGTTCTGTCCCTGCTACTTCAACGATCATTCCACCAACCACATGGCCATGGGTGAACACCATGCGGATGAGCACTTCTGCCGTGCCAACCTCGTCCTCAAAGTGGATAAAGGCAATTACAAGGACGTCAAGCTGGATGGCGCAAAGGTTTGGATCGGCTCCGATCTGGGCAGCGATTGGAGCACCGGCAAAGATTCCTGGCTGGTCGTGAACTTCGATCCCAGCGTTACCAAGGAACAACAAGCCGCGCTTGGCGACATCCTTGGGCAGCTCTATCCGATTCCATGGCAGAAGAAGGCCGTGCAGACCGCGGCGTTTTCATGGAACGTCGATTCAAAAACTGGCATGGCGCACGCCAAGATGAACGACGGCAAAGGCGAAGTCATTCTTGAACGCGTTAAGGGCGATAATTCCAGCCACGAAGTCGTCATACACAATTTGAAGTACTGGGGGGCGCAATCCAACGAAGGCTTCCGCATGTGGAAGAGCAAGCACGAAGCTTTTGAAGGAGACGGCCACAAGTTTTCCTACGACGGGACGAATGGGTTCCTGATCACCATCCACTATTCTGGAAATGCGAAGCCCGCTTCCGCGGACTGATCCTTGGTTCCACGCGGTCCAGGCAGCCGCGCTGTGCTCTTCGGCAAAGCGCGGCTGCTGGGCTAGAATTCTTCCTCGTCCTCACTGTTTTGTCTCACTAGGGTTGTCTTGTGCGTGACCCGGATGCTGTTGTTGCGGATTCCGGCGAGAATGGCCCTGCGGGTTTCAGCTGGCAGCATCTCGGGCGCAAAAACGCCCGCAAGCTCGCGCGGGAAGAATTTGATGAAAAGTGCGGCAATATGTGCCGTCGCGTAGGCCACCGGTGTCGTAAATTTCCCCTGCCGTCGAATCTGAAACAATGTGGGGAACATGCAGTCGCTGCGGATTAGCAGACGAAGATCCATTTTCCTGCCGCGTTTTATCCCGATAACCAGCACGGTGGCGGCGAACCGCGCGTTCTGCAGAATCCCCTTGCGAATGAGTTTGGCGATCATGCGCGGTGACGATGTTGGCGGGAAATGACGCCGTAGCAGCCCGCGCGACTTTGTGAGTTTCCCCAGCCTATGCCAGCGTCGCAGCCGGTCAATTTCGTTTCCGCCGATCTTTACATCGAGCTCCCGCATCGGGATGAAATGCGGCAGCGTGGCCACCTCGTCCTGTGCGGCGAGCACGACGCGCGCGGTCCCAATGGGTTCTGGGAAGCGGAATTTTTCGATCTCCGAAAACCGCTTGCCTAGCCGAAACTTCCTATCGCGATAGATGCGTGGGTGCGAGACCGCCTCGTCGAACGATACCTCCGGCGACCACTGAGAGATAGGATCGTCGCTCTCGCTGCTTTCATACAGGCGGATGTGCACGGTCTGGACTTCGTCCACCAATTCCGCGGCTCGTTTCACAAGCAAATTGGTCAGTCCAGGTGCTGCTCCCGTATTGATCAGCGCCACGCGGTTTTTCTCTTCGAATTTTTTCACGTAGCGGAACTGTTCGGACTTGAAAGGATTGCGAGTCAGGTGCGAACTTAGATCAACGTAGTGGGAGCGCAGCCGTAACGCGGCCCGCAGGACAATTTCATTAAAAACCGACGCCGAAGCATTGACGACCAACTGGCAGCTCTTCGCTGCTCTCACGATTCCGCGCAGGTTTCGCGCGTTCACTTCTGTTACTGCAATCGTGCTCTTTTTGCCCAGGAAGCGCCGCGCGCGCTCCGGATCACGGTCTCCGCACCAGACCGTATGTCCTTGCCGCTCCAGCAATTGCGCGAGAAGAGAGCCGGTCGCTCCAGCCCCTAGAACGAAGATCCGCATGGCGTGGCCAAAACTCTATCACAATCCGGAGGGACGTCCTTAGCCCCGTGGCTTCCATGCACCCCAATTGCGTACCTTAGTCGGGCGGCGTAGACTATGGTCGTAACTCCGACCTCTACCGCCTACGGGAGAGATAACCCACGGCTGCTGGGGCGATGCCCTGAGAAGCGATCGGGCTGAGGGTTTGGGCGGAAACGTTTGAGCCTCCCGTGCTTGGAAAGGAGCGGTCCACCGAAAATGCGCACATTTTCGGTGAGCGCCCGATTCTCAGCACTGGATCGGGCGATTTAGTTTTACATCTCAAGTGCGTCCATGGAGCGAGGAGCCGCATCCAACAAGCACGGCCAACCATGACCCTTCACGACAAATTCGGCCGCCAGATTACTGACCTGCGCATCTCCATCACGGACCGCTGCAACTTTCGTTGTGTCTATTGCCGCTCCGCCGACCCCGAAAACTATCGCGACCACGACGAAATCCTCTCTTGGCCCGAGCTTGACCGTCTGGCCAAGATCTTCCTGAGCCTGGGCATCCGCAAAATCCGCATCACCGGCGGCGAGCCGCTCGTCCGCGACGGCGTCGAGGACTACATAGCGCGTCTCCATGCTCTCGGCGTCGAAGACCTCTCCATGACCACCAACGGCCACTTGCTGGCCGAGCGCTGCGACCGGCTCATCGCTGCTGGCCTTCGCCGCATCAATATCAGCCTCGATTCCCTCGATCCTGATAAATTCCAGCGCATCACCAGAACCAAGTCCTTCTCCACTGTAATGCACAGCATCGCCACCGCCCAGAAATCGCGCTTAGCTCCCGCCAAAGTCAACGCCGTTCTTGTTCGCGGCATCAACGACGACGAAGTCGAGGCCTTTGCCTCTTATGCCCGCGAAACCGGCGTCATCATGCGCTTTATTGAATTTATGCCCCTCGATGCCGATCGCCACTGGACACGCAGCCTGGTTGTTCCGGCCGCGGAAGTTCACCAACGTATACACGCCCGCTGGCCGCTCGAACAAATCCCCCACGAGCACAGCGAAACCGCTCGCAAATACCGCTTTGCCGATGGCGCACCTGGTGAAATCGGCCTGATCGCCCCGGTGACCCAGCCCTTTTGCGGCCATTGCTCCCGCATCCGGCTGACCGCCGATGGCAAGCTCCGCACCTGCCTGTTCAGCAAGGACGACCATGACCTGCGGTCGCTGCTTCGCGAGGGGGCCTCCGACGAGGATTTGGTCACCTATATCAGGTCGGTTGTTATGGAAAAAGAAGAGGGCCACCGCATCAATGAGCCGGGTTTCGTTCAACCTTCCCGCACCATGGTCTTTATCGGCGGGTAGTGGCAAATCTCACCAAACCCCGACGAATTTCATCTAATATATGAGGTAAGAACACTCCCTCATTCCATCGAAAACATGAGCAAAATTAATTCCAATTCGGGCACGACCACACTTATCGGAATCGAGCAGCCGGAAACGCTGCGCGCGCCGGAAATTGAAAAGGGCGTTGGCTGCGATTTCGACAATTATTTGTTGGTGCCGGACAACACGCTGGACGAACGCATCGCGGCGGCGAAGACGAAGCTCGGACGCGACGTGGTGATTCTGGGGCATCACTACCAGCGCGATGAAGTGGTGAAGTTTGCGGATTATCGTGGCGATTCGCTGAAATTATCTCAACAAGCGGCAGAAGTGGATGGAAAGTATATCGTTTTTTGCGGTGTGCACTTCATGGCGGAGAGCGCTGACATTTTGCGGCGTGACCAACAAGTGGTGGTGCTGCCGGATTTGAACGCGGGTTGCTCGATGGCGGACATGGCGGATATTGGGCAAGTGGAGGCGTGCTGGAACGAACTTGGGAGCGTGACGGACACGAGCAAGATTATTCCCGTGACGTACATGAATTCGACGGCGGCCATCAAATCGTTTACGGGCGAGCACGGCGGCTCGGTGTGCACGAGTACGAATGCGCCGGCGGTGATGAAGTGGGCGTTTGCGCGCGGCGAAAAGGTTTTGTTTTTGCCGGACGAACACCTTGGACGCAACACCGGATACAGGATGGGGATTCCGCTGGACGAAATGATTGTCTGGGATCCATTCCAGGAACTCGGA
>Ga0137415_10000674_pt1 | contig 33155 bp, 19 predicted proteins | sample CZODoug3_1_1_16f_FD_183082 | JGI IMG/M metagenome (GOLD analysis project Ga0137415, IMG submission 183082) | Vadose zone soil fungal communities from Angelo Coast Range Reserve, California, USA - CZODoug3_1_1_16fungal (Hybrid Assembly) | ecosystem: Environmental > Terrestrial > Soil > Vadose...
TCAGGAGACGACGACCTATCTGTACGACGCGGAAAACAACCTGCGTCAGGTCACCGATGCCGCCGGCAACGTATCGAGTCAGCGCTATGACGCCGTCTACAACCTGACGAGTAGCACGGATGCCAACGGCCACACCAGCACGTACGCCTACGATGCTCTGAATCGCCGGATTCAGATAACCGATGCGGCCGGTGAGGTCACTCGTTATACGTACGATGCCGTCAACAATCAGTTGAGCGTCACAGACGGCAACGGCCATGTGACGACCTACGCATACGACGCGCGCAATCAGCTGATTACGTCGACAGACGCCACGGGCGTTCAGACGACCTATGCCTACGATTCAGTGGGTAATCAGGTTCGGATCACGCATGCGGTAAATACGACAGCCGCGGCGACGACCACCTTTACATACAACCTGGACAATAGGCTCATCAGTCAGACGGACGCTCTGGGCAACACCCAGACGTACCAGTATGACGCGAACAACAATCTAGTCGCGATGACGGATGCGCTGGGGCATAAGACTCTATACAGCTACGACACCGACAATCGGGTCACGGCCATCACCGACCCACTGGGCCATGTTACCCAGTATCGCTACGACGGCAACGGCAACCGCGTGCAGGTCACCGACGCTCGCGGTTTCGTCAGTACGACCTACTACAACGCCGATAACCAGGTCTCGCTGTCAGTCGACAATGATGGCTACGCCACGAGCTATTCGTACGATGCCAACGGCAATCTGGCTTCCCAGACTCTCTACTCGTCGCCGCTGACGCTGCCGTTGGATCCCACGGTCCACCCGACTCCGGTGACGAGTGCTTCCGATCGCACCCAGCTATATAGCTACGACGCGCTGAATCGGTTGGCTAGTCAGACGGACGGCGAGGGCTACGTTACCCAGTACGTCTACGACGCCGTCGGCAACCGGGTCCAGATGCGCCAGGCGTTGGACCGCGCAGGGACGCAATTCGAGGTCACGCACAGCTACTACGACGCCGTGAACCGGCAGGTCGCTAGTGTCACCGCGCAGGGATACCTGACAACTTATCAGTACGACGCCGTTGGTAGTCTCGTCAAGCTGACGCAATACGATCACACCGTTGCCATTCCCTCCGCTGGCGCTGCGCCGCATCCTGCGAGCGGCGATGCCGGACTGACGACGACCTCCGCTTATGACGCGGACAATCGGCTGATCAGCCAGACCAACGCGCTGGGCGTCGTGACCACTTCTCAATACGATGCTCGCGGCAATCGCGTCTCGATGACGCAGGCAGCGGGCACCGCTAGCGCTCGGACGACCACCTATCTGTACGACGCAGCGGACCGCAACGTCTCGATCACGAACGCGCTGGGCATCACCACGTTCATGGTGTTGGACGCGGGCGGCAATGTTCTGACTCGATACGAGGCGTACGGAACGTCGCAGCAGCGTGTCTCTACATTCCAGTACGACGCTAAGAATAGGGTCGTGTCGCAGACCGATCCGCTCGGCGTCGTGGCGACGACTGCATACGATGCCCTGGGTAATGTGGTCTCGCAGACCGTGGGAGCCGGCACTTCAAAGATCGAGACGACGACCTGTGCCTACGATGGTGATAGCCGTCAGGTCGCGGAGACCGACGCGTCCGGAGTCGTGACTACCTATGGATTCGACGCGGCAGGTAACGAGACGCGGGTGACCGAGGCTGCCGGGCTCGGCGTGGCTCGTACCACCGCCTTCGTTTATGACCGGGCCAACCGGCTGGTGACCGAGACCGATGCGCTGGGCGTGGTGACCCAGAATCAGTACGACGGCGCTGGCAACAACGTTCTGACCATTGACGCCGTGGGCACCGCGCAACAGCGTCAGATCTCCTCTGTCTATGATCTCGATAACCGGCTGTTACAGTCGACCGATCCATTGGGCCGGGTCACCCGGCATCAGTACGACGCCCAGGGTAATCAGACCCGAATCACGGATGCCAACGGCAACGTAACGGTCAACACGTTTGACGCTTTGGGCCGCGAGCTCACGAGCCTGTCAGCGGGAGGTACGCTGACCCGCAACACGTACGATCTGGTTGGTAACCTTGTTAGCACCACGCAGTCGTTCGCCGACGGATCGGATGCCCGCACCACCACGCACAGCTATGACTCGTTGAATCGCCAGACACTGACCACAGACGGCAATGGGTTCAGCACTTCGACTTCATACGATGACTTCGGCAACGCGATCAGTGTGACCCATGGTCAGTACCTGGTCAGCTCCAGCAATCCCGCCTATAGCGCTGCCAAGGCGGCGGTGGCTGCTCCCGAAACCACTCAGTTCACGTATGACGCCGACAACCATGTTCTCACCGCGACGAATGCGTTGGGGCACGTGACGTCCTATAGGTATGACGTGTTTGGCAACAGGACGAGCATGACGGACGCCAACGGTCATGTGACGACCTATGTGTATGACCTGAATAATCGCCAGATCTCGCAAACCGATGCGTTGGGCAACACCCAGACCACCCACTATGATGCTCTGGGAAACAAGGTGTCGGTGACGGATGCGCTCGGCCATACGACCACCTACACGTATGACGCGGATGAGCGGGTCACCAGCGTCACGGATCCGCTCGGCAACTTCACCCAATATCGCTATGACGCACTGGGAAACCGTGTGCAAACGGTTGACGCGCGTGGTTTTGTCAGCACCAGCTACTACGACGCCGACGATGAAGTGATCCTGTCCATCGATAACGTCGGCTACGCGACGAGTTACTCATACGACGCCGATGGCAACCTCATCTCCCAGACGTTGTACGCGAAGCCTGTGGCACTGCCGGTTGACCCGAGCGTGCAGCCCTCGCTGGCCACGGACGCTGCCGACCGTACAACACAATTTACCTACGATGCGCTCAACCGGCTCAGCAGCCGCACCGATGGCGAGGGCTTCGTTACTCGCTATCAATATGACTCCGTTGGCGATGTCATCGAAGCCCAGCAGGCGCTGGATCGAGCGGGCACCCGGTTCGAGGTCACCCACAATTATTACGATGCCGACAGTCAGGAGATCGCGACTGTCACCCCGCAGGGGTACCTGACCACCTTTCAATACGATGCGGTGGGCAATCGCGTCCAACAGACTCAATACGATCAGGTTGTCTCGATTCCCGCCTCGGGCGCTGTGCCGCAACCGGCGAGCGGGGATACGGGACGTACGACGACCTTCGCTTATGACGCTGCCAATCAAGTGATTCGGCAGACGGACGCTCTGGGCGCCGTTACGACTTATCAGTACGACGCGAAGGGCAAGCGGATCTCGATGACGGAAGCCGCGGGCACCTCGCAGGCCCGCACGACCACCTATCAGTATGACGCGGCCAATCGGTATGTCTCGACCACGAATTCCCTGGGTATCACCACCTCCATGGTGTTGGATGCCAATGGCAACGTGCTCACACGCTACGAGGCGTACGGTACCTCGGAGCAGCGTACCTACACGTTCACGTACGATGCGAATAATCAGGTTCTCTCCCAGACAGACGCGCTGGGTGTGGTAACGCAGACCGCCTACGATGCTGATGGCAACGTGGTCTCGCAGACCCTCGCCGCTGGGACGTCCGCGGCCCGTACATCGAGCCTCACCTACGATGGCGACAACCGCGAGACAGCGGCGACGGATGCGACCGGCACCGTCACGAACTATTCCTACGATGCGGCGGGCAATCAGATTCAGGTCACGCAGGCCGTGGGGCTTGCCGAGCAGCGGACTAACACCTTCGTCTACGATAAGACGAATCGGCTAGTGTCGGCCACCGATGCATTGGGAACCGTCACTCAGTACCAATATGACGGCCTCGGCAACAAGGTTGTTACCATTCAGGCGGCCGGAACCAGCCAGCAGCGCCAGACTTCCTATGCTTATGACCTGGACAACCGCCTGGTGCAGGTCACCGACCCCGTGGGCGCGGTCACGCGCTATGGATACGATGCCCAGGGCAATCAGACCAGGATCGTCGATGCCAACGGGGGTGTGCAGATCGACACCTTCGACGCATTGGGGCATTCACTGACCAGTCTGTCTGCGGGAGGTGTGCTGACTAAGAATACCTATGACCTACGCGGCAACCTGATCAGCACTACGCAGTCGTTTGCGAATGGGACCGACGCGCGCACTACGACCTATGCCTACGACCTGTTGAATCGGCAGACCGAGGTGACGGATCCGGAAGGATTCAGCACCTCCATCGGCTACGACGATTTCGGCAACCAGGTCAGCATCGTCCACGGAGAGTACTTGGTCAGCTCCAGCGATCCCTCGTACAGCGCGGCAAAGGCGGCGCAGGCGTTCCCGCAGTCGAATACCTTTACGTACGACGCCAACGACAACATGCTCAGCATGACGGATGCTGTCGGCAATGTGACGTCGTATACGTACGATGCCGTCGGTAACCGTATCAGCACCACGGACGGCAACGGTCATACGACCCAGTATTCCTACGATCTGCTGAATCGGTTGATCCAGACGACGACGCCCGATGGCGGCGTCACCCGCTATGCCTATGATCATGTAGGCAATAAGATTTCACAACAGCAACTCCAGAGCGGCGACCCGGCGAGCGGAGTCTGGGCGACCACGAACTATCAGTACGATGCCAATGGCCACATGACCGCCGCGACCGACCCAACGGGGACGGTCATGCAGTACACGTATGATGCGATGGGCAATATGCTGTCGCAGACCTGGGCGGCCAATACTCCCGACGCGCGCACGGTGCAGATGGAGTACGACCTCGACAATCGCAAGATTGCCGACGTCGACGCCTTGGGTAACCGCACGACCTATGAGTACGATGCGATGGGCAATCGCATTGAGGTGACCGACCCACGCGGGTCTGTTGCGCATTACTACTACAACGGCGACAACCAGTTGACCGAAGTAGCGGACCCGCAGGGATTCATCAACACGTTTGCCTACGATTCGGCCGGGAATCGTGTTCTGACGAGTGTGTACATGACTCCGGTGACGGGCACGGTCAATCCCCATGTCCCGCCGACTCCGACCCCCAGCAGCTTGGATCGGGTCGAGCGCGACCAGTACGACGGCGCGAACCGTCTCATCAGCAAGACGGCTCCAGACGGTTCGGTCACGCTTTATAGCTATGACGGCGCCGGAAACAGGGTGTCCGAGACACAGTTTGCCAACACCTCGGCGCCGCGGACGCTGCTCTATACATACGATGCTGATAATCGCCTGACCGGCTTCACCGACGTCGATGGCACGGTAACGTCCTTCACGTACGACAAGGCGAACAACAAGATTTCGCAGACCATTACCAGCACGACGGATCCAAACCGTGTCCGTACGACGAACTATTCGTACGATGCCAACAATCGTGAGTTGAGTGAGACGTTCGATCCGAGCGGATTGGATATCGTGCAGTCTTCGACGTATGACCATCTGGGCAACGTCGTGTCTCAGACGGACGGTGAAGGTCATACCACCACCTTTACGTATGATCTGAACAACCGGCTGGTGAGTCAGACGGATCCGCTGGGCAACACCAAGACATTCGCGTACGACCGGATCGGGAACAAGACCGCCGAGACGGATGCGCGTGGCAATACCACGAACTATGTCTATGACACCGACAACCGCCTGGTGCAGGAGATCCAGCCGCAGGTGCAGGTGTACACGATCAGTTCCGGGAAGTTCACGAATGTACGGCCCACGACGACGCATGTGTACGATGCCAATGGTAATGAGATCGAGACGATCGATGCCAACGGCAACATCACCACGAATTACTACGATGGTGACAAACGGCTGATCGCGCAGGTCAACGCGGATGATGCGTTGACGACATATACGTACGATGCCGCGGGGGATAAGACCAGTCAGACGTTATATATGACGCGCCTGAGCGCCGGCGCGCGTGACCCGTCAGTGGTGCCGACACCGCCCGCGGGCAGCACCGAGGCCATCACTTATGCCTATGACGTGATGGGACGGTTGACCTTGACGACCTATCCGCCTGTCAAGATCACCACGCTCGTCAACACCAATACAAACAATCCGAGCTCGGTGACGGTCACCAAGCAGGTGACCGAACGTTACGTGTATGACGCCTTTGGCAATATGGTCGAGAGCTTCGATCGCAACGGCAATGCCACGTTCAACTATTTCGACGTCAAGGGCAATCGGGTCGCCAATGTCGATGCGGCGGGCTATCTCACCGAGTGGGAGTACGATTCTCAGGGCAATCCCATCGAGCAGCGCGTCTACACCCAGCCGCTCGATACGAGCACGCTGAGCCCGAGCTCCATCCCGACTCCGCCCAGCGGCGAAGTCTATGTCACGGACATCCAGTACGACGCGGCTTCGCGGAAGGTCAAGGAAACCGATCCGCAGATCGCCACCTACGATCCCAACACCCAGACCACCAGTGAGACCCGGCCCACCACCACCTATACGTATGACAAGGTGGGCAACCAGCTTACTAAGACGCTGGGCGCGGGAACGGCGCAGGCCATCACCCAGTACAGCTACTACGACGCTGATAATCGCAAGGTGGCGGTCATCGACGGCGCGCGGGTGCTTTCGACCTACAGCTATGATGCCGACGGCAATGTGGTGTCACAAAAGCGTTACTTCAACACGGTACCCGCCGGAGTAGATCTGGCGCAGTTGAACGGCTCCACCCACTTTGCCTCACTGGTCAGCGCGAATGCGAGCCAGGACGAGGAAACCGACTTCACTTTCGATGCCCTGAATCGCGGGATCTCACAATCCGACATCCTGGTCTCTGGGACGTTGACCAAGCGCTATGGATACGATGCCATCTCTGGGCGTACCTACACGCAGGACGAGGACGGATATGTTACTCAGGCCAGTTATGATGGTATCGGCCGGCTGGCGGAATCCATCAGTCCTGACGGCAGCGGCACCCAATATACGTACGATGCGGCCGGCAATCAGATCCTGGCCTACTCGGGCATTCTGACGGGCGGTGCACCCACACCGGCGACCAATGTATCGGCGAATCTGGGCGATGCGGTGAATGTCAGTTGGAAGACTCAGGGCAACCCGCAACATCCCGTACAGACTTGGGTTGTCTACGACACCACATCGCACTCCAGCATCGGCGACTACGCCAGCCGCACCACCACTCAGGTCAGCTCCAACGGTCAGGGGGCGGCGTCAATCGCTTCGTCCAGCTCCGGCACGATCTATTTCCGTGTGGTCACCGAGGACGGCTACGGCAACGAGACTTGGACCGCGGAGCAGTCGATCACCATTCCACCACGCTTCAGTGATGTGTCGGTTGCGCAGCCGGATTCCAGCACAATCGTGGTCACCGCGCACTTCGACGCCGGAACCGCCAATCCGCAATTGGCGTATGGCACCAGCGGCAATCTCAACCAGACGGTCAATTTTGTCCTGCAGAGCGATGGCAGCTATCAGGCCACCTTGTCAGGATTGACGAATCCGGGCGCGCTGTCCTTTGCCTTCAAGTGGCAGGACTCGGCGGGTAACTCCTACTCCAGCGCCAGCAGCACGTTCGCGGCGGCGGCGGATCAGGTTGCCACCACCACCACGGTGAGCCAGTCGCAGATCACGAACAACACCAACACCGCCTATACGATTTCCGTGGGCACCCGGGTTCCTTCCGGGTATGCCTCGGGATTGACCGGGGTCGAGGCGCAGTGGCGCGTCGCCGGCGGCACGGGTCCGTTCTCGGAAACCGCGGTGTCCGGAACGGACTCGGGTCAGGGCTATGAGACCTACAACGCGGTGCTGGGAGATACCAACAACCTGGCGCCCGGCCCGTATGAGATCGTGCTGATGGGCATTCGTGCCGACGGCACCAGTGTCGAGCTGGATCACTTCGAGTACATTGTAGGCCCCAACGGGTCCTCGGTGACGCGCAGTGCCGTGAGCTGGAATGCTCCGCCGGCCGGCAGCGATCAACTGGTCATCATCGGCGGCCAGCAGGCCGTGAGCTCGAGCGATGGCGGTCGAATCATCGCTACCGATGGCAGCACGGACTCCAGCATCGATTACTCTGCCTATTACGGTCAGGATGTCAGCGACACGCACACCGTGACTGTCAGCTCGACTCCGCAGACCCAACAGGTCACCGACCCGAATCATCCAAACGATCCGCCGACAACCGTCACCACCGGATACAACGTGACGGTGGCGGCAACATTGGGCGCCAATGAGGCCGCCAACGTCGGCAGCGATGGGTTGCATCTGGCCTATCGCACGGCCGGCAGCGGCACCAGCTTCGATCATGACGTGGCTCTCACCAGCACCGGGGCAGGTGCGTACAGCACCACCCTCGGTAACCTTGCCTCAGGTCAGTATGACGTCGAGGTGTATTACGTCGATGCCCAGGGCAACAAGGTCATCGTAGAGTGGCAGCGGATCGGTGCCGCTACTGCGAGCGGCACTTACACGGGCCACTCACTGACCGTGGAGGCGCAGGAGTCTGGTGGAACTCTCGCGACCAATCCGCAAGGCGTGATCACGGTTTCCCCGGGTGTGTACACCGGTAAGTTGGACATCAGCTCGCTGTCCAGCTCCCTGTCACTGAGTCTCGTGGCTACCGGTCAGCCGGCCGGATCGCTGCAGGTGGACGGCCGCAACACGGGCTACTTTGTCGAAAGCCAATACAACGCCCTCAACTACAAGACCGCCTCCAACGCCGGCGATGGACTGTGGCGTCAGTATGGTGTAGACGGCAATGGCAATGCCGTCGAGACGGATCTGCTGGGAGATCGGAACAGCCCGGACTACAACCCGGCCAACGCCATTACGACCTACACCGCTTACGACGGCCACAATCGCAAGGTGGCGGACTTCGGGGCGCAAGTGGAAGCGGCAGATGGCTCCGGCCTGGTACGTGCTGTCGACCGTTATGGGTACGACGTACTCGACCATACCACCTTGCATACGGATGCCCTGGGTAACACCACGCGGCACGTTTTCAACGCGGCAGGCACCCAGATCGAGGAGATCGATCCCTACGGTCAGACGACGAAGACGCTGGTGGACCAGTTTGGTCGCGTCACCGCGCAGGTTACCCAGCTGGGTCACATCACGAGCAGTTTCTACGATCTGCAGGGCAATCTGATCAAGCAGGTCGATCCGACCGGCGATGTCACGACCTATACCTATGATGCCTTCGGCCGTAAGCTAACCGAGACCAGTGGCAAGGGGAATGTCACCCACTACACGTATGACCAGCGTGACCGCGTCACCAGTCAGACCGACGGGTTGGGTAACACGGAGAGCTTTGTCTACGACGGCCGCAACGACCGTATCAAGACCTTGTATCCGCTGGGTCAGGAGACCGACCAGGTCTATGACAGCCTGGGACGCGTCATTGACACCGAGGTTTTTCTCAACGGTCAGCCCACTCACGACCAGCGTGCCTACGATGCTTACGGCAATCTGATCTCCGAGACCGATGCCGAGGGCCGTACTCAGACCCATGTGTATGGAGTCTTCGGGCGGTTGCTGGAGGATCTCGATCAGGACGGCAACATCATTGCCTACAGCTATGATGTCTATGGGCGCAAGACCAACGAGTACGATCCAACCAAGGTGAGCGATCCGAGCGCCTCCTCGGATCCCAGCGGCGGCAAGGATATCCAGTACAGCTACAACGCGGCCGGACAGGTGACCCGGATCGTCGATCTGGCGACCCATGTTTCCACGACCTCAGCGTATGATCTCCTGGGCCATCAACTGACCGAGGTCGTCACCACTCCGGGCGATGTTGCCGACCGCAACGTGTCGTATGAGTACGATGCGCTCGGACAACTGGTGCGCTGGGCCGACTCCTTCACGGGCGACAACCTCAATACCCAATTCGACGCCGAAGGCAACATTGCCCGTGAGTACACCGATAACGGCTACGATCCCCTCGGACAGAACAGCGCCCACAACCCGAATTTCCGCTACATCGACCATGTCTATACCTACGACGCGGATCGGCGGGTGCTCACCGAAGTGCAGAGGACGACGGATGCTGCGGGGAACGTCAGCGATTCCATTATCAATGGCTATACGTATGACGCGGATTCCAACCGGCTGACGTGGAACAACGCCGGTGTGGTAGTCACATATACGTACGACGCGGACGACCGGGTCACCGAAGGCGACTCCTTCACGGGATCTGACTCCAACCAGCAGAAGTGGACCTACGATGCCATGGGCAACGTGTTGACCTACACGACGCTCAAGAACGGCTCGGTAGTGTCCTCCACGGTCAACACATACAACGATGAGAACCGGACGCTGACCAGCAACAAGGACGGTCAGATCACGACCAATACGTACGATTTGACGATGCGCATCACGCAGACGGTGCTCCAGAACAACGGCAAGACCTTCGACTACGATTACAGCTACTACGGCGATGGACGCGAAAAGAGCGTCAAGGCCTTCGGCGATGCCAACGGCAACAGTATCGACACGTACGACGTCAATAAGGTGCGGTTGCGAGTCGATCTGGGCCAGGGCGACGGTCAGACCCGGCCGGAATACAAGACCTTCATCGCCGACAACCAAGGTCACATCATTTACGAGTTCCACGATGACGGAAAATCCTCCGCCAACGAGACCGATCAGTTCCTGTACGCCAATGGTAATGGTGTCGGACAGAACATCCACGGCACCGATGGATCGTTCACCGTCCAGTTGGATAGCAACGGCTACTCGCAGCTCCAGAATCTGGGCAGCGACAACCCCGGCATCAATCTGACGTACACGGTGCAGCAGGGCGACACCCTGCAGGGCATTGCCAGTCAGATGTATGGCAACCCCTCACTGTGGTTCGTCATCGCCGATGCGAACGGACTCAACGCCGGTGACCCGCTCAAAGCGGGCACCGTATTGATCATCCCGAACACCATCCAGAGCGGCACCATCACTGCCGACAAACACAAGGTCTATAGCGAAGGCGATATCGTCGGCAGCACTCTTCCGAACCTGAAGAGCCCGCCACCTCCGCATCACGGCGGGTGCGGCTCGATTCTCGCGATCATCATCATCGTGGTGATTGCGGTCGTTGCAATCATTGCGACCGACGGCCTTGCGACGGCGTTCCTGGGCGGCGCGACGGCAGCCGCCTCGGCGAGCACTGCAGCCACTGTCGCAGCGTATGCCGCGGCAGGTGTGATTGTTGGTGCGGTGGCGTCGGTCGTGCAGCAGGGGCTGTTCATCGGCCTCGGCTATCAGAAGAGCTTCTCCTGGAAGGATGTCGCCGCCAGTGCCATTGCCGGTGGATTGGGTGGCGCGGCACAGGGTGTGGGTCAGGCGGCGGAGTTTGCCGCGCAAGCAGGGAAGGTCACCGGGATCGTTCAATACGCCAAGGTCGCGGAAGCGGCTCTCGATGTGGCGAAGGTCGCCAGTCAGCAACTCATCGAGAACGGCAAGATCACGAGCTGGACGAGTCTTGCGGCGGCGGGGGTGGGCGGTTATGCGAGCGCCGCCAAGGACATTGCAACCGGCGAGGCGAATTTCGCCGAAACAGCGGAGGCACTCGACAAGGCCACATCCGCCTATCAGGCAGCCAGTCAGATCCAGACGATCTCGAACTATGTGACACCGTGGGCGCAATTGGCGGAGACCTACGTACGCAATGACAAGCTGACGCCAAGCGACTGGGCAGGAGCGGTGGGTGCAACGTTGTCGCAGGCCGTGACGGAGGGCAGGCAGAGCAACACGTTGAGCCAGCAACTCATCAACAGCAGTCTGCGGCTTGGAACGAACACGCTGGTCGCGGGTGCTCTGAGTCTCGTCGACAAGGGTGGTGCCGCGAGCTACCTCGAGAACAGCGTCGGGCAGGAGGTCGGTCAGTTCATCGGCCAACAGGCAAGCGGCCTGCTCTCGCGGTATCTGCCGACAGCGGACAAGGGATCCCGCGTCTTCGATCCGGAAAAGAATGCGTTCGTGGATCGCTCCACCGGGCAGGTTGTTCAACTGCCGTCCGAAGCGGCGATGCAGCTCAAAGCGAGCGCCGTGTCGACGCAGCTCGCACCGATCAATACGGATACTACGATCGATACGACGAAGGCGATCGACGGTGTCAAAGCGCAAGGCAGTGCGGTTCTCGATGCGAAGTCGGGGCCTGTCGTCTACTCGGTTCAGAAGGGCGACAGCTTCGCCAAGATTGCCCGCAACCTCTACGGGGATGAGCGTTACGCCGTCCTCATCATGGCCGCAAACGGTATCGACGACCCGTCCTACGCCGACGTACACGGTCTGCAGATTGGAACCGACCTGAAGCTGCCGGTCCTGTCCGATCTCAATCTCAGCGATGCCACGACGGCGAAGCTGTTGCGGGCGGGTGGCAACCTGATCGCACAGGATCAGGCGGCCACGGATTCGATCAAAGCGCAAAAGGCGCAAGCCTTGCAGCTCCAGCAGCAGCAACAGCAGGCGGCGATGCTGCAACAGCAGGCGATGGCGCCAAATGGACCGTGGTGGGTACTGTCACCGCAGGCACAGAGCTCGATTCTGGCGGCGAATCCGGGCTGGACGCCCCCTGTCTACCAGGCCTCCACGCCTCAGACGCAGCCCGCGCCTGCGGCGACGGATTCAGGCGGTGGGGGTTGGCTCAACTCCGTGTATCAGGGACTCGGTAAGCTACAGCTTGCTGCCGATGACGCCGTCAATTACGTGGGCAACAAGATCGACTCGGGCGTGCAGCAGGGCGAACAGGCGCTCGATAACTTACGCGCCCAGCTTCCCCAGTGGGGAGCTACCGCTGGAAATGGACTGGCCAATGTGCTGGGCCTCGATCAAGGGAGCAGCATCCGCAGCGGGCTGGTCTCGTTCGGGAGTTTCACTGGACAGATGCAGGCTTCCTCGCTTGGGGTCACAGAGGGGGTTCTCGACGGCGGCTATGACCTGGTCAAGGGCGTTGCGACCATGGCGTATGGGGCGAACCAACTTGCAAACCCTTTGGAGTGGGAGTTTAACTCGCAGGCGAATCAGAGCCGCGTCAGCACCACGGTAAACACGCTGGGAACGTTGGGCAGGATCGCCAATCTGACCAACGCGACCAGTTGGGCCACCGATTACAGCGGCAATGCCCAGTTTGCCACCTCACTTTGGAACGGTATCAGCACGAGTGTCAGCACGAGCGCCACGAATGATCCCTCGAAGTTCGCGGGCCAAGTCCTCTTTAACATAGCGAGCTTTGCCACGGGCACCGGGGAAGTCGGGGCGGCCAACGATGTGGCCAAGGTCGCGCAGGTCGCGCAGGTCGCGGAAGATGCCTCCCAGACCCTCAACGTCGTCAAAGATGTGACAGCCGTCGCGGAGAACATTACACCCGTTGCGCAGGACTTCACCACCTTCTATCACGGCACCTCGGCGGAGTACGCGCAGACGATTCGAACCAATGGGATCGACCTGTCCAAGGGCAGCCCGTTCTCGGACTTCGGCCAGGGCTTTTACATGACGACCTCGAAGGACGAGGCGCTGTTGTCCGCGAGCAGGCGTTATGGGCTCGACAACCTCGACGCGGTGCAGTTCCAGGTGCCCAACTCGCAACTCAATGAGCTGTCCTCGCTGAATTTCCCGACGGCCGATGCCGACTGGGCGAAATTTATAAGCACCCAGAGGCTGGAGCAGCCTTCTCTCGAGCTTCTGCACGGCGGCGAGCCTTACGATATGGTTACAGGTCCACTGTTCCGAAGATTCACCAGCAGCGGGGAAGTTCTACCTTGGAAGAATCGTCTCCCCCCAGACCAGCCTCCATACGGAAAAGGCGGTAGATCTGTTCAACAACTTCATGGTGAAGTAGATTCGAGCTTGCGGCGTGGCCGCCGTTGGGCGTGGATGCCTGATGGCGGATCACGAGCGAGCCCAATGGAGTAGCAGTGGAACCGATGCTTTCCGCCGACGCGGCTGTGAACCAGCTGTTTGACCGTGCCATGACGGAGATGCAGGCGCGTTTTGGTTATACGGCCCAAGCCGCTTCGGCCCTCGTGCGCGAGTACTACACGCGCTTTCGCGATCCGCAGTACTGCGATGGGATCCACATCCCGGTCCAGGACGACGACTTCTTTTTCCATGAGGGCGCGGGCGGGATGGCTTTGCGGGTGCACTACTATCTGGGGCTCGAGGAGAATCCGGAGCCGATGAAGTTCATCGACTGGCGAGCAGATTACTTCCGTCAGCGGCGCGTCAGGCGCTGAGCTGCGTAAATCGGGACTGGAGTGCATCATGGCCGTGCTGATCGAGGGCCTCTGCGTCGTTGTCAATGTCAATGCCATTGCAACCAAACACGCGGGTGGCGCCAAGGCTTTCGCCGCCGAAGTTCCCAATGCGTCGCTGTGCGCGGATGAGGAACTGGCCCGCGTTGGCTTCATGACTCCGGATGACGCCCGCGGATATGTCGAGCATCTGGAACGTCGCGGCCTGAAGTATCTCGAGGACCGCAACGCCGTTGACATCGTAGTCGTCGATCAACGAACCGGTCCGGTTGTCGCCTGCAACTGGGTGACGTTCGGGCGGGTTGACTGGGACAAGGATCCGAAGCGTCCCGTCGCCGTGTGCCGCGCGCATCCGACCCGGGTCACGCAGATCGTCGCTCCCAAGGGTTGGGTCTTCGAGCGCTCCTTGAGCGCGCAGCACGTATTCGTCGAAAACGGGAAGATTCCCGCCTCCTTGAAGCCTGTACGTCAGGAGGACGGTTTGGATGTTTATAGAGACGCGGAAACGGGGCAAGAGCTCTACGTGGCGCGTTCCCGCCCATCCAGCGATCCGAAGTAGAGGCCGTACCGCAGGCGTTTCGCTCTCCGACCACCTGGTTCTTTTGGCCGCGACCAAAACCTCGTAATCACAGGGGGCGTCATGAATGATGCGGATGCCCGGTTCGAAGAGAGATCGATTGACGGACAGGTGGTGACGATTCCATCGGCGCCATCGTTGCAGGAAATCGGCCGCCATCCGGATTTTCTAGGTGCGCCCGTGTATCTGGAGGGCACCCGGAGGCTGGTGACCGACCTGCTGACCTTTGTGACAAAGCACCCGGACACATTTCGCCTGGGGATAACCCGCTCGAAAGGGCTTAGATCGTGGACAGTGTTGCCGTTGCTGCTCGTCGGAGACCGCCTGCAGCGTGTCCATATCGAGCACGTGACGTGCGGCCAATGCGACCGCAGACCAACGATTGCAAACCCCTCGGAACCTAGCTTGTATTTCGGTGTACCGGACAGGATGGCCGTCAATCGCGCTGCGTTGAAGCTTCCTCGGGTCAATTGCCCCAACTGTGGCGCTCCCTTACCCGAAATGGCTGTATGGGCGGAATTAAATGAGGGAGCTGGAGCCCATGGCTGATTTTCCCGCACCTGACCGACCGACTCCGCAGCGTGTCCAGATCGGTGCGATATATCGCATCGTGGATCGCCCAGAAGTCCGCTTCCACCGCGCCCTCGGTCCAGGCCGCATAGACGGTGAGCATGGTCAGAATCCGGTGGCCATGCTCTTTGGCAATCAGCAGCGGGTTACGGCTCATCATCAGGTTCCAACTGACGGACGTATGACGGGCCACATAGGGTCGACGATAGCGGATCCGTAACCGTTTCAGTGTCCGCTCCCATCGGCCATACGGATACTTCACGGCGAAAGTAATTTCAGGGGCGGTCGGGAAGTCGGCAATATAGTCGGCATGGGAGGTTCGAAACTCGCCTCTTCATCAGCCAGCGTCTGCCTCTGTGATTCTACGCGCCCGCTCGCTCAACGCTTCACGAAGACGCGTAGCCGAAGTAGCGACAATGATTCTTTCCTTCCGCCGCCATTCAACCAAGACACCTGACAGCCGCGGATGAAACCGGAACTCCTCCTCACTCAGACGAGTCGCTCGAAGCTCGAGCGTCGGTCCGCCGCTCATGCCTTGCAGCGCGGGTGGCGGACCAATGCGATTCAACAGGCTGTCAACCTGTACCTTCGGCTCATAGGCGAAGAGCACGGGGTTGCGAATCTCCGTGGGCACGAGGGTGCCAGTTGGTGCCAGTTCTGCTGTGAGACTCAAAAGTTGGCGGTCGATCTTTCCCCACCGGGGATCGAGCTCATTTTTGGTGGCGGGATGATAGCCGAGAGGAGACGCTTCAGATTCCTCTCGTTCCAAATCGATCACGGGGATGGCCTTGATATCGTGAGTGGACAACAGTCGATCGATTGGGGCAAACGCGAGGTCATTTTCCCTGTCAGGGAAGAACGGGACCCGCTCCAAGACGATGCCGTGTCCAGCCACATTAATCACGCAGGCATCAAGGCTCAAAACGTCCTCAATGACGTGTAATGCGGTCACGAGCCAATGTCTGCCGAGCGCATATGCCAGGAAGCCGGATCCAAATACATGGGCGGCTGTCTTCGACTTGCCGGGCCGAAAGAACGGAACAACGACCCTGCCCCAGCGACGGACGATCTGGTCGATGTATTCGACGTTAGCATCGTTCAATAGAAAGATCATGTCCTACGGGAAATCCATGCGTGGCCAAAGACTCGACGATACGAGAGAACATATATGTTATCGAGCACCGCATCACTTCGCTTCGCTATAGTCGAACGAGTGAACGCCAATGGTGAGAAGTCGAGAAGTCCACTCATCAGTTCAATGTGCGTGCACCTCAAGCATTTAACTACCGTAGATTTCTAACTCAGTCCTTCGGCGCCTCGGCAAAATCAGTCCGGCTTTGCTCGGCAAAATGAGCCCAGGCGGGTTGCGCAATTCCGCGCATGATTGAGTGGCTCCTCGGTGTGAGGCGAGTAGCCCCCTGGGAGACCCCGAACATTGGGCCGCCGGCAGAGTCCCCTGATAATCTCAGCTCGCTAGATGTCGGGGCTTGGGCGAGAAGCTTCCATTCTGGGCCGCCTACCCCGATGCGGACGGCAAGGCAGATCTAACCGGTCTGCGGGCGTATACAAGCGCCGTCGATGGTGATCGTGTGGCAGCGTTCGCGCAGGCGACTCAAGAGCGCCTTGGTGAGTGAGGGGTTGCCGAGGAAGTCTTGCCAGGCCGGGAACGGCAAATTTGTAGTAATCAAAGTTGGCTTACGCCGATGCCGCTCTTCCATGAGCTTGAAGAAGATGTTGGTTTGTTCTGTTTTTATGTTGCAATATCCCAATTCATCGATTGCGAGGACATCCACGTTGGCAAGTGACTTCAAGAGCTTACGTGAGGAGCGATCGGCGATGGAGGCATACATCTCGTCGAACAGATCCTGCGCCTGGATGAACAGCGCCCGATAGCCGTTCTGGACTGCTTTTCGCGCCAGGCTCATCATCAGTCCCGATTTCCCGACGCCGGTTTCCCCGATAAATATAACGTTCTCCGCCTTGGGGATGAACTCCAGCTCCGCCAGCGAGCGGATCTGACGTTCCTTCACCGCCTTTTGCTCCTTGAAGGGGAAGGATTCCAGCGTCCAGTTCTCCCGGAAGTTCGCCCGTTTGATGCGGGCTTCCAGCGCCTGCTCCTGTCGCGCGTGCCACTCGGCACGCAGCAGCTGCGTCAGCAGCGTCGGGATCGGTGTGCCGTTCGTTTCGGCGGCAGCCAGCATTTCATCAAAACGTGCTGCGAGGGTGTGGAGCTTCAGATTCTGAAGCAGCTGCTGCAGATCCTCATTCATCGGAAGACTCCGGCTCAAGGGCCAACACAAAATACTCATCCGCGATCTGCCGCAGCACCATCTTCTCCAGCCGATCCAGATCGAAGAGCCGATAGCGCTCGGCCTGAGCGAGGGCGCTGAGGAAGGCCTCGCGCGGATACTCTTGCAGCATGGACAGGAGCCGTCGCAGCGGTGCGCGCCGGTCACCGATGTGTTGCTTCAAGGCCTTCAGGTAACTGGCCACCCGCGGTTCGAGCTGCAACATCTCGGTCTCTTCCGGGGCCGGTTGTGGATGTCGGCCCAACCCCTGGCCTCGTGGCGGATGGTGCGCCGGATTGGTCACGCGCGTATCCAACGGTCCGTATACGCGCCCGTGGGAGGCCACCCGACGCGGCCCCTCGTACAGATCGATCCGCTCGAGTGTCTCGCGCACCTCGAGCGCCCGGCCGATGAGCCGGTAAGGAGCGGAGTAGCGGATGCGGTTCACGTGGACGTAGGCTTCCGCATCCACGATGCGCGTGTACAGCTGGTAGACCTCCGGCACATGCAGCGGCAGCGGTTTCAGATATGGCTGCTCGGCCGCGAACAGCTCACGCCGGCTGGCGTGCAATTTGGTGGAGAACTTCGCGTTCCATTTCTCGCACGTCTCGCGCGCCCGTTGGTTCAGCTGCCTCCAGTCGGCGAAGTTCTCGCCCACCAAAAAACCCTTGTCGATTCTATGGAACGGGGCTTCCACGCGCGCCGAGCGGTTCGCATCCCCCTTCTCGTGCGCTTTGAAGGTAAAGCCATAGCGCTCGGCGAAGGCCACCATCTCGGGGGCGGGGATCATGTCCGCGCCGCTGCCCGCGGCGACCACGACGTGGGAGTTGTCGACCATGCACGTCTCGGCGCTACCGTTAAAATAGGCGATCGCCTGAGCGAGGAAGGCCTTGCACTCAAAGCGCGTGAAGCGCGGATAGTGTTGAAAGAAAATCATCCGCGAGTAGCACAAGACCAGCGATGCGGTCTGCACCGCAGTCAGGATGCCGCCGATTCTCGCATGGTGTGGTGAGGTGTCATGTTGCATTTCCTGTCCCTGGGAAAATGTATAGCGACCCGCCGGTGGGGGCGGCGCAGTCCCGATGCCGTGTTTGCGGCAGAACGCGGTCAGCGCCGGATACGACAGCGCCGCGCCTGACTTCGTGAGCTCTTCGTGTACCCGGCCCAGATGACCCTGGTAGCGCGCATACAGCTGAAGGAGCTGCTCGCGATAGGGTTCGGCCAGTTCCGTCCGCACCAACGGTGGCACCTCGGCACTGCCATTGTCGATCACCTGGCGCACCGTGGAGCGCGCCACTCCCACAGCCTTCGCAATCGTGCGGCTGCCGTGGCCCTGGCTTTTGAGTTTCAGGATCGCAGTGCGCGTGGCTTCATCTATCATGCTGCGCTCTCCAGTTCGATACGATGGATGAGTCGTTGCAGGTCCGCGTTCACGCGCGTGAACGCCTCCTTCACCTCCAGCCGTTCGCTCTCGAGCAGCTGTTGCAGCAGTCCCTCCTGCAGCGCGCGGTGCGCACGCCGAGCCACACCCGAGAGTGCGCCCAGATCCTGCAGAAAGCGTTGCGTGGCCGACGGCGGCGCTGGCGTCCGGGAAGCTTGCGCTTGCAGGTAAATCTGCGGGCTGGTGAGGATCAGTTCCCGAGTCCGCATCGTGCCGGCTTGCCAGCCCTGATACAGCGCGCCGACTTCCCGACTCGTCGGCTTCAGCGGTGCGATCGCCGCCGCTAATTGCTGGGCGGCGTGCGCGTCCGTGCGCGCCAACGGCACCAAATACTTCATCGCCGCGTGAGCGCTTAAAGATCCCACGCGCACCTGCTCCTGGATCGAGGCAGGCAGGGTTTGTCTCAGTGCGAGCCGTTCACTCACCCAACTCTTGCTGCGATCAAAACCCCGCGCGAGCTCCTCCAACGACCAGCCAAAGCGTTCCTGTAACTCGGCCAGCAGCCAGGCTTGATCCAACGCATCCTCGCTTCCCTGGCGCAGGCCCCGCTCTAATAACAGCGCGTCGACTTCCTCGACCTGCCAGCGCGTGGCCCGCGCCGTATCGCGCCCCAGACGCTTCAGCGCCCGCACGCGCTTGTAGCCGTCGATCAAGACAAACCGCTCGGCCTCGCTGACGACTACAACCGGCAACTGTTGGCCGATCTCCGCCACAGAAGTCAGTAGCGCTCGCTCCTGCAAGGGGTGGCGCTTGCGTAAATGCTCGTAGCGCAGCGTCAGTTGATGGAGTTCCACTTCCACCGCCGCTTACCCCAGCGCCGGGCCCGGACTGGCCACAAAAGTCACAGCGCAGGACCTGTTCGCTTGGTGTAGCACCTTCGTCAGTTGTTTCCGGATCATCCACCGACTCCGACGCCGTCGCGGCGGCGCTCCTCGGGACTGTGCCGAGGGCGACAGTCAGGGCGGAAGGTTGATGCGTCACTTTATTTTTGCCGGTGGATCGTCCGGCTTGGGCGCAACGCAGGCGGTACTCGCGTTGCCGTCTCGCATGACGTGCCGCTCCTCGGCGGCTGCTCTGGTAGCGCCGGCCCGCCGCTCGCACCGACACACGCCGGCCAACGGCTGCGCAGCCTGGTGTGCAATACACTTGCCCTCTGTCGCACTCGCGACAGACGCGCACTGCCGTCCCGCACTCGCGGCAGTTAAACAGCCGAAAGGCTTCGAGTACCGCCCCCACACGCCCCCCGCACGCTGCGCTGGACAGCGTTCGGTGAGGCAGGCATAAAGAAGAGGCGGATCGCCCCCCAAAGGCAGCCGCAACACCGAGGGCCCGGGGTAGAGTGGAATCAGTCCCGGGCCTTCGCTTTTTCCAGCGTCAGCGTTGCAGCATAGCAGGGCCTTGGAATCGACCGCCGCCGTCAACAGAGGTCGGCGGCAGCGCGCGCTCTTCCCTGACCCACCGCGGCTTACCGCAAGCTCCCGGTCTCGAGAGCCGTCCCCAACGCCGAATCCGTGTCGCGACCCTGCTCGCCAAACCTTCTTCCGGCGAGCCTTAGACCAACACGACTCGCTCTACCTCAGACACCGATGTCAGGGAGGGGACTACTTTCGGCGAGCAAGACAGGACTGATTCTGGAAAGCGCCCAAGGCTATGCGGACTGGTTCGGTCTCTGCGACGATATTGCGCAGCGCAGCCTGAAAGACCGGGGCTGCTTAGATGCAATGACGAGGATGCATGGGAAAGTGGATCGTTGTCGCGCTAAAAGAGGTACGGAGGGTGGCCGTTAGTTCGCCCGTAACGACCGGGGTGCGCGAACCGCTGCCATTCTTAGGGACGCTGTTATCCCCCTAGTGAGAACCTCATGTGCCAGTACTTTCGGGCGGACAGAGCCCGAGTAGGGGATTCACTAGGAGCGAGCGAGGCGGATTCACCGAAAAATCAACTTGCGTGAGTCAGTTGCAGCCCCCGGTTCGTGCCGAGCTGGCGGGGCGGCGGCCGTTTTTCGCCTCTGTTCCGCCGTGGTATGCTGACGAGGCACAGGGAGGACGGGGCACGGCGAGTGCGCTCTGCGTGTTTCAAAATCGGCGCGAATAGGCAAGCAGCGTGCAAACGAAATACACGAAACATCAAGTCGCTCGGAGCGCGAAGCCGGACGGCGAAAGATTCAATGTGATGTACCTGATCAAGAACGTCCAGAAGCTTCGGGCGACCTATCAGATCCGGCTGCTGGCTTTCAGGGCCGTGGACAAGAAGATGAAGCTCGTACTGCGGGTTCCCGCGAGCTGCGAGTTTGATTCCTCCCTGCAGGATCTGCTGGGGCGCTGCGGCAAGGCCGTATTCAGGGAGAACATGTAGTGGGCCTCTACTTGTGCATATTCGATGAGGATGAGGAGGTCGATGGAGTCGAGGTCGGTCTTTACTCCGATTTCAATGCATTGCGAGACTACGTGGCTCGCGAGCTCGAGGGAGGCAGCCGCGGCGCGCGATTCCCGACTCTGATGTTGCATTCGGACAGCGATGGCGAGTGGTCGGTGGCCGACTGCGAAAAACTCATTCCGGAGCTCAGGAACATCATCGCGCAGATGCAGGCCCGGCCGCCGGTGGAATTCGCCTCGGAGTGGCAGAAGCACGTGGCGAGGTCCGTGGGCCTGGCGCCGAAGAATGCTTTTGAAGCATTCATAGACGTTGACGGCCAGTTCGTGCTCGAGCGGATGTTGCATCTTGCGTCGGTGGCGTTGGAGCGCGGCTTGCCCATCCTCTTTCAATAATCCCGCAAGTCGCGGAAATCTCCGACCCAGGCTTACGAGGGCACCTCGATTGCAATCCCGCGGGCCGCGGGAGCGCCGACGTTTTGCAGCACTAACGATTTTAGGCCCTGACAGCGCCCGGGGCTTTGCCTTTGGAATCAGGGCCACCCGGCCGAGTGCCGCCAGACGTCGAGGACATGCAGATGCGCCGTTGGATAGCGATGTGTGTATGGATCAGTGTGTCGCTCTGTGAAGGGATGAGTGCCCGTGCGGAACCTCCGCACAATATTGTCCTATTTGTCCCCGACGGCCTGCGCGCCGCGATCGTTGATCCCACGACGGCGCCAGCAATGGCGCGACTGCGTGAGGAAGGCGTCAACTTCCTCAACAGCCACTCATTGTTCCCGACTTTCACTACAGCAAATGCATCCGCGTTTGCGACGGGTCACGGTATCGGCGACACGGGCGATTTCAGCAACACGATCTACACCCGCTTGGCGTATGAAGGCAGCGTCACGCCGTTTCTGGAAAGCGACTCCATCCTGCGCGGGGTCAACTTGCACTACGGCGGAAATTACCTGGATGAGCCGTCGATAATTGCGGCTGCCGCCGCCAAAACAGATCCTGATCGAATATCAACAGCGCTCATCGGCAAAGTGGGGCCCGTAGCCATCTTCGATCCAACGGCTTTGACCGGAAACGGCACGCTGGTCCTCGACGACAGCACCGGGAATGGCGGTATCCCGATTTCAGCCGAATGGCAGGCCCTGGTGCAGCAGGAGCTGATCGAAAAGGAGAAATACAAACACTCAGCGGCGCCACCGAGAGGATCGAACGGCGTGGCGCCGACTTTCATGGCCAATCTCGCGCAACAGCAATACTTCCTGGATATGACCCTGAACGTGGTGCTGCCCGAGTTCAAGCGGCGTGGTCAGCCTTTCGTATTGGTCTACTGGACACGCGATCCAGATGGCACGCAACACAATCAGGGTGACGGTGGAATCAATGGTCCGACTTCCATGACGGCGATCCGGGTTGCCGACAGCGCACTCGGTGCCATCGAGCAGAAGCTGAGAGAGTTGGATCTATACGAGAGGACGAATATCATTGTCGCGGCGGATCACGGCTTTTCAACTATTGCAAAGGATAGCGAAGGGGGCAAGCGCCAGCTGACGGCGGGATTTCTCGCGGTTGACCTGGCTCTTGCGCTCGGGAAGGGCGATGCGCACATGCAGCTCTTCGACCCCGACAACGACGGCAAGCCGGTAGATCCGGGGGCGCACACGGGCAGAGGAAATGCAGTCATTGGCGCCGACGCTAAGCTCCCGCAGGTCGTTGTTGCAGCCAATGGTGGCTCCGATTTGATCTATTTACCGGTACTCGGGCCCAGGGGCACCCTCGTCGATGGTGAGAAAGTCCCTGCCAGTGAGAAGCAACGCATTCGCAAGCTGGGGCAACGCATCGTTCAGGAACTGCTCAGCAAAGACTATGTGAGCGGCCTTTTCGTGGATGACGAGCAAATCGGACCCGTCGCCGGCGCTCTTGCGTTGCGCGACATCGGATTGTCGGGTCGCGCAAAAACACCTCACCCGGCGATAGTGGTCAACTTTCGCACTTACCTCGACAACTCTTGCGGGAAACCGGAAGTTTTGCTGTGCGCGCGGGAGATTGCCGACACAACCTTAGCCGTCGGCGGCGGCATGCATGGTAGTTTCAGTCGCGCGGACACCTGGAACTTCATGGCGGCGCGAGGCCCCGACTTCCGCGATCACTACATCGATGAGTTGCCGGCGAGCAATGCCGACATCGGCATGACGGTAGCCGACTTGTTGCACCTGAAGTTGATGCCGGTTGGGAGCCTCACGGGCCGCGTGTTGAACGAGTCCAGGCGCGGTCATGAGCAAGATCCGTTGCCTCCAGTTGAGCCTCAGGCGCAGCAATCGGCACCTGCTGCCAACGGGTTAAAGACAGTGCTAAAGAAACAGGTCGTGGACGGTCACACTTACTTCGACTCTGCAGGCTTCCCCGGCAGAACCATCGAGCTCGGCAATCGATGAGAAGTGACCAGGCGGCCGGGCGGACGCCCGGCCGCCAGTGACTGAGCGGGGCGCCCATGAAATTGAACCGACGGAGTCTGTACGCTCATCAGACATCGGTCCCAATGCCGAACTGCAATTTCATCCACTTGATGAAATGACACTCGGATAGCTCTTCGCCCCAGAGCAGCCAATAGCTGCCAGGGCCGTCGATCATCCAGGGAAATGGGGCAATCAAGGCCCCTTGCGCGCGCAAGTCCGAAAACAGCATGGGCGACAGTAACGCCGCGCCGACGCCTTGCACCGCTGCCTGCGCCTCGAGCTCGTAGTTGGGAAACCGCGTCGCAACGAATCTCGGCTTTGCATTCGCAACGCCGGCAACCTTGAACCATGCGTTCCAGCCAGGATCTGGTATCAAACGAAGACCAGCCCCGCGCTATAGTTCACCGATTTTTCCGGTCGCAGGGCAGGGGCTCCGAGAATCCTGGCTCCCACGGAATCCACCGGCAGCAAACCGGAAGCCGAGGTCGGTGCCATCGAGCTCGAAGCGTAGTGCTCCTGCGCCAGAGTGGGCGCGCAGTATAGGCAGAGACGTTGGTTGCGGGTCAGGTCTAGTTGTTATGACGGCATTCCGCTTTGCACGAGATCCTCTGCGTTTTACAGTATCTCTGTTAGGTTGGTTGTTTCCCCCCCCGATATCAAACCGGGTTGTAACCGGAATATAACTAAGCGCGGCAGCGGCACGTTGCTTTGCGCATGGATATCCTTCTTGAGGGGGGCATGGCACGAGTCTCCAGCCCGCTGGAGTCGTGGCTGCGAGGGGGCACGATGCACTCCAGGAGGTCAGGGTGCGGCGGGTGGCTCATCCGTGATGGGCAGTCGCATGTAGTGCCGATAGAGCGCGACCGCCCGGTAAGCGCCAGCAGATTGCCCAGTAGCTGCAGGCGGCTGTGCCGGGTTAGCTCTCGCACGTAAGGTCTCGCTTCAGTCGTCACGGCTGCATACTCCTGCCGAACAGCTCCCGCCGCTGGCGTTCGGGGCGCCGATTTTATGCAATATAACCACGGCTAGCGGTAATCAGCGCCAGCGGTTCCTGATCCTCTTCGGGCTGCCGAAAAATATTGCACTTGCTCATCGGCGACGTATACTTTGTATCGCAAAGTATATGCGCTGACGGCGGGTCTGGAGGTGCTTTGATTCACGACGATTCGGGCGAATTGGTTGCATTGGCCGCAGTTCCGCCAACTTTCTTCATGACAATCCGCGACATCGGCTTTTGGATCCGATCCGCGCGCGCCGACGCCCGGCTCAATCGGTTGCGACATGAACGCGGGATTGCAACGGCCTTTGATCAGCTGTACGCCGGTCTGCACGATCCGTTCGGTGCCGAGTTGCCGCAGTACCGCTATCAGCAGCGTAAATACGACAGTCTGCTTTCGATGTTGCCGCGACGCGAATATCGTCGCATCCTCGATATTGGTTGCGGGCTCGGTGCTTTCACGCGCAAGCTCGCTCCGTTTGCCGCGCATGTCCTGGGGTACGGATATATCGGCAGAGGCGCTCAGGCTGGCCCGGGAGCTTTCGACGAAGTACCCGAACATCACCTATGCGCAGCAGGACATGCTCGTCGATTCAGGGAGGGAGGCCCATTTCGACCTGATTGTGCTCGCCGATACGCTCTACTACATCGAGCCGCTGACGGATGCTCGATTGAAAGCCGTCGCAGACAGTTTGTCGACGACACTGGCTCCGGGCGGCCTGCTTCTGCTCGTGAATCATTACTTCTTCGGCATGGATGTGTCTTCCAAGGGAACCCGGCAAATTCATGATGCCTTCCGCTGGGCAACGCGCCTCGAGCGGGTCGCGGAATATCGGCGCGCGTTTTTCCTGGCGACTGTCTTCGCGCGGTCGAAGCTTTAGAAGTGGCGGGCCTCGCCGATGGGCGCCATTACGTCAACCTATGACTGGCTCGGCTGCTCGGTGGCAAGGGCACGCTGATGAGCGCGCGTCCGAAGTCTCGATACCATCACACGCACGAGACCCAGCGCAACGAGGCCTGCCGCCAGACACATCTGATAGTCGTCTCGTGGGTCAAACAGATTGGCACCCGCGACAGTCAGAAAGCGCTCGTTTAATAGACTGAAAGGGCCGGGCCCGCCGGTCCACGCATGACCGATATCGGCAATCAGCTTTATGCCTATGACTGCGTACAGCACCAGATATGCGATACGCGAGTGTTGGCGCGACATTTCCTGGATGTCAGCTGGCTGCATGCGCGGTGACTGCTTCACCCGTGTTCGAATGCGAACTGTGAGCCATGTGCACAGAAGTACTCCGAACAGGACATGAATGTTGATCCAGACTTCGGTGATCGTTCTGAGCCAGCAGTGCGCAGTCAATCCGGCAACGCCGACGGTGATAACGACTGATCCCATGCACACATCGGGAGCGCGACGTCCGAAGTGCGAATAGGGGTAGCGCAAGGGGTTCTGCGCCCATTCTGCCAGCACCGTCATCGAGTTCGCCTCCAATGCAACGCACGAGCTCCAATAGAGCGACACAGGCGTGCGGTCCAGGGGCTCTTTGCACCCACAGTACTTTGCCGCGTAAAGTATGTGATTACCATTCGGCGAGACTCGAGAATTCTATGCGTCATCTGTCGAATCAAACGGCAGGCAGACAAATCATCGATCGGCAAGGTGACGAACCCGCGTTGCAATCCGACTTTCCGGATCAGATGAGTTTCGCCAACATCGAGTCATAGAAGACCGGGACGGTGTAGCCTGCGTAGCAATGCGTATCGAGCCGGATATTGGGCCCGATCGGCGGGGCCCACGTGTGGATGAGCCCCGCATTCGGACGAAAGCCAGCTTCCGGAATTTCAGCGTTTATGCGGCATTCGACGGCACGCCCGCTTCGCGCGCAAGCGTACGCGCGGTGATCTTGTTGCCCATCTTTCGCATGTGATCGCCCGTCGGCCCGACGAAGATCAGCCCATTGCCTGCGCAGGCATCTGCGAGTTCAGGCTTCTCCGACAGAAAGCCGTAGCCCGGGTGCACTGCATCGCATCCCGTCGCCATGGCGGCAGTGACGATGGCGCGGTAGTTGAGATAGCTGTCAGTCGACCGCGCGGGTCCGATGCAGACGGCGCGGTCCGCAAGTTGGGCCGGCATCGCGTCGCGATCAGCCTCCGACGTCGCGAGGACCGTCTCGATGCCGAGCATTTGGCATGCGCGGATAACGCGAACGGCGATTTCACCGCGATTGGCGATCGAATCGGCGCCGCGCTGAACCTGGATGTAGCGTATACGGCGATGCTTCTGCAGTTCATTGAGAAGCATGACCAGCGGCATGTCGCTCGTCAGGTAGCGTTTGGGTGGCCCCGCCGCGAACATCGCCGCGATTTCCTCGGTGCCGCCCATGATCGCGCGCATCATCAACTCTTCGTCGCTGATTCCCGGCGCGCCGAACTTCCGACGGCACTCTTCAAGCGGGATATCATCCATCTGACGCCTGCCAAGCACGGACGCGTGGTACTCGAATACCACCCGCTGGGAGTGGTTGGTGCGATCGCTCCCTGGAACTCGCCCCTGGTCCTGGCCACCCAGATTGCCGCTCAGGCGCTGGTAGCCGGCAACAGCGTAATCGTAAAGCCGTCGCCGTTTACGCCGCTGGCGACCCTGAGACTGGGAAAGATTGCGGCCGCGACATTGCCGCGAGGCCTCTTCAACACGCTGTCGGGAGGCAACGAGCTCGGCCAGTGGATGACGGAGCACGCCGGAATCGACAAGATCGGCTTTGTGGGTTCGGTGGCCACGGGGAAGCGGGTGCTGGCGAGCGCCGCCGCTTCGAATCTCAAGCGGGTCTCACTGGAGCTGGGCGGTAACGACGCCGCCATTGTGTTGGCCGACGCCGACATCGACTCAATCGCAGCGCCACTCTTCTGGAGTGCGTTCGTCAACAGCGGCCAGCGGTGCATGGCGGTCAAGCGGGTGTTGGTCCACGAGTCGGTGATCGACCGGCTGGGATCGGTGCTGGCGAGGCTGGCGAACGAGGTGAAGGTGGGGGATGGATTCGAGCCGGGAGTGGAGTTGGGTCCCATTCAGAACAGGCCTCAGTTCGAGCGGGTATTCGCTCTGATCAAGGATGCGCTGGAGCGCGGCGGACGTGCGCTGGCAGGGGGCAGGGCGCTGGAAAGACCCGGGTACTTCATAGCGCCAACGGTCATCACCGGTGTTGCCGAGGGCACGGCGCTCGTCGACGAGGAGCAGTTCGGGCCGGTGCTGCCTTTGCTGGCATTCACCGACGTCGACGAAGCGGTGACGCGCGCGAACGCAACGCATTTCGGCCTGGGTGCCTCGGTTTGGGGTGGGGATCCGGAGCTTGCCGCGGACATCGCACGTCGGCTCGAAGCCGGCACTGTATGGGTCAACTCTCACGGTGTCGCTGCGCCGGAGATTCCTTTCGGTGGCTTCAAGCAATCCGGCGTGGGCCGTGGAATGGGGCTGATCGGACTCAAATCGTACGGGGAACCCCGCGTGCTGCATCTTCCGCCTTCAGGGCTGCAACCGCGGTAGCTCAACGCGTGTCGGCTGTATACTGGTCCAATCAACGACCAGGATAAGGTAGCCGGCATGGCTAAAAAGAAGCAACGGCAACCGGCGAAGAGCGGGCAAAACGGCGCCGCCAAGCCTGTGCCCCGCACGCTCTACCTCGTAAGTCAGGTTCGATATAAGACCTACTTGCGCCTGGAGGCTGCGCTGCAGCCTCTGGGGGTCACCGCGACACAGTTCCGCATTCTGACGTCCCTGTTGTACGGGGAGAAGCGCTCCTCGGCCGGGTTGTCGCGCATGTTCGACGTCAAACCCCAGACAATGATCAAGCAGATTGCCATCCTGGAGAGCAATGGCCTGATCGAGCGCAACCTGGCCAAGGGAAACAAGCGCGTCCTCGAGGTCACGTTGACAGAGGCCGGGCGGGTCGCGCTGCGCGCCTGCGACAAGGCCGCCACGGCCGTGGAAGCAGACATATTCGCCTCCTTCGAGCCGGGGGAGCTGGAGACTTATCGCGTTCTCATGCAGAAGGTGCTCGCCGGCCTGCGCCGCATCCCGAGCGACGCGTTGGCAGAAGGGTAGCTTCCGTGGGCGATGTGTTGATGGGGCAGCCGGTGACTGGGGTGGGGCCGAGCGGAATCGGTGGCAGCGACCGTTCCTTTCTGCCGCTCCTGTTCGATGCCGATCCGCGTCCGTTCCACGGTGTGATGCCGTATCGCGACGGGCGCATGCTGAGTTGGACATACACCCGGATCTGAGCTGGCCGCGAAATTGTTAGCGACGTTCGATCGCGGTTTCGAGACGTTTCGGGGTCTGAAATTACGCCTACTCGAGATGCCAGATCGCTGACGCTCGAATAATCGCTGCTTCGGCATGGGCTCCGCGACACCCCCGGCAAACACGTTCGTCTTCGTTCCGTATTTCAACCCGGTCCGGGGCTACTGCAGCAGCCCAAACTCCGCGACGCCCGTTGTCGTTGGAACAAACACCCTGCCGCCGACGACCACCGCGGTGTTGAACTTGTTGCCGACGCCAAGGTTGTCGCGGCTGCCAGCCGCCTGGCTGCTGTTATAAAGCTGCGTACCGAGATTGGTTGCATCATAGGCATACAGTACGCTCGGATTCGCCGTTGTGAATGCCCAGACGATGCCGTTCGCCGTGCCGTTTGATGAGACGACAGGTACCGCGCCCGGATAGCCGAATACGTTGCCCGTCTGCGAGCTCGGCGAAGCCGACAGTTTGGCGGAACTCAGCGTGTATGCCTGCATCGCGACATTCTTCGCGGACAGGTAGATCCGGCCGTTGAACCAGGCCGGTGTCGAACGGACTTCCTGTCCCTGATCAATCTGTTGCCAGATGTTGTTCGTGGACGAATTGAACTTGCCCAACGAATCGCGCCGTATGACATAGATGATGCCGTCCTTGCCGGCACCAAAGCCGAGTTGCCGCGAAGTGCCCGTCGCATCGGTCAGATCCGGCAGCAACATGGCCGAGCCACTGCCGAAGTCCAGATCCGCGGTCGACTCGCTGACTCCGTTCCACATGGAGAAGTAGTCCGCCACCGCGAGCGTACTGCCGGTGGGGCTGAGCTTCATAAACGAATTGCCATAGTCCTGTTTCGAGGGGAAGCCGTTGGCATCCAGCGTGGTTTCGAAGGCACCGTTGCCGGTGATCAAATAGATGAATCCATTGGCATCAGCCGCGGGGGCGCCGCCGCTTTGCCAGATGGCAGGCCCTTGATCGTTGCTGTTGGGGGCAACGCTGAACACGCGAGTTCGAGCCAGTGTCGTGCTGCTATAGGCGATGATCCAACCCCCGTAAGGCAGGTTGTCACAATGTGATGACCAGGTCGTGTAGATCTCACCGTTCAGGAGCAGCAGGCCCGCACGCTCGAGGTAAACGCCGGGATCAAAGGTGTTGGTGCCTCCAGAGGCGGTCGGATAGGTTGCGGTGATCTCCTTGGGGCCGCTGAACAACTCCCCGCCAGTGGTGACATCAATCGCATGTATCCGATGGTGATAGCCGCCAGAGCTGTCCCGCGTGGCCGTCACCACGTAAATGGCTCCATGGGGTCCGGCATTGCGATCAATGACCGGTGTTGCTGTGACTCCGATTTCAGGGCTGATCAAGCCGCAACTGCGATTGTCGCTCGTGCTTTCGCCCGTTCCATTGAGCGTGACCTGCCAAAGCTTGTTGCCGGTATCCGAGTCATACGCATAGAGCGAATTGTGCTCCGTGGCAAAGAAGACCACGCTGTGCGCGCTTCCACCGATACTCAGATTGGACAGATACAGCGGCTGCGCAAATATCGCTCCATCGCCGGGGAGGGACCGAAGGAGACCGAACGTCGCCGACCGGACGTTCGCGGTGGTGAGCGTCGTTTCCTGAGAATTCAGGCCGGTTCTTGCCAGGTCGTACTTGTAGGTCGTCACGTCAACCGTGGACGCGCTTCGAGTCACAACGCTCGCCTGGGCGGTGGCCGAAACGGACGGATCCTGTACGGAAGCTGCGCGGATGCTGAACGTTGTTGGCGAGGCCGTCAGTGAAGAGGGAGCAGTGTAGAGGCCTGTCGCGCTGACTGTTCCCGTCGCGGCAGATCCGCCATTCACGCCATTTACCTGCCAGGTCACAGCTGTGTTGGATGCGTTGCTGACAGTCGCTGTAAACTGTTGCGTTGTGCCAGTCGTCATGGTCACAAGTGTGGGGGCCACTACCACCTGCACAGCGCCGCCGCTGGCAGAAGTGATCGACACGTTGTCAATAACAGCAGTGTTCACAGCACCATTCGAGTGGCTGGTGACTGCAAGTCCCACGCGCAATTGCGCCGCCATGGATACGGTGTACTTACCGACAGATGTCCAGACTGCGCCGTCCCGCGAGATGGAGCCCGTGAACACATTGCCGGCGCGCGTCAAACGGACCCAGTAGGGAGGAGATTTGATCTGTGCCGTGTTGATGCTGGTGGCGGATGCACCGGTTCCAACCCGTGCTTCGATTATCGCGGGATTATTGTAAGGGATGACGACAGCGGTGAACTTGGATCCAGCCGTCAGAGTCTCGCGGAACATGACACCGGCTTTTGCCCACGGGTCTGTGTTGGTTTCGCTGACAACGCGCGCGGTAATGGTGCCGTCACCCGTAAGCGCTTGTGAGTCGAATTGGAAGGAGTCCGCGGTGCCCCAGATATCAACGCCGGATCCTTTCAGGGTATACGTGCTTCCACTGACCGACGACGAGCCTTTCGCACCCACGCTTCCAACGTCCCCACCGGTCAAGGACGTTGAGCTTTGCGAAGCCGTCGCAACACTGAGGATAGCAGTCGGTGCCGACACATTAGCTGGGACGGCTGCATCAAACGCGGCGACCTGGTAAGTGTAGGTCGTACCGCTCGTCAGCCCCGAGTCTGTGAACGCGGTGCTGCCTTTGACCGTTCCGACCGGAGTGCTCGTGTTGCCGTTGCGATAGACGTAGTACCCGGCGACTCCTGTACCGCCGGAAGCCGGCAAATCGGTGGAAGCTGTCCACCCGAGAGTCACGCTCGAAGTGGTAACGGCCGTCGTTTTGAGGCCCGTCGGAACTGTCGGCGCCTGAGTGTCGGGTGGGGGTGGTGGTGGAGGACTCGAGCCATTGGCCAGCGCCTGGATTTCGGCGGCCGTCAGCACACCGCTGTAGACGCGAACTTCGTCGATTCCTCCGTCAAACGGCCGAGCCACATCCACGCTGCGGTTGCCGATGGCGAAAGGCGTGTCCTCATCCGACTCGGCCACTCCGGAACCATTGATCGCAGTGCCGTCGGCGAGCACGCCGTTGATATAGATATGGATGTTGGACCCGCTGACCGACCCGTCCCATGTGGCCGCGACATGCTGCCAGGCGTTGAGTTTGATCCCGGTGGTGGATACGCGCGACGGTGATGAGGTCGAGAACGTATCGATCGCAAGCTTGACCCCCGTCGCGCCGTTCATTGAAAGGAACCAGCCACCGTTGTTGTTGTCCTTGTCAATGATGCGGCCGCCGTTGCCACCGCCGGCCGAGCGCGGTTTGATCCAGGCGGCAACGGTCATGCCGTGCGTGTACAGGTTTGACAGGCTCTCGGCGCCGGAGGCGGACACATACCCCTTGCCGCCGCTCACAAAATTCAATGCGCTGCCAGACTCGCCGGGAGTCCACTGCGGCGAGTTGATCAGGGTGCCGGTATTGCCGGAACCCGAGTCGTCCGTGGCGGTGTTACCGGCGTTCTCATTCAGGTTCCAGAAGCCGACCAGGGTAGCCCCCGAGACGGGTGCAGCGAACAACCCGGATAGCAGCAGCACGTAGACAAAAGGTAACCCGTAGGCCGCCGCCTTCTTATAGTTCTTCATGTCCGAATCCCCCTGGACGACACGTACAAGCTAACTCGGCGGTGTTGGAGTATCAAGCTGATTCAAAGCTGCGGATCGACAGCCGGTGCCGCCGGATGAAAATCATCCGAATTCATACAATTCGCATTGCGGCACGGCCTTCTCCATCCCTGCTTCCTGCGTTTCAGTGGCGTTATCGTTCAGTCCACGGGTTACCAATCCCAGGTTCCGTGGGGAGGGAATGTCGTCGTGGAGTGCGGGTCGCGAAGGTCCGGTCGCAGGCCAATTCAGGGGATTTTGACTCTTTATGAGGTAACTGCTCAATAAGCCGGGGCAGGCAGCAATCTTTTCCTTTTCAATAGGTTGCCGAGATGGCCTCATGCAGGTTA
>Ga0137415_10000675_pt1 | contig 33147 bp, 27 predicted proteins | sample CZODoug3_1_1_16f_FD_183082 | JGI IMG/M metagenome (GOLD analysis project Ga0137415, IMG submission 183082) | Vadose zone soil fungal communities from Angelo Coast Range Reserve, California, USA - CZODoug3_1_1_16fungal (Hybrid Assembly) | ecosystem: Environmental > Terrestrial > Soil > Vadose...
AAGCCGGCAATTTAATTGCAGCAATTTTCGTTTTGGCTGGAATTGGCCTCATTGTGTTCGTCGTATACGAAATTCGTGGCCGCGGAATTCATTTCCCAAGTTTCCGCCGGGCCGCGCCGGCAACCGGTCCGCAGTTGGAAGGTATGGAATATGCCGCTGCGGCTCCCAGAGAAATGAAAGTTATGCCGCGATTGAGTGGCGGACCGCGTCAGGTCTCTCTTAAATTGAAGGCAACCGAGCCGGCACTGCGCCGCGCAGTAGTGCCGCTCAGCAGGCCAGACCGTGCTTTTGGCGGCGGGACGGCTTTGGAACCGGCAGTCGAGGGAAATGGTGAGCGCCAGTTCGAGCTTGAACCGAAAGTCGAAACATTCGAAGCGGTTGGACCGATTGTTGAACAGGGTGCGATGCCGATGGAAGGGGTTGGCGAACCGGTCGCGCAATCGGAATGGGTCGCGCCTGAGCCTGAGGCCGAACCGGTCGCGCGATCCGAGTGGGTCGCCTCTGAGCTTGAGGCCGAAATGGTCGCGGAATCCGAGTGGATCGCGCCTGAGCCTGAGGCCGAAATGATTGCGCAACCCGAATGGGTCGCATCTGAGCCTGAGTTGCCACCGATCGAAATTCCGCAACCAGTGGTTGCGCAATCCGAATGGATGGCCCCCGAGCCTGAATCGCTACCGGTCGAAATTCCGCAATCAGTAGCTGCCCAGCCTGAAGAAATCACGGTCCCCGAAATTGAGCCGGTTTTTGCCCAAGCTGCAACGATTGCCGAACCGGAAATCGAGCCTGTTGGTCAGGGTCAACCGATTCCTCAGTTGACGCCTGTGGAGGAACCGTCCATCATTGAGGTCACTGAACCTGAACCGGCCGGATTTGACGCGATTCGTCAGCCTAGCGAACCGTCTGTTGAGCCTGTTGTCGAATCACGAATTTACGAACCAAACACACCAGTAAACATGCCTGAACCGATCCAAATCCCAGCTGCTCCAGCAGGGCGAGGCGGGATGCCTCAACCAGCCGGGGCGATGCAAACTGCCGTCCAACTCACCTTCGCTTTCGAGATTGCGTCGATGCAACTGACTCCAGCCTTCAAGATGGGGGCCTTGCAGTTAAGGCCGTCCTCGAAAGTCGTGACGATGCGCCTGGCTGGGTCGGCCCCGCAACCGGCAATGAATCTGCAGGTGACTTTTGAGATCGCACGGATCCAGCCCGCCGGCGGAACGCTCGGAAGCGTGCGCCTCACGCCATCGCAACAGCAGCGTCCAACCGTGGTTGGATCGCCTTCGTTCACGGTCGGGGGTTTGCATTTAGTTTCGGATTTCGCGGCCGCACCACTTCAGCTAACGCCGTCCCAGCAGGGACAAGCCACAGTCCACGTCGTTGTTCCGTTCCAAATCGCGACGGTCGAATTCTCACCGTCTTTTGAGATTTCATCGATTGTGCTCAATTCGAATGCCAAGCAAGTATCAGTGCAGCTCCCGAGCGCCGGTGGCGCTGTCGTCGAAGGCGCACCGATTTTCGAAATCTCGAATTTGCAGCTCACTGGCAGCGGCGAAATCGGAATGATGCAGCTGAACCTGACCGGTCACGGTCCCAAGCGCGCGGCCTAATCCGGCAGGCAAGATCGAAATCTTTCGAGCGTTTCGACGAATCGATCTGCCTTTGTCGCGAATTACCGGCGTTTAACGAAGTTGCTGCGGTTTAGCGACCGTAGTGGCTTCGGTAGAAATTCGCCGTTTCGCCGGATTAATTTCCGGTCGAAATAAATCTCGCCTCCGCCATAACTCGGTCGCTGGATATTGACCATGTCCCAGTGCACCTGGCTTCGGTTGCTATTGTCTGCTTCCTCGTAAGCCTGACCGGGAGTGAAATGAAACGAACCGGCAATTTTTTCGTCGAAAAGAATATCTCGCATCGGCTCTAGGACGTACGGATTGAATCCGAGTGAAAACTCGCCGATGTAGCGAGCTCCGGCGTCGGAATCGAGGATCTTGTTGAGTTTCTCGGTCTGGTTGCTTGTCGCCTGAACAATTTTGCCCTCGCGGAAATCGAGGCGAATCCCGTCAAAGGCGATGCTTTGGTAAATTGTTGGCGCGTTAAATGTGATATGGCCTTCCACCGAATTTTTCACTGGCGCTGTGAACACTTCACCATCCGGAATATTCCGGTCCCCTCCGCAAATGACTGCCGGAATTCCTTTGATGCTAAATCGCAGATCCGTTCCCGGCCCTTTGATTTCGACGCGGTCCGTTCTCTCCATTAACGTTTTCAGGGCTTTCATTCCTGGCTGGAGTCTGCGGTAATCGAGCGTGCAAACTTCGAAGTAAAAATCTTCAAAAGCTTGGGTGCTCATTCCCGCCAACTGGGCCATCGACGGAGTCGGCCACCTCAGCACGACCCATTTGGTTTTCTTGACGCGTTGATCTTGAACCGGGCGCATTTTCTTCGCGACCAGCTGCATTTTCGCCACCGGCACGTCGGATAATTCGGTAATGTTATTGCTTCCCCGCAACGCGATATAGGCGTGCATTTTCTTCATCCGTGCCAGTTCATGCCGCGCGGCTAGCGTTAGTTGTCGGTCCGATGCTTCCAACGCGAGCTCGCGTCCGATGCGGGCGCGCTGAACCTGCACGAATGGAATTGCGCCTGCTTTTCGAACCGCGCGAATGAGCGCGATCGTCATTTCGTCGGGGACGTCGAAAGCCTCAATCAACACGTTCTCGTTCCGTTTGAGCCTGGTCGAATATTCCACCAGGAGTTTGGCCAGCTTGTCGAAACGCGCGTCGTGCATAGGACGCTACGATTCCATCGAGTTCGCGGGATGCAACCGTCTGGCCGGCGATCTGATTAATCCTTTCGGCGGAAGCGCGCGCCGAACGCGCCGTCGAAATTATCCTGAAAAGGAATAGAAAGCCTTTCTTCCTCGAGCTGTAAGATCGACATTGTTCGGAGCAGCGATTGAACGACGTCCTCATTTTCCTCTCGTTCAAGGCTGCACGTGCTGTAAACGAGAATTCCTCCAGGCTTCAGAAAAGGGATTACAGCATGCGTAATCTCAATTTGCCGCAGGTGCATCCGATTAAAGTCCGCCGGTTTCAAACGCCACCGGACATCGACCCGGCGTCGCATTACGCCAGTATTGGTGCAGGGAGCATCGATCAAAATTCGATCGAATGGCGCTGTCGAAAGAATCTCCGGCGGAACGGCAGATTTCATCCAATCATGGCAAACGATTTTGGCAATTCGAACACCAAGCCGCGCGAGATTTTCGTCGAGTAGATTTAAGCGGGCAGGTTCGCGATCGCACGCGATGAGCAAGCCTTGGTTTGCCATCAACTCTGCCAGATATCCCGTTTTACCGCCGGGAGCGGCGCAGGCGTCCAGAATCTTTTCGCCTGGCTTCGGTTGCAATAACTCGCACGCGATCGATGTGCTCGGGTCCTGAACATAACAATCGCCCTGGTCGAGCGCGTCCGCGGGTGCCGGTAGTTCGATAAAGTTCGAGACATTTGGCAGCGTCCGCGCGTTGCGATAGCGCTCGAGGAAACTATGCCGATCAATTTTTAGGCGGTTAATTCTCGCGTAAATTGACGGTGACTGATTGTTCCAAGTGCACAAGGCTTCAGCCGCACCGGCTCCAAATTGTTTCGTCCAACGCTCAATCAGAAACTGTGGGTGCGAGGTTCGAACATCAGGCGGCTGAGAATTTGCTCTCCTTTGCAAACCCCGGCGGTCGCGCGCAGCGGAGCGCAGTATCGCATTGATGATCGCATGCTGGCGTTTTGGAGACAGGTCGACCGTTTCGTAAACCGCCGCATGTTCGGGCGTCTTTGCGATAAACAGTTGATAGAGACCGATGCGCAGAATGTCGCGAAGATCGACATCCACGCGTCCGCGTCGAAGCTCGCGGATCCAAAAGTCCAGGAGTGTGCGATTGCGCAAGACGCCGTAAAAGAGTTCGACGGCGAATGCTCGATCGGCGGAGTGGAGCGCCGCCTTGGAGAGCGCGCTGGAAATGACCGCGTCGGCGAACTCCTTCTTTCTACGCCAGTTTCTCAGCGCGGCGAGAGCGACTCGGCGAGCAGAGATCCGCGCCACAACGAATTCTAGCGCGGAATGATGCTCGCGCGGCCAATGGAATGATAATGGAAACCGAGCTCGCCCATCGTATCGGGATTCAACAGGTTTCTCCCATCGAATACGATCGGCGTGGTCATCCGCCTTTTGAGCGCGGTAAGGTCGACATTGGCAAACTCATTCCATTCAGTGGCGATGACGAGGGCTTCGGCGCCGTCGACGGCTTCTAATGCGGAAGCCGCGAATTTTGCATCCGCGATTGCCTTGAGTTCGCGCGCTTTCTCCATCCCTTTTGGATCGTAAACGGTCACGTGGGCGCCTTCGCGCAGCATCGTGTCGACCAATTCGATCGCGACCGACGACCGAACGTCATCAGTGTCCGGCTTAAACGTCAAACCCCAGACCGCGATTTTCTTTTCTCGCAAAACCCATAGCGTATCGCGAATGAGCTTGAGAAAACGCTCTTTTTGTCCGGCGTTAATTCGCTGTACTTCCTTCAGAAGAGTAAACGGAACACCGAGTTGCTCGCTAATGTGGATGAACGCGGCGACGTCTTTTGGAAAACAGGAACCGCCGTATCCGATACCGGCGTCGAGAAATTGGCGGCCTATGCGTCGGTCCATTCCAATTCCGTCCGCGACTTTGTCCACGTCCGCTCCGCTCGCGTCGCAGATCGCGGATATGGCGTTGATGTAGGAAATTTTCAGGGCGAGGAACGAATTCGCAGCGTGCTTGATTAGCTCGGCGCTGTTGATTCCGGTGACCAGCACCGGCGCCATGAATGGTTCGTAAACCTTTTTCATCAGATCGATGGCGTGCTGACTCTGGGCGCCAATGACAACCCGATCCGGATGCATTAAGTCGTGAATGGCGCAGCCCTCGCGCAGGAACTCCGGATTGCTGACCACGTCAAACTTCGCGCCGTGCCGATTGTAGCGCTTGATTGTTTCCGCGACGCGTTCGCCGGTTTTCACCGGCACCGTGCTCTTATCGACGATGACCCGATAATCGGTGAGGACGTCGGCGATCTCGCGGGAAACTTTTTCGATAAAGCTAAGATCAACATCTCCATTTGGCTGCGGCGGCGTTGGCACGGCGATGAAGATGATGTGCGATTTGTCTACGCCTTCGCGAATGCTGCTGCTGAAATGCAAACGGTGCGCGGCAACGTTGCGATGGACAATTTCCTCCAAGCCGGGCTCATAGATTGGAATGCGCCCGGCTTGGAGGGTTTTAATTTTTTCCTCATCGTTGTCTACGCAAATGACATTGTGACCGACGTCAGCAAAACATGCCCCCGTGACAAGGCCAACGTAGCCCGAACCGATAATCGCAATATCCATGATGAATTAGTGCCGCTGGCTAGCCGCCGCGCCAAGATCGCGACTCACCTTTACGATTCCGGCCCCCGATTGCAACCGGATCATTGTCCTTGACTGCCCGGATCAAAATTTAAATCGAAACCAAACTTGGGAAATGCTTTCAGGCTAAACGTGAGCAGAATGCCGTACTCCTTCTTGTTACCGGTGTTGTCTCGTACCACCGCGCCAAAGGAGGCGACCCAGTTCGTCAAATCACGATAGATAGCGTAGCGCTGTTCCTGGAAGATGCCGATTGTGCCTTCGTATTGCTCCTGAAATCCGAAACCCCAGTTGTCGTTCAGCCGGTAATACCCGCCCAGCACGAAAAGACTACTGTGTTGGAAGAATGGGTTGTCGTTGAGATAACGATGACCGAAGCCGAGCTGTAAATTCGAGACCGGTTGCACGGCGACACTAGTGTTAACTTCGGTAAAACCCGTGTTAAGCGCGGGAATCTGTGAGTCAATTGTAAGCGAGGCCCACGGAAGCGGGTTGAATCGCAATTTGTTGAACAGGTTCGAGAACGAGCGCCGATCGTATGGATTGTCAAAATTTACGTCTGCAAAAGTATCCAGTTCAAGCCAAGTAACTGTCTGATCGTCGCGCCTCGTCTCCAAACGGTTGCGAAGGCCCAGCCGCCACACTGTCCAACTCGCGATCGAATCAATTGAAGTGAAGTTGGGAAAATCAATCGGACGCAACTGCGTCGACGGCTCAAATCGATCGAATTGCAAAATTGCCGCTGGGTTGATGCCATTCTCACGGACGTAGGAAAAATCTGTGTACGGCTGCACCACGTGAAGCAATCCATCCAAGCCGAACGTTCGGCTTTCTACCCCTTCCCACGTTCGAGATAATTTAAAAGAAGCCTCAACCCCAGTATCGAACACGGTCCGAACGCCGCTGCCGGCATCGACAATGGGATTTGTTGGAGTGGGATCGGAAGGGATGAAATTGGGGACCAGTGGATCAGTGTTGGACGGGAAAAGGGTATTGCCGAGGTCGCGAGTCTTATCGTAATAGGTCGCTCGAAAGCCCGCGCGGGGGACGATCGACAGCCAGCCAAAATAGGTGTTCGGGTAGAGCAACTGGTGAAAGGTATCGAGTCGGGTGGTGCCGTAGTCCTCGAAGCCGGATCCCTCCGCGAAATTCCGGTGTAGGTCGGCAAACCCGGTTTCGCCTTGGTAAAAAATGGGACTGCCAAAGAGCGCGTGCCGTTTAATGTCGAGCACCACTTCCGGCAAACGCTCAGTTTGTTCGAAGAAATCGTTTGCCTGAAAACGGGCAATCGCGGTCAGCGTATAAAAAGGGTCGGTCTTGGCCAGCGCGACAACATTGTCTGGAACGGGATCGATCCGGAACTCGCTTTGGTAGAAGTCCTGCATCACAAACGGGTCGCTCAACTTTGTGACATCGACGATTCCGGAGATGTCTTTGGTAAACTCGGTTCGATCTTCCAAGCTGAGACGATATCGGTCAGTTGGAACGTCGTTCCGCTTAAGCGCGGTCGGGTTAATATCCGGGTTTTGATCATTAAGATAATAAGTCTTCAATTTGACGTTACTCGACTTGTCCTTCCCGTAATCGGTATCCGATTCGAAACCGACCGCGATGCCGCGGCGGCCGCGATAGTCGAGTCTGACCCGACCTTTGATATCATCCGTGATTGGGAACGTGATTTGAGTCAGGAGCGACGGGCCCCAGGAGCTGAGGTCGGCCGGCGCAATCGTAAAACTGAAAGCGTCGTTGAGCGATTGATACATGTACGGCCACCAAAAGACCGGAACTTTTCCGATGTAGAAGGTGACGTTTTGAAAAACAACGTGGTCGTTTTCATAAACTCGCACCGTTCGTGCGCGCAGATGAAAATCAGGGCGAGGAGAATCGTCCGTGGTGAATGTACTATCTTCGACGCGATACACGTTCGCCGAAGTTTCGGTCACGTTTTGGCCGCTGAGGAAGTAAGGATGAAAATCAGTGCGCGCATTGCTCGTGCGGATTTGTTTAGTCTCGATGTTATAAACTCCGCGCTCGGCGACATAAATGCTGACATCGCGGTAAATCCGGACGTGGCCTTCTACTGAGACTTCGTGGGTGCGTGAGTTGTACTGGGCGAAGTCCCCGTAAATGTCGGTATCACCGACGTGAATCGCGACGTTGTCCCGCGCCGTGGCTATGCCGTTTTCGTAAGTGGTTTCGCCGGTCGAAGTGATCTCCACCGGCTCGTGGTCGGAGACGTTCGCCGCCGCGCCCGCCATGCCGGTCGCCAAAAACATAAAAAAAACCCCCCAGACCAGCGTTCGCATGGCGGACGCCGAAGGTACTGTAGCCTGCGGCGGTTGCAAAGGTAAAAGCAGGTCGGAGGCCATTTGCTTTAGATCGATAACCCCGAAAGAATTGGGGCTCGCGATCAAATTCGGAGTCGCAGTCCGGCGATCTGTTGATTCAGTCCACAGCTAAGAACGATCGCTTTCTCGTGCAATGTCTCGCCTGACTCTGGAAAGCTGAGGCCTTGCGGCGCGTCCGAACCTAATATTCGCGGGAGTCGCTTCGTTCGCAGCGACTGTGCGGCGACAATTACCTGCCAGATCGCGCTCGCGCCGACACTTTCGCCGAGAGCCGCTTTGAGGCTATAAACTAACGCACCGGGCAATTCATGTTCGATCGCTTCTCGTTCAGCAAGATCGACAAATGTGCCGTTTGCGCTCGCGACAATGCACGCATTTTCGTCTGCGAGACCGTGCAAAACTCGGCCCGCGATTTTTTTGGCCTCGCTCCGCTTAGAAAAATTTCCGCCCAGATCAATCGCATCGATTTGCTCCCTACCTTGACGAGCGAGTAAAACGGCGCCGGCTCCCTCACTCAAAATCATGCCGCGAGGCGGATCGCGGAACAATTCGATCGGCGGCTCGTTTTTGAGAAGTCGCCATTTGTGATAGGCATCGCAAAGCAACCAGTCCGCTTCTTCCGCGCCCACCACGAGGCAAAAATCGAACGCTGCATTTTCGAGTAAATCGCTCGCCATCTTGACTGCCAGTACTCCGACCGCGCCATCTCCGACAAGGGTGTAACTGGTGCCGGTGATTCCAAAAATCGCGGCAAGATGACTGGCGGGCGCGTTGAAAACTGTTTCCGGAAAAAGCAATGGACTGGCCGATTGAGCGCCCGTCTCCACGATGTTGTGGTAAAACCGCTTGGTGTAAATGACGCCGCCGTTGGAGACGGCAAACACGAGCGCCATCCGCTTGGCGTCGATCTCTCCGATGGTCGACCTTGCCTGCCCCAGCGCATCGATTCCTGCGGCCGCGGCAAAACGCGAGATCGCACTGGCGCGACGGAGGCGAGGATGCGGCGGCAAATCTGTTAGCGCTTCGGCCGGGACGCGAAAAGCGGAGTATCTCTTTTCAGAAACGGGATCAGAGATCGGCTGGGCGAGAGCTTCCTCACCAAGAAGCAAACGGTTCCAGACCGCGTCGACGCCTCGACCAAGCGGCGTGACCCAACCCATGCCTGCGATCCGCAGGCTCATGCGGCGAGTTTCTGGATCAAAATGGAAGCATTCGTGCCCCCGAATCCAAACGAATTCGAAAGGACGATGTCGATCTTCGCTTCGCGCGATTTGTTTGCCACGATGTCGAGATCTAGATCTTGGTCCGGCCTGCGAAAATTAATGTTGGGCGGCAGAAGTTGCGCTTGCAACGCAAGTAAACAGACAACGGCTTCGATCGCACCGGCCGCGCCTAACGAATGACCAATCATGCTTTTGGATGAACTGACCGGAATACTTCCGAATAATTCCGCAATCGCTTTGCCTTCGGCCGCATCATTGAAGGGCGTCGCCGTGCCGTGGGCATTAATATAGTTCACCTCCTCCGCGGAACGACCAGCGCTATGCAACGCTTGTTCCATTGCCCGTCGCGGACCGCTTCCGGAAGGGTCGGGCTGAGTCAGGTGATGATTGTCGGTAGAAATCCCGTAGCCGATAATTTCCCCCAAAATTCGAGCGTCACGCGCGCGCGCGTCTTCCAAATTCTCAAGTGCGAGGATCGCAGCCCCTTCACCAAGAACCATTCCGGACCGATCGCGATCGAATGGCCGGCATTTTTCCGGTGTGGACGCTTGCAAAGAATCGAAGCCCACAAAGACCAGTTCGGAAAGGGCGTCGTATCCACCGGTCAACACCCGCTGATATTTTCCTGAACTTACGCATTCGAATGCATGCCCGATTGCGTTTGTTCCGGAAGCGCAGGCATTGGCGATAATCTGACATGGCGCCGAAATTTCGAATGCATCTTGCGCATCGAGCACGGGTTTTTGCGGCGGATAATTTGCAATCCACCCTGGCGAATGTCGCAAGCCGCGATCCCGATGTAAGGCGCGATAATAATCCTCCCCAAACGACATGCCGCCGCTGGTAGTGCCGACGACGGTCAGTTCAGGCTTAAATTCAGGGTCTTGTCCGAACAATTGCTCGAAAACAGCCATCATCATGTGGCTAGCGCGATGCAATCGGTCGATTTTCCGTCCATTTCGCCGCCCGCTCACCAGGCGCTCGTCGGAGACCTGGCCAGCCGTCTTGCATCGACATTTCTCGACATCGAAGCGGGTGACGGGCGAAATGCAATCCCTGCTCGCCCTGAGTGATGCCAGGGTCTCATCCAGGCCGAGGCCGAGAGGGCTAATCACCCCGGCTGCGACCACCGCCACCCGGGATCGCCCTGTTTTTCCGCCTAATTCGTTAAATGTCGCCATTTCAGTGCCACTTGGCCCGCGATTTTGGTTGCTTTCCAAACCGAAGCACCTTACACAATGTGCCCGAAAGGAGAAAACAGCAGCTCGGAAATCCGCCGATTGTCATCTGAAATTCAGTCAGCGGTGATTTGAAATTGATAAGCGGGAACAGTGTCCTGGCGGCGTTTTCCAGATTAGACTCAATGGCAACTAAATTATACGTGGGAAATCTCCCATTTAACACCACCGAAAACGAACTACAGGAGCTCTTTTCGCAAGCAGGCGCGGTGCAGGAAGTCATGCTCATGCAGGACAAATTTACCGGCAAATCCCGCGGCTTCGCTTTTGTGACCATGGGCTCCGACCAAGACGCGCAAAAGGCAATCGCGGAAATAAACGGGAAGACGCTCGAAGGCCGAGCGCTGACCGTTAATGAGGCGCGCCCGCGCGAACCACGGCCGCCAGGCGGCGGTGGCGGTGGCGGCGGCTATGGTGGCGGCGGTGATCGACGCCGCGACGGCGGACAACGCCGCGGCCGTTAATCGGCTCAATCCGTTAATTATTTTCGTAAAAGCGGTTGCTCCGGCGACCGCTTTTTTGTTTCATCACGGCTGCGCCCGCCTCGAGGAGCGAACTACAATAAAACCACAACGCTTTAAAGAAGGAGTTCCGATTATGCCCGATGATACAAACGCCAAAGAAAACATCGAGATTCCACCCATACCGAAGGAAACCGCCGGAGCCGTCACCGGAGCAGTAATTGGCAGCATGATTGGCCCTGTCGGCACCGTTGTCGGAGGCATTGCCGGTGCGATAGCAGGCAAAGCCGCCAGCGAAGGGCGGCTCCGTCCGGCCGCGAAAAAGGCGGTCGCGCGCATTGTTAAACCCGCACCGGCGCGACGGCGACCGAAGAAAACTACGCGGGGCAAAGCCGCTAAAAGAAAACCTGCGAAATCGCGCAAGCGATCGACCTCCAAACGGACAAAAGCCAAACCGCGCCGAAGATCGACATCGCGTGCCAAAAAAAGGCGACGTCGCTGAGTTGCCAATCAGGAAAGTGGGCAGGGCTGGATTCGAACCAGCGAAGGCGTAAAGCCAGCAGATTTACAGTCTGCCCCGTTTGGCCACTTCGGTACCTACCCTCGCGCGTTTTGATATAACTCACGCTCTGCCGCTGGCAAGTGTCGCGGACGCGGGCCTATTCAAAAAATTCGGCTGCGCACTTTACCACGTATTGTTGCGCCTCGCGCGAGATTTCGGGATACATCGGCAGCGCCAGGCTCTCGCGGGCGGCGCGTTCCGCCTCCGGAAAATCGCCCGGTTTATAGCCAAGATATTCGAAACATGGTTGCTCGTGCAGTGCGAGCGGATAGTAAATTGCCGTTTCAATCTCGCGCCCGGTAAGATGCTCCCGCAACTCATCCCGCCGCGGCGAACGGATCACGTATTGATGATAAATGTGATGATTGGCGAGCTTGCTCTCCCCATAAGGCTCAACCGGCAATTTGAGCTTTTCGTCTAGTCCAACACGACGAAACTCATTCGTGTAAAACTTCGCCGCATCCCGGCGCGCAGCCGACCAACGGTCGAGATGCGGCAGTTTCACGTTCAGTATTGCCGCTTGCAGTTCGTCGAGCCGGAAATTGCCGCCGATAAACCGATGTCGATAACGCGCTTCCATCCCGTGTTGACGGCAAATCCGCAACCGATCGGCGAATTGCTCATTTCGGCATACGACGAGTCCGGCGTCTCCGGCGGCGCCCAGATTTTTCGACGGATAGAAACTGAAGCAGCCGGCGTCGCCCATTGTGCCAGCCTTGGCTGATCCGCCATCGAGCGGGTAATCGGCACCGATGGCCTGGGCGGCATCTTCGATCAAAAGCAGATCATGCTCGCGCGCGACCGCGAGCATTTCATTCATCTCGCAGCACAAACCGAAAAGGTGAACCGGAACGAGAGCGCAGATCGTTTGGCGATTTTCATTGACCAATTTTCCCTCGACCCGGTGGCAATACTTGTCGATGTAGCGTTTCAACGCGCTCGCCGAAATGTTGTAGGTCTCTGGATCGATATCGATGAAGACCGGGGTGGCGCCGACGCGCGAGATGCAACCGCTGGTCGCAAAAAATGAGTACGCTGTCGTAATAACCGCGTCTCCCAATCCGATCTCGAGCGCCATCAAAACCGCCAGGAGCGCGTCTGTTCCGGATGAAACCCCAACGGCATGCGGCACGTGGCAGTATTCCGCGATCGCTTTTTCGAATTCCGCCAACTTTGGTCCGAGGATGAATCGCTGGCTGGCCAATACCTCATCGGTCGCTGCGCGAATCTCTTCCGACAGCGCGCGATATTGTTCGCTCAGGTCCAGTAACGGGACGGGCATGACCGATTAGCTTGGCAGTTCTCCCAGGCCGATCAATCCGAAGTTTGACGCTAGTGACTCAGATTGACCTAAAACTCCGGCTCAGTTAGGCTTGCCGCCATGGCACTGTTGCGTGGGATATTTTGGATCGCTCTGTTTATCTTCTTCACGTTTTGCTTTGTCGTTCTATTCGAATACGGCACGCACGACTTCACCAACGGGTTCCAAAAAGAATTCAGTCGGGTGAAGACATTTGTTTTGAAGCAGGTCGGTAAAGCCGAGAAGCCAAAAAAATAACCCGCTCGTTTACTCGACGAACTCTATTTCGCCCGCAGTGCCGATGTAACCGGCAGATCGCGCATCATCGAGAAATCTGCGGATGGCCGCGCGGCCCTTCTCGCCGTAGTCCCGGGTGAATTCATTCACGTACATGCCAATAAATTTATCCGCCAGCTGTTCATTCATGTCGCGGGCGTAAGGCAAAGCGTGTTGCACCGCTTCGTCGCGATGAGCCAAACCGAAATCGATGCTTTCGCGCATGATTTCGAGAAGGTCATGTCGAATATGGGCGGGGATATCCTTGCGAATAACGTTTCCACCAAGCGGCAACGGCAGTTCGGTTTCTTGCTTCCACCATTCTCCAAGGTCGACAACTTTAGTGAAACCGGACTTCGCATAGGTCAACTGGCCTTCGTGAATAATTAAGCCCGCATCGGCGCCACCGGCGTTCACTGCATCGAAAATTTGATCAAACGGCACCACGACGTGTTTGAAATCGCCGAGATAAAGTTGCAGCGCCAAATACGCGCTAGTCATGCGACCTGGCACAGCAATTACGCGGCCGCGCAATTGCTCCCCAGGATCAATATCGGCATTGAGCATTGGGCGTTGGGCGTTGGGCGTTGGGCGTTTTCTGATCACGATTGGTCCATAGCCATCGCCCATGCTCGCGCCACACGGCAGGAGCGCGTATTTGTCCGCGACGTAGGCGTAGGCATGAATGGAAACGGCCGAGATATGCAGCTCGCCGCGAGTTGCGCGTTCGTTCAGGGTCTGGATATCCTCCAGGCGATGCTCGAAACGATACCCGCGCAGATCGATCTTATTTTTCGCGATCGCATAAAACATGAAAGCGTCGTCCGGATCCGGGGAATGTCCGAGGGTAAAGACTTCAGGCGCGCGCCACATCGCCGCATGCTATCTGTCGGTGGAAACCGGCGCAACACCCGCGCGTTTCTCATTGCCATTTGCGTTATCTGAGCGCTTCCGATAGCCTCACCCACATGGCGAAGATGGCGAAGACCGGTCTCGGCAAGGGTCTGAGTGCGCTCATCGGGACTCGCCCCGAGCCGGTTCGGCCAGATGTCGATCTTGGCGAGTCGGTTCACCAAGTGCGGCTGGCCACAATCGTCCCCAGCCCGTTGCAACCGCGGAAAAATTTCGCACCTGAAGCGTTGCAGGAACTGGTCGATTCAATTCGACAACACGGAATCATTCAGCCGCTTATTGTCCGCCGCATCGATGGACGCCACGAACTGATCGCGGGCGAGCGACGCTGGCGCGCGGCACAGGAAGTGGGACTTGCCGAAGTTCCGGTGATCGTGCGGACGGCGAGCGATTTGGAAGTGCTTGAGCTTTCTTTGATCGAGAACCTTCAGCGGACCGACCTGAATCCAATCGAAGAGGCGCAAGGGTACTCGCGATTGGCGGAAGAATTTGGAATGCGACAGGAGGACATCGCGCTTAAGGTCGGGCGCAGCCGCGCCGCGGTCGCAAATGCGATTCGCTTGCTCGACCTGCATCCGCAAATTCAAACCTGGGTCGCGCAGGATTTGCTGTCGGTGGGGCACGCTAAAGTTCTGCTTGGTATCAAAGAGGCCGAGGAACAGTTGAAAGTGGCCGAGACTATTTTGCGTCGCAACGCGAGCGTGCGGCAAACCGAACGTCTCGTCGCACGACATCTGGGCGGTTGGAAAAGACGAGCGCGGCGGACTGCGGAAATTACGGTTACGTCGGCCACGATCGCTGATTTACAGGACAAATTGCGGCAACATCTGGGCACGAACGTCGCGATTCATCATGGACCAAAACGCGGACGGATCGAAATTGAGTACTATGGCGATGACGATCTCCAGCGGATTTTGAGCATCGTCGGTTTGAATTCCAGCGATCGCTAAGCGGAATCTAGATGTCGTTTCCATTGCGGCGAGTCGGTCTGTCATTTCTGTGTCTGATTTTGGCGATTTCCTGTGCCAAAGCGGCGCCGGATAAAATTTGGACCCAATTTTCCGGCGACAAAGCACTCGCCCATGTGCAGCGGTTGGTCGATTTGGGTCCGCGAACTCCACAGTCCGAGGCAATCGAAAAATCGCGCGCCTATATTAAGCAGGAACTGAACTCTTCGGGTTGGCGCGTGACGGAACAGCCGTTCACAGACGAGACGCCGCGCGGTCGGGTTCGTTTCGTAAATCTGATCGCGCGTTTTGGCACCATTGGGAAAACAACTGATTTGTTTCTACTTTGTTCGCACTACGACACGAAAGTCTTCGACACATTTCGGTTCGTCGGCGCGAACGATGGCGGCTCGAGCACTGGCTTGCTCCTGGAATTAGCGAGGGTGTTAGCTCAACAGCCACGCCTGGCAGAAAAGATTGAGCTTGTTTTCTTCGACGGCGAGGAAGCTTTCGAAAATTTCAGCAACACTGACGGGATCTACGGAAGCCGTCACTTTGCGCACGAGCTTCGCCAGGACGGTTCCGCCAAATCATTTCGAGGCGGAATTCTTTTCGACATGGTCGGCGATCGCTCGCTGGATATCACCTTTCCACCAAATTCGCCCATAAAGATCACACGGGACATTTTTGCTTCGGCTGACGCCCTGAAGTTGCGCAATTATTTCACCTATTTCGATCAGGACGTAACCGACGATCATAGCCCATTGAACGCGGTCGGCATCCCAGTCGTGGATGTGATCGATTTTCATTACCCGCCGTGGCATACCGCCGATGACACGATGGATAAGATCAGCGCCCAAAGCCTCCAGATTGTCGGCTCAGTAGCCGCTTATTATCTCTCGGAATTCGCCTTCAAATGAGACGCGTAGTCGCGGTTTGGATCTCGCTCGGAATCGCCACTGCCGCGGGCATTGTATCGGCTCAGTTGGCCGCTCCTACGATTGTTTTTCGAGATAAACTCGGGATCATCTGCGGCCGCGGTCATTTGTTGGCACGGGTTCATGAGCGCGGGATTTATCAAACTGATCTCGATCGGGCGCTGGACGAGTCGCGTTACCTCGCAGGTCTTGAAGGCAACAAAGCGACACCGGCCGAACGGCAATCAGCGCTGACTAATTTGATCCCGAATGCCGCCTTGCGATCACGAGCGCGGTTCGAGAAAATTCAGTGGGCCAAATGGAAACACCAGCGTGATCTGCTGCGCTGGCAATTCGTCCACGAAAAGGCGTGGTTGTCCGCTCTAGCGCGAAGTTCGCTCAACGATCCTTCGCTCTCGCAAATTGTGTGGGAAGATTTGCCTGCGCGGCAATGGATTTCAAAGCGAATCTCCCCTCAAATCGACGTCGCCGACGATGAATGTCGCCGATTCTATGATTCGCATCCGGAGAATTTCTTTGTTCCCCAGCGTATTCGCGTCAGCCATTTGTTTTTGGCCGCGCCGCCTGAAACCGCACCTGAGATTGTTGAGGCCAAACAAACTGCGATCGAGGCGTTGTCCGTGCGGTTGGCTGGCGGCGAAGATTTCGCCGCTTTGACAGCGGAAAATTCGGAAGACGAAGCGACCAAGCTACGCGGCGGCGACCTGGATTATTTTTCGGCAACTCGAATGCCGCCGGATTTCGTGGCGGCGGCACTAAAACTTTGCCCGGGAGAAATCAGCCGGCCGATCCGAACCCGCCTCGGCTTTCACATTCTCAAAATGATCGATCTCCAGCAGCCACGGCAAAAAACATTCGACGAAGTGCGCAACGATATCGCGATCGACCTGGCAAACCAGAAGCGGACTGCCGCGATCCAAAAACTGATTATCGATCTTAGGTCGGAAGCTGACTATTTGCGGCCCTTCTAGCCTTGTTCCAGGCGAACTTCTGGATTGCGCGATGCCCGTTTTCGCCGGAGGCTGAATAGGCGACCAACCGTTGCGAAAGGGCCGCATCCAATTCAAATGGCGCGTCGAAGCAAAAAAAATGTCGGTATAATCGGGCTCGGTATCATTGGAAGCCGGGTCGCAGAAAATTTGCGTCGTCAGGGTTTTCACGTGTTCGTCTGGAACCGAAATCCGCGTCCGGTCCCGAATTTCGTGGGCGCGCCGGCTGAGCTGGCCGAGATGTGTGATTACATCCAGATTTTCGTGTCGGACGACGACGCGCTTCTCGACGTCATCCGGCAAATGGCGCCGGCCCTGGCACCGCGGCACATCGTGCTTTCGCATCCAACAGTCGCGCCACACTCGATGCGAGCTGCCGCCGATTTGGTGGAACGCCGCGGGGCGCGCTTTGTCGAAGCGCCGTTCACCGGCAGCAAAATAGGCGCGGAAAACGGGGAGCTCGTGTTTTACGTGGCCGGCGACGAAGTCGCCTTGAAGGAAGCGCGTCCGATTCTGGAGGCGAGTTCCAAAGAAGTCATCGAGATCGGCGAGATCGGCCAGGCCACTGTGGTCAAACTGGCTACGAACATCGTCACCAGCGCGAGTGTTCAGGCGTTGGCGGAAGCCCTCGCACTGATCAATCACGCCGGCGTCTCTTCCGAAAAGTTCGTGGCCGCGCTCCAAAACAACGCCAGTTATTCCAAAACATTGGCGATGAAATTGCCAAAGATGATCGAAGGCAATTTCGAGCCGCACTTCGCCCTCAAACACATGCTGAAAGACATGTTGATCGCCGGCCGGCTTGGATTGTCCCATCATCTTGAGCTCGCCGTCACCGCGGCCGCGCGCGATCGACTTCTCGAGCAGGAGCAGCGTGGTTATGCCGAGGAAGATTTTTCGGTCGTCGCGCGCAAATATTTTCCAGAAATGATTTTTCCGACAGTGGAACAGGACTTGGAACTGTTTGAAAAACCGCCACCGATTGAACCGGCGGCGACGATTTCGAGCATGGGCGAAGTGGCGGCCGCGGTCCAGGTCCAGGAGGTCGATCTTGCGCCGCTTCCTCCAGAGGAGCCAGTCTCCGAACCTCAGCCCGCGATGGAACAATTCGTGCCGGCGGAATCGGCCGGCGAAACGACAACGCCGGGTGCGGTTGAACCAAATCCACCGGGAACGCCCGCACACGATGTTATTTCGACGGAGGCAGCGCCCGAGCCGGAGGCAGAACAATCGGCCGCAGCTACGTCGCCGGTGGATTTGCTCGCAAAATTTCTCCGTGGCGAAGCCCGCGCTCGGACGAATCCTAAAATAAACCGCGCCAAAGAATGACGGCGCAACTTCGTTCACTCGATCGCGCATTTTTCGACCTTTCAGCGCGGGTGAAGCTGCGGGTCAGCGGCGCCGATCGTTTGCGTTTTCTCAATGGGCAACTGACAAACGATATTCGGAAAGCGACGGAGACGAGCGCCCTCGAAGCGTGCATCTTGAACGCGAAAGGCAAGATGGAAGCTCACCTGTTCGCGCATGCGAAAGGGGATTCGTTTATCCTGGATGCCGATCCGGCGCTTCAGTCAACTCTTCAAGCACGAGTCGAGCGCTACATCATCGCCGACGATGTGCAGATCGAAGACGTAACTGCGCGATTGTCGATCTTTCACGTGATCGGCGCGCCACATTCGACCTTTTCGTTTGCCACGCATCTCGTCTCGGCGAACCGCTTCGGCCTGCAGGGTCACGATATTTGGAGCGAAGCAGCTGACCATGACCAGCTCGCGGCCGAATTATCGAGAGTGTTTGAGTTTTGCGATGAAAATAGCGCGGAAGTTTTCCGAATCGAACAAGGAATTCCGCGCTGGGGTCGCGAATTGACCGCCGAGATTATTCCGGTCGAAGCCAACCTCGAACAGCGCTCCATCGATTATGAGAAAGGTTGTTACATCGGTCAGGAAACCATTTCTCGCATGAAAATGTCGGGACAACGAAATAAGCAATTGTGTGGATTGGTTTCGGTAAAAAACATTCCGCTGGTTCCTGGAATGCGATTGACTGGGCCTGAGGGAAAAGAAATCGGCTGGATCACAAGTGCGGCCTCCAGCAATCGGCGGGAAATCGCGCTCGCTTACGTGAAGCGCGGGTTTAATTCGGTCGGATCCAGAGTCGAAGCGATATCTGACGGGAATGCTGCTGTTCCAGCAGACGTTGTCGGTCTTCCATTGCCATCGTCGTAATCTCTTTTGCCAAGGGAATTTGCGGTATTTAGATGTTGCCTTTTAAAGATCGAGGCGTGTAAAGTCGGCGCGAACCTATGATATCGCCCATGAACCAACGTCTGCTTGCCGAGATCGGCCGCACCCAGCGGCTCGAGATTCTCAACTCGCTCAAACGGACCAAAGGAATGTCCGTTAACGAGCTCGTCGACAAAATGGGAATGAGTTACATGGGGATCAAGCAACATTGCCTCACCCTTCAGCGCGACGGCTATCTCGATACCTGGCGGCGTCCACAAAAAATGGGACGACCGGAAATGGTTTATCGGCTGACCCGACGGAGCCACGACCTTTTCCCGGCCGATAGCAATGAGTTTACGCTCGAGCTGCTCAGGTCCATTCGCGACATTTACGGAGCGAACGCGCCGGAAAAGCTCCTTTATAATGTTTTTGAGAAGCGCACCGCGGCATTGAAAGTAAAGGCCAAAGGCGAGAACGCCGTCGAACGCGCGAAGTGGCTGGCCAGAGTGCGCGACAGTGAAGGTTACATGGCGCAGTTTCTTCCTTCGGAAAAAGACGGTCCGCAAATTTTGGAATGTCATTCCCCGATTTTTAATCTGCTCGAGAAATACCCAATCATTGGCCGGCTCGAGCAGGACATGTTTGAGGGCGTTCTCGGAACGAGCGTCCGGCGCGAGGAAACGCGCACAAGCGGACTCTACGAGTGCGCATTTTATTTCGCCGCTTGATCCGTTAATTCGCCACGGCAAATCCGTCTTCTGCGGATCGATCTTGTCCGCCAGTCGGACGGACTCGTCCTGGGGCGGGCGCGGAGCGATTTCTTCTTTCGCATCGGACTAATTTCAGTTGATTGAAGGCCCATGGCTCGGGCCTTTCCCAGCGCGGTTATCGAGAATCTTCGGCCGTTGATTGACGGCGGACGTTACCCGGTCAAACGCATCGTCGAAGACGATCTTGCGGTCGAAGCCGACGTTTTTAAAGACGGTCACGATATCGTGGCCGCCGCTTTGAAATGGCGGCTGGTTGGTGAACCTCGCTGGCATGAGACAGCGATGTCGTTTATCGACAACGATCGCTGGCGCGGGATTTGTTCGCTGAACGAGATCGGCGTTTATGAATACACGGTCGAAGCGTGGACCGACACCTTTCGAAGTTGGCGGGATGAGTTCACGAAAAAATTCGAAGCCGGCATTTCCGACCTGACCGCTGAAACACTGGAAGGCGCGGCCCTGATCGAAGCGGCCGGAAAGCGCGCTCACGTCGCGGACGATTCGGCGCGACTTTGCGAACTGTCGGAATCTATTCGCAGGGCTGATCACGCGCAGATTAATAACATTGTCCACTCGGGCGAGCTCGAAGTGTTGATGGCGACCTATCCCGACCGTTCGTGGGCGACACAATATGCGCCGCCGCCACGCGTGATCGTGGAACGGAAAGAAGCGCAAATCGCTGCCTGGTATGAATTTTTTCCACGCTCGGCCGAAGGTCGCGGCGATCGCGGATCGACCTTTCGTGATTGTTTGCCCCGAGTTGATGACGCGAGGGCGATGGGCTTCAACGTAATTTATTTCCCGCCGATTCATCCGATCGGACATACTAATCGCAAAGGGCGAAACAATTCCGTGACTGCAAAACCAGGCGATCCCGGCGTGCCCTGGGCGATCGGAAGCAAAGCTGGCGGTCACAAAGCGGTGGAGCCCGCGCTGGGTACGCTCGAAGATTTCGATTGGCTCCAGCGCGAAGTGCGAAAACGCGGAATGGAGATCGCGCTCGATTTCGCGATCAATTGTTCTCCCGACCATCCTTACGTCCGCGAACATCCGGATTGGTTTTACCAGCGGCCGGACGGCTCGATCAAATTCGCGGAGAATCCGCCAAAAAAATACGAGGACATTTTCCCGCTCAATTTCCGCTGCGAAAAATGGCCGGAGCTTTGGGCGGAAATGGTGAGCATCGTGCTGTTTTGGGCCGAACACGGCGTACGCACGTTTCGGGTCGACAACCCGCACACCAAACCGGTTGTCTTCTGGGAATATTTGATCGCGCGGGTCCGCGAAAAATACTTGGACACGGTCTTTTTGGCCGAAGCGTTCACCCGGCCCAAAATGATGAAAGAGCTGGCCAAGGCCGGGTTCACTCAAAGTTACACTTACTTCACCTGGCGAAATACGAAGCAGGAACTGACCGAGTATTTGACCGAACTGACGCAAACAGAAATGCGCCAATATTTCCGCGGAAATCTGTGGCCGAACACTCCGGATATTTTGCCGTTTTTCTTGCAGGATGGAGGGCGTCCGGCCTTCATCGTTCGGGCGGTGCTAGCCGCGACCCTCTCGCCGGTTTACGGCATCTACAGCGGATACGAACTTTGTGAGAACGAAGCGTTGCCCGGGCGCGAGGAGTACCTCGATTCGGAAAAATACCAATTCAAAGAGCGTGACTGGAATGCGCCAGGCAACATCAAGGATTGGATCACGCGTTTAAATCAAATCCGGCGGACGAACCGTGCGCTCCGTTTTTACGATAACTTGCGTTTTTATCACGCCGACAATGATTCGGTTCTCTTTTACGGGAAAATGACCGCCGCGCGCGACAACATCATTTTGGTGGTGGTGAATCTCGACCCACATCGAAAACAACATTCGTTCATCGACGTTCCGGTTGATCAATTTGGTTCGACCGAGGGCGACAACTATCAGATGCACGATCTTTTGACCGGGGAGCGTTACATCTGGCACGGCCGCCGCAATTATGTAGAGCTGGACCCCGAAATTCAGCCGGCCCACATTTTCCGCGTCCGCCGTTGGATCGAGGGAGATCGATTTGCCTGAGCAACTCCCGTGTTTGAACGCGGTTTAACCCGTGGCCGTCTTATTTGCATACCGCGCCGTGGCGTCTATGATTAGAACACTTTTGGCATGAAGATTTTGCTCCCGCTGATCGCTGCCGCGATCGGAACTCCATTGTTTGCGCAAACTATAACTCCGAGCGCCACGCCGCCACCGGCGGCGGCCGCGGCAACGCCGTCGTTGGTCCCCGACATTCATTCCAAGACGATCCTGGAAACGTTGATCGCGGCTGGACCGGTGATGCTCGTCCTTTTCGCGCTCTCGGTTTTCTTTGTCATGCTGGTGATCGTTTACCTGATGACGATCCGCCGCGGGGCGGTCGTTTCGAGTGGCTACATGGCAACAGCCGACGCGCTCCTACGGAAACGCGATTATCTTGGATTGCTCGCGGTTTCGAATCGCCACGGCGAAGCGATTGCCCGCGTCGTGCAAAAGATGCTCGATTTTACCACCAAAAATCCGAATACGGATTTACAGCAAGTTCGCGAGATTGCCGAAACCGAAGGCACGCGGGTGGCCGCGAGTCTGAACAACCGCGTTACTTATCTGGCCGACATCGGAATGATTGCGCCATTACTCGGGTTGCTCGGCACTGTTCTCGGAATCATTCGCTCATTCGGCGCGCTCGGCGCGGATCTCGGGACGGCTCGTTATGTTTTGTTGTCGAAAGGAATCAGCGAAGCATTGGTCAATACCTGCGCCGGACTTGCGATCGGAATTCCGGCGATGATGGCTTACGCGTTCTTTCGCGGCAAAGCACAAAAACTTATTTCCGAGTTGGAATCTGCCACCACCCACGTGCTCGCTTTGCTCTCGCTTCAATTTAGCGGCCGGAGCGAGCGTACGCCCGTGCTCATTGAAGACGAATTATAATCGCCGCACTCTTCGCCAGATCGACATCTTCCTTTCATGAATCTGCGTAGTCACGCTCCGCTCCAGCACCCGGGGATCCAACTCGCGCCGCTGGTCGACGTGCTCCTGCTCCTTCTGATTTTCTTTTTGCTGACGTGGAATGCGGCTCGAAATGAAAACGAGCTGGATGTGAAAGTGCCCAAAGCGTCGGCCGCGAAAGAGAAAAGCGCTCCCGTCGGTGATGTGGTCGTGAACGTGAAGGCGGACGGTAACGTGGTCGTCAATCGCAGAACGCTGACAGGCGCCGAGCTAACCGACTTGCTCAAGAGTCTCGTCCAACTCAACTCCGAGCAGGCGGTGATCATTCGCGGCGATGAAGCGGGCGCTTACAAGAATATCATCGGCGTCCTCAACATTTGTACCGAAGCCGGGATAACGAACGTCGCTTTCGCGACCGCAAAATGAAAAATGCGCGCGGCGCGGCCGGTCTTCTCGGACTGGCGATGCTGTTTTGGTCTGCCGATTTAACTCTGGCCCAGCCGCCTCCCGGTTTCCCGCGGCCGCTCCCACCTCAGCCCCCGGTGTCGCGTGCTTTCCCGGCGGAAGAAACGGCGGAGGCCCCGCCCGCAGCTGAAACGGAACAGCCTGAAAAACGCCAACTCGAGTACGCCAATGCACTCTTCACCCGAAAACTCTACGATCTCGCCATTCCCGAATATCAAAAGTATTTGGACGACTATCCGGGAGCGTCCGGCCGGCCGAATGCCTATTTCTCGCTAGGCGAGTGCTTTCGCAATCTGAATAAGTCATCCAGCGCGCGCACGAATTTTCAGAGAGTCCTGAACGATTACGCCGAAAGCGACTTCGCCGGTCCCGCGGCCTACGCCTTGGCTGAAATGGCGTTTACCCAAAAAGATTACGCCGCCGCGCTTCCGCTCTTCCATCGGTCCGCCACGAAATCAAAAGATGCCGCAGTTGCGCTTTCCGCCCGTTATTTCGAAGCGCGTTGCCTCGAAGCGCTCGATCGTAAAGATGAAGCCTGCGACATTTATCAACAGGTCGCGGAGGCGAAAAATCCGAATCCATACCGCGAGGATTCGCGCGAAACCGCCGCGCGGATTGCGGTGGCGCGTGGACGAAAAGCAGACGCACTGAAACAGTACGAGGCGCTCTCTAACGAAACACAGAAACCGGCGTTGAAAACCGAGGCGACCGTCCGGGCCGGACTGATCGCGCTGGATCTTCTGCAGTCTGACAAGGGCAAGATCGACAAAGGCATGTCGGACAAGGCGATGACATTACTGCAGAAAGGCCGTTCGCTATCTGAAGCCGGGCGCTGGCGTTCCCTGGCGCAACTCGGCATTTTGCGGCTGCAATTTCAGACCGGCCAATTCGCGCAACTTCTGAACGATTACAAGAAAACGCAGCAACAGCTTCCGGAGGAGATGCGCGCGGAGGTCATATTGCTCGCCGCGAACAGCCAGCGGCAGGTCGGGCATGCCAAGGAAGCGGAGGCGCTTTATCGCGAAATCATCGACAAATATCCGGGTCGCGAAGAAGCAAAAGAGGCGGCGTTCGAGCGCCTTATTAATATTTACAATTCGGATCCCTCGACCCTTCCGCCCGAGGTGGACGAATTCTTGGCTACAAATCCTTCGGCCGAACGCGCCGATCAGGCGAAATTGTTCAAAGCCGAAGCGCTTTATAAACAGCAAAATTATCCGCGCGCGGCGCCGATTTTTTCGGAACTTCGCGCTTCCAAGCTCTCACCCAAACTCCGCGCGGAAGCGGCCTATCAACTCGGTTCCTGTTATCTGCAAATGAAGGACGTGGCTGGAATCGTTGAGGCATTTGGATTCTTCGTTCAGGCTTTCCCCGACAATCCGCTTGCGCCTTCGGCTTACGCCGGTCGCGCCGAAACATACGAGAGCGACAAAAACTACGACGCTGCGCTTTCGGATTGGAACGCGATCCTGGCGAAATATCCCCAAGCGCGCGAGCGCGAGGAAGCGCTGCAGCGCAAAGCGCTCATTCTTGGTCAGCAACAAAACCCGAAGGGAATGAGCGAAACGTTTCGTCAGCTGTTAAAAGAATTTCCTAAAAGTCCGGCCGCGTCGATGGCGCATTACTACATCGGCAAAGCCGCGTTTGAGATGAAGGATTACAAGACCGCGCTGGCTTCCCTCAACACGGCGCGTCAGCTGGATAAGGATCGCTATTACGTTCAGGCGACAATCCGCATCATTTCGTCGTATTTCGGTCTGCATGATCGCGGCGCCGTCACGCGAGAAGTCGATGGCTTTCTCGCGGCCAATGCCGCTGGCACTATCCCGGCCGAAATCCTGGAGTGGTTGGGAATTGGTTATTACAACGAGACAAATTATGCCGCCGCCGAGAAATATCTCGGGGTACTTGGAAAGATCGACAATCCCCCGGTCAAACCGGATTTTTGGTTTTATCTTGGCGACGCTGCCGCCAAACAACAGAAGTTCGACGAATCGGAGACCGCGCTCGGCAAATATCTGCAGGTCGCGACCGATCCTGCGGGAAAAGCCAAAGTGCTGCTGAAGCTTGGTGAGGTGAAGATCGCTGCTCATAAGCCGGACGACGCGCAAAAGATCGCCGAGCAAATCATGGTGCTTCAACCGGAGGGACAGGTGAACGCTCAGGCGCGTCTCCTGGCGGGCGATGTCCAATTCGAGCGCGGTAATTTTGATGAAGCGAGCAAGGCATTCATGGGTGTGGCTTTGCTCTATGACGACCCGGCGATCACGCCACGGGCTTTGCACAAGGCTGCGACCGCTTATCAGCGTGCTGGCAATACGGCAGAGGCCGATAAAGTCGCGCGACAGCTGCGCGAGAAATATCCCAATTACGCGGGCGGATAAGAAGAGTGACGAGTGACCGGTGACGAGTCACCCGTGGCCTAATTTTGGGTCTGGTCACTAGTCACGCGCCCCTTGTCACTCTCTTTGCAATTTGATCTCATTGCGCCATGGAAAAATTTCGTCCCTGGCTTGCGGAATTTGTCGGAACATTTGCTCTTATTTTCGTCGGCATCGGAGCGATTAAAACGGCCGGACACGACGTTCTTGGTATTGCGCTGGCGCACGGTTTGACCATCGCGGTTTTTGCTTCAGCCACGATGCACATTTCGGGCGGGAACTTGAATCCGGCGGTCACGTTCGGTCTGCTTTGCGGCGGTCACATGCCGCTTGCGACGGCAATTCGTTATTGGAGCGCACAACTTCTGGGCGGCTTCACGGCTGCGTTGATTTGCCTGGGCCTGTTTGGTCGCGAAGTGGTGGTGATGGGAACACCCCAGCTCGCGATCAATCTGAACGGGATGCAAGGAATTCTGGTCGAGGCCATCCTCACCTTCTTTCTGGTCTTCGTCGTTTATGGGACGGCAGTCGACGAACGCGGCCGCGGACTCGCTGGATTTGCAATTGGGGCAACGGTCACGCTCGATATTTTGTTCGGCGGCCCGTTGACCGGCGCGGCGATGAATCCCGCCCGCGTTTTTGGACCAGCTCTGGCATCATGGTTTTGGCATGATCATTATGTCTACTGGCTCGGGCCATTGATCGGTGCGGCACTCGGCGGTTTCGTTTACGGATTATTTATCGAACGTAAACGAGCCGCGGCTTGAGGTGGATCGAGCAGTCCCTTGTCCGCCTACAGACGGACTCGCCCGCGGAGCGGCCGATCCACCAGTTCTTCACGCGATCGCAAGCGTTTCGATTGGCAACGGCGCAAGAAATTCCTTCGCTTGATCGATTTGCAACACCGGTCGGGCCAAATGCGCCGCCAGATAACTGGTGTCAGGCGATGATGCGATTCCGGCTTGGGCATGAATTTCGCATTTCTCGAGTTTCGCAATAACACGTGAGAGTTTCGCGGTCAGATCGCGGCTGTCGGTAAATTGGACAGTGCAAACTCCGGAGGCGGTTGCTTCGACAAATGGCGAAAGCATAAACGCGTGCTGCAATAAAATTTCGCCGATCACATTTTCCTGGGCGCGCTCGCGCGCTCGGATGACGACGTGCAAGCACCGGGCCAGGGCCTGACTCGGCGTCATGCCTTTAGTGATGCCGGCTTTTTCGGCGGCGTCATTCAGCTCAATGATCGCAACTTTCTTTTGACTGGCGTCGATCAGGGCCACGGGTTGAGCGCGCAATTTTGGATGATGCCGAATTGCGGCCTGCAAATAAAAATTGGGCAAATAAATCGTCGCGAACATTAATTTGCTAATCGGACTTCTGACCTCTGATCGCTGAGTTCTGATTTGCGATGCGAGCGTTGAATACGAAATCGCAGATGGGAAATCGCATTTTCGTTTTCCAAAGTTTGCAGCGTCCAGGAATTCTCGAGAACGATTTTTAATTGGGCGCTGCCGACTATCCCTTGTCGATTGATGATGAGACATGCCGTCGGCACAGCTTCCGCCAATCGTTGCAAACGATACCAGCTTGTCTGCGGAATTTTTCGCAACTCCTCCGGCGTGTTCAGAACAAAATCGACAATTACCAGCGGGAAATTGCCGTCGCGCAAAAGGAAATCAGCGGCTTTGATGGCGTCGAACGCTTTCCGGCAGCGAACCCAAAGCAAATGCCGTAACGCAGAATTGTCCGATGAACCGGGGTCAAACGAATCAGAACCATCAATCAACGCGACAAAATGGCGGTCGCGTTGGGCTGATCGCAGAAGCGCGTGAACGAGCGACGCGCTTCCGGCGCTGGGTCGCGGTGTAATTAATTCGGTGATCGCGCTTTTCGGCAGGCCGCCGCCGCTTGCCCGGTCTAAGAAGGGTAAGCCAGTGGTTAAAACCGAGGCGGCCGGCGCTGAGCGCGCTGGAAATCGTTCAGAGAGCGCTTTCCGGAGATCGATAATGACCGCAGGCGTCGCCATGACCAACCATGGCACAAAGGAGGAATATGTTCAAGCGAACATTTATGTCTGGAGGGAGACGCGCCGTCCTGGTCCCCCAAATAAAAAAGCGCCGACGCGCGGCGCCCTCCAGCGAAAATTGACTTCGTCTTAGTATTATTTCTTCCGCCGCTCGTGCTTGCGCACCAGCGAGACCATCACGCCTTGAATTTTTAGTTCGCGCGCGGGAATCAAATTTGGATAACGCGGGTTCTCCGCTTTCAGATAAGGCCGGCCATGATCGACCACGTATCGCTTCAACGTTGTCTCACCGTCGATCAGGGCGGCCACGATGTCACCGTTATGGACGTCCTTGCTCTGTTCCAAAATCACGATGTCGCCATCCAAAATGTGGGCCCCGATCATCGAATCGCCCCGAACTCGCAGCGCGAAGGTGCCGTGATTCCTGGAAACATTCGCCGAACGCGCATCCATCGAGACGTGGCCTTCGATGTCCTGTTCGGTCAATGCCGCCATGCCCGCCGGGATTTGGCCATAAATCGGCACATCGGTGATGCGGACTTTTTGAACCGGCGTGATCAATGCGCGCGCTTTGCCGGCGTGACGTTGGAGAAATCCTTTTCGTTCGAGCGCGGCGATGTACTGCATCACCGAAGTTTGGCTGGCAAAATGAAAATGACTTTGGATCTCGCGCGTGCTCGGCGTGAGTCCTTTGTCGCGCTGCTCGCGTTGAATGAAATCGAGGACGCTTTTTTGGCGATGAGTCAGCATAAATCCAGCATCGGCTCACCAGTTCACCGATGCAAGTTCAAATGAACAGATATCGATCTTATCCGCCGCTGGCCGGATTTCGATTCGGATAAGGCGGTGGCGACGGCAATTGATAGCCTTTCGTCTTCATCTCTTGCTGGATCTCCTGGATCGCGCGATCGAGTTGCTGGTCTTCGCCACGGAATTCTTTCGCCGGGTCATTATCGACCACGATATCGGGATCAACGCCGTGACCTTCGATGATCCACTCTTTTCCGTCCTTGGAATAAAGCCCGAATTCCGGTTTGAAGAACTGGCCGCCGTCCACCAGCGGAAGCGAATCGCGAATTCCGACAACGCCGCCCCAGGTGCGCTTGCCGATGAGTTTGCCGAGGCCAAGCGTTTTGAAGCGGAATGGGAAAATATCCCCGTCCGATGCCGAGAATTCGTTGATCAACGTGACCATCGGACCCATGAAGGCGTGCGCTGGATCGGGCTGCGGCATTCCGTTGCGCGCGATCCCCACCATCAGGAACGCGCGCCGCAATCTTTCGATCACCAACGGTGAAACAAAACCGCCACCGTTTCCGCGAACATCGACAATCAACCCGTTTTTGCGGATCTGTGGAAAATAAAGCTTGGTAAATTCGTTTAATCCGGGACGTCCCATATCCGGAATGTGCAGATAACCGACTTCGCTCTTAGTTTTTTTGGTCACGTAATCGATGTTCTTTTGGACCCAATCTAAATAATAGAGCGGTCCTTCGTTTGCCGTCGGCACTACGGTCACATCGTGTGCGCCTGCGTCCGAAGGCTTCGAGTTCACGCGCAAAATCACCTGTTTGTCAGCCGTGCCGATCAGGGCCTGATAAATATTTGGGAGGGACGAGACCGAGGTCCCGTTGACGGCGAGAATGTAATCGCCGGCTTTAACGTTCACGCCCACCGCCGTGAGGGGCGAGCGCGTCTGCTTGTCCCAGTTTTCGCCCGGCAAAATGTGGTCGATCCGGTAAGCGCGTGTGGCCGAGTCGCGTGAGAGTTCCGCGCCCAACAAACCGAGCTTCACCCGGGGAGTGTCGGGCCGCTCGCCGCCGCCGACGTAAGTGTGGCCGCTGTTCAATTCACCGATCAATTCGCCGAGCAAATAAGTGAGATCGTTGCGGTGGTTCACGAACGGCACGAGCACGGCGTATTTATCGCGCATCGCTTTCCAGTCGACGCCGTTCATCGTCGGCGAATAGAAGAAATCGCGCATGTGCCGCCAGCATTCGAAATAGATCTGGTTCCACTCGGCGTGCCGGTCGAGCTGCAGGTCGAGGCCTTCGATCTTGTGCTCGTGGTCCTTGGTTTCGATCTTGTCCTTGGGCAAATCGATGATCGCGTAATCTTTTTTGATTTTTACGAGCATCTTTTTCCCATCGAATGTGATCTCGTAATCGTTCACATCGCCAATCACCGTTTCTTTGCGATCCTCCAGGCTGTAAGCGCAGAGATGTGATTTCCGGTCGCGGCCGTCGCCATCGTCACCATCGTCCTCGCCAACGTCGTCGCCGGCGGTGCGGCGAAGATAAAAGATGCGATCGTCCACCATCCGGATGTTTCGGTAGTTGCCCGGCGTGATCTCGAGCCCGAGGATGCGACTTTGAATTCCGTCGGTGTCGACTTTCACTACCACCGGTTTCTTCGGCTTGGCGGGTTCCGGTTTCTTTTCGTCCGCTTTTTTCTCGCCGGCTGCCTTCTCTTCCGGCTTTTTGTCCTCCGCTTCCTTGGCCTTCTCTTTCTCGCGTTTTTGTTCGGCCTTGCCCACTTCGTCACTCTTTGGCCCAAGCGGGTTCTCGGTTTCCTTCGAGAGCGTCACTAAGTAGACGCGTTCCATGTCGCGATAAATGTTCGCGAACTCCTCGTCGCCAAAGGTTGCTTTGAAATCGCGCGCCGAGCCGAGCAATAAATATTTGCCGTCGTCGCTGAAGACGGGCTCGCCCGACCCGTACCAATTGTCCGTCACTGCCGTCTGCTGTTTGCTCGCGAGCGAGTAAAGATACACCCGCGGCATTCCGTTTTCTTCCGGCCGTCCCCACGCGATCCATTGGCTGTCCGGCGACCAATTGAAAATTTCGATCTCGCCATATTTGTCCTGATCGACTTGCGTCACGGTCTTGCTCGCAACATCGACATAACGCAACCGCTGCAACCGATCGGCCCAGAGTAGCTTCTTGCTGTCGGGCGACCATTTCGGCGCGTAAAAATAGGTATCCGCTCCGCTGGTCACTTGAACGGCATCGCCTTTTCCGTCCTGGGAACGGACATACAATTCGTTTTCGCCGGTTACGTCCGAGTTGTAGGCAATCCATTTTCCGTCAGGCGACCAAACCGCGTCGCGCTCGTGCGCGTTTGATGTCCTGGTCAAATTGCGTGGCGTCCCATTCTTTGCCGGCACCGAGAAAATGTCGCCACGGGCGACCACGATCGTGCGCTCCCCATCCGGCGCGAGGTTGACCGACTCAACATGTTTGGATGCATCCACCAGCGCCGAGCGTCCGATCGCGAAATCTTCCTTGATTTCGATTGGTAGCGTCGTCACCTGGCCGCTCTTCAAATCGTAGCGCCAGATGTAGCCGGCCTGTTCGAAAACGATCGATTCTTTCCCGATCGACGGAAATTTGATGTCGAAATCTTTGAAGTTGGTGAGCTGTTTTGTTTCCTTCGAGACAAGATCGACAACAAACAGATTCATCCGGCCGTCGCGATCGGAAATGAAATAGATCTTGTTGTCCGGTCCCCACATCGGGCAAATGTCCTGGGCCGGATTGTTGGTCAGGTTTTCAGTCGCGCCGGTTTTGAAATCGTGGATCCAAATGTCGTCGGCCATTCCGCCGCGATAATGTTTCCAAGTTCGGAACTCGCGGAAAACGCGGTTGAACGCCATTTTCGAATCGTCCGGTGAAAACGAAGTGAACCCGCCGCGCGGCACCGGCACCTGCTGTGGAAGTTCGGCGTCGAGGCCGACGGTGAAAAGCGAGCCGATGAAATCGTTGAACGATTTCATCCGCGAACGGAAGACGATCAGCGGTTTTGTGTTCTCCCACGCCATCACGATGTTGTTTGGGCCCATTCGATCCGAGACATCGTCACGGCCGAGCGTGGCCGAGATCGTAAGGCGCTTTGGTGAGCCGCCTTCCGCCGGCATCACGTAAACTTCGCGATTACCATCGTATTCCGAGGTGAACGCGACTTGTTTCCCGTCCGGGGAAAAACGCGGGAACGAAGTATAACCAGGACCGCTGGTCAGACGTCGCGCGATCCCGCCATCTTTGCCGACCGTGTAAAGTTCGCCCGCGTAACAAAAAACGATCTCGCGATCGTTCGTCGTTGGAAAACGAAGAAGACGGGTGGTATTCGGCAACGATTGCGCCGAAGACGGGAAGATCGACGCCCAAAAGGAAATTAAGACAACAAGAAGAATTCGAGAGCGCATAAATACGGAATTGAAAAACGGAAGGCAGAAAGCTGGTTAGGCAGTCGGCGGAATGCAAGAACGGAATTAACGCTTCAGAATTTTCCCACTTCGCGAAACCAGTGGAGTGCCCGTTGAATCTCCGTGCGCTTGAGGTTGTGTCCGCCGAAGAAATGTTCGAGCCGGACGTATTTAAATCCGGTTCGCTTGAGCGAATAATAAACTCCTTCCTGCCTACCGGGCGGCGCGATTTGATCCTGCATCCCGCTGCTGATCCAGACCGGCACGTTCAAAAAATCCGTAGGCGGATGATAATCTTGATAGGCGGCGCTCAATCGGTCGGAGTTGATCCCAGCCAGAAAAAATCCGCAGATTTTAATTTTGTTCTCCTTAGCGAGCATCGCTCCAAGGATCCCGCTTCGTTTTGCGCCGCCGGAAAATCCGGCAAACCCGACCGGCCACTGCGCCGATTGAGGCCAATTATCTCGAACCACCTCCAGGCCCGCGGTCAACATTGACAATCGCCACGCCAGCGAATCCTCGCGCGGACGAATCGTTGCGTCCGTTGCTAAAACAACCCAGCCCTCGGCCATTGCTGATTCCCGATACCACGGCGCGTCCATGATGCTGGTGCGATCGAGATCGGTCGTCGACGTCACGATCAAAATTGGCCACTGCCGAGCGGGGTCGAAGTTTTTTGGAAAAAAAATGAGCGCCCGGCCGGTGGTCGGCCGCGGATTGCCGCCTTGCGCCGCGTACTTTTGGAAATAATCGCTGAGCGGAAATTGGAGATCGAGCATCCCGCCACCGCGAACTTGTTGTCCTCGCAGCGTCGCTCCTTCGACTGCTGGTAAGATCGACAATGAGCCAACGAACAACGTAACCAGGCAAGATCGACAATTCACCGGCGCAATCAGAGTTCTACGAAGCGGTTGCGCTGGCCGGAACGAAATCGGCGCCGTCGTCGAATTTCAGTTTCTTATTCAGCTCACGTTGCAAAAGCCAGAGATTGATACAGGCCTGGAGCAACTGCGACCCGACCGAGAGATACCAGACAACTTTGATGTGAAACCCAGGCTGATAGGAAAGCCAGAGCGCAGGCAACGCAAACATTAGCAGGCGAGAAGCTGAGCTGAACAGCGGCGGGATCGTGTTGCCGAGTCCCTGGAACATGCTCGAGCTGGTGAAGACAATTCCGGCCGCGACAAAATTGAACGCCACGATGCGAAGATAATCGCTCCCGAACTCGATCACCGCCGGATCGTTGGAAAAAAAACGGATCATCGTTCCAGGTATCAAGCAGGTCACGATGGCGAGGACGAGCATGAGCAAAACTGCGAGCCCAATTCCCGATTTGACCGCGTTCCGGACGCGATCCGCTTTCCGGCCGCCGAAATTTTGCCCAATCACCGGCGAGACGGCAAAACTGAGCGCGACCACCGGCAAAAAGAGCGCCTGCATCACTCGCGCGCCGACTCCGAAGCCGGCCTGCGCG
>Ga0137415_10000677_pt1 | contig 33127 bp, 26 predicted proteins | sample CZODoug3_1_1_16f_FD_183082 | JGI IMG/M metagenome (GOLD analysis project Ga0137415, IMG submission 183082) | Vadose zone soil fungal communities from Angelo Coast Range Reserve, California, USA - CZODoug3_1_1_16fungal (Hybrid Assembly) | ecosystem: Environmental > Terrestrial > Soil > Vadose...
CGGGTCCCTGAAAGTTAGGTGCCGCGCAAGTCCCAGTGGCAGCATCAGTCACTTTGGCACCTATTTTCGTCTCAGGCAGGTTGGCGGCCTCCAAAACCTGCCTCTGGTGCAGCTCGGTCACAAGCCGCTCGGCGGCCAGCCCGCTCGGCGGCCAGCCCGCTCGGCGGCCAGCCCGCTCGGCGGCCAGCCCACTCGGCGGCCAGCCCACTCGGCGGCCAGCCCACTCGGCGGCCAGCCCGCTAGGCGGCCAGTGGGTTCGTCGCGTTTCGGTGGTTGGCGCGGCGGCGGCGCTGGGTGTGCACCCGGGAGGACGCGCAGGACGCCCGGTAGGTGCCGCAGTGCACCCGGTGTGGGCCGGTGGCGAACTCGGCCACCACGGTCGGCTCGCCGCAGCTGCGGCAGGGCGAGGCGATGGGATTGGGGATACGGAGCATGGCGTGTCCTCCTCACCGAACGCCCAGCTGATACCCCGATCCAGCGATTTCGATGCGGCCGTCCCACCTGTCGGGACGCCCGTCCCCAGCGACCCGGCCGACATCCGGGACTGACCGCACACAACGCCACGTCTCCGCACACAACGTCCAACCTGTGTGCGGCGGCCCGACGCTGTGTGCGGTGCGGTCCCCTCAGGAACGGAGCCCATTCGAATAGTGTTCGCTATCTGGGTAGTATTCGCTCTATGAGCGGTCCGGACACCATTAGACCCAAGCGGCTGTCCAGGGCCGAGGCGAAGCTGCGCACCCGCGAGCTGCTGCTCGAATCGGCGGCCCGCACCTTCGCTCGCAAGGGCTTCGGGGGCGCATCGGTCGAGGAGATCGCCGAGTCGGCCGGGTTTTCGGTGGGCGCGCTGTACTCCAACTTCGCCAACAAGGAGCAACTGTTCCTGGAGCTGATGTCGGCCCGCGCCACCAGCCGGGTCACCGAGGCCAGCGAGATCCTCGAGGAGGGCAACCTCGGCGAGACAGACCCGTTGGCCGCGTTGGGGCGGATGCTGGCTGACGTGGCGGACTTGGACATCGACTTCGCCCCACTGCAGGCGGAGTTCTGGTTGTACGCGGTGCGCAACCCACACGTGCTCGACACCGTGGCCGCCCGGATGCGCGAGTCGAGGGAGGCGCTGCAACGGCTCATCGACGCCACCTCGCGGCGCGCGGGAACCGACCTCGGGGTACCCAGCGAAACGGTCGCCACCGTGGTGTTCGCACTGCTCCAGGGGCTCGTTCGGCAGCGGCGGCTGGACCCGGGGAGCGTGCCGCCGGAGCTGTTCAGCCAGGCGCTGCGGTGGCTGTTCACCGGTCTGGAGGAGAGTGCATGAGCACCCAAGCCAACTCCGGGGTCCCCTCGCTGGAGGCCTTGTTCGACCCCGCCCACCGGCGTGACCCTTACCCGGCCTACCGCCGCTGGCGGGAGAGCGCACCGGTGGCCCGGCTGGGCGAGCAGATGTTCGTGCTCAGCCGGCACGCGGAGTGCGCCGCGGTGCTCCGCGACCCCCGGTTCGGCCATGCCGAGCCCGGCCAGGCCGGCCCGTTCGGCCGCGCGCCCGAGTTCGGCCGCGCGGCGGACCAAGCGGCGCCGGAGTTCAGCCGTGCGCCGGAGTTCGGCCGCGCGCCGGAGCAGGCGGGGCCGGAGTTCAGCGGCGCGCCGGAGTTCGGCCGCGCGCCGGAGCAGGTGGCGCCGGAGCAGGTGGCGCTGGACGAGGACGGCAAACCGGTGCGCTCGTTCCTGCGGATGAACCCGCCGGACCACACGCGGCTGCGCCGGCTGGTGTCCCAGGCGTTCACCCGGCCGATGGTGGCCCGGTTGCTGCCGCGCATCGAGGCGGTCACCGAAGAGTTGCTGGCCGCCGCGCGCGCCACCGGCGGTCCGGTCAACCTCATCGAGGCGCTCGCCTACCCGCTCCCGGTGATCGTGATCAGTGAGCTGCTGGGCATCCCCGAGCGGGACCGGGAGCGATTCGTGCGCTGGTCACACGGGTTGGCCAGGGGGCTCGACCCGGAGTTCCTGCTCCCGGAGGGGATGCGCGCCGAGCTGATCGCCGCCCGGGAGGAGTTCGCCGACTACGTGCGCGAGCTGGCCGACGCCCGCCGCCGCGAGCCCGGCGAGGATCTGTTGTCCGCCCTGGTCGGGGTGCGCGACAGCGGCGACCTGCTGAACGAGACCGAGCTGGTCTCCACCTGCATCCTGCTGCTCATCGCCGGGCACGAGACGACGGTCAACCTGATCGGCAACGGCACCCTGGCCCTGCTGCGCCACCCCGACCAGCTGGCCCGGCTGCGCGCCGAACCCGGGCTGGTGGAGGGCGCGGTGGAGGAGCTGTTGCGCTTCGACTCCCCGGTCCAGTTGACCCTGCGCTCGGCGCTGGTGGACGCCGAGATCGCCGGCACCGCGGTCCCCAGCGGCTCGGTCGCGTTGCTGCTGATCGGCGCCGCCAACCGCGACCCCGAGGAGCACCCGGACCCCGACCGACTGGATGTCACCCGGGTAGCCGGCCGGCACCTGGCGTTCGGCCAGGGCCTGCATTTCTGCCTCGGGGCACCGCTGGCCCGGCTGGAGGCGCGGGTCGCGTTGACCGCGCTGACCCGCGACCCTGGGTTGGCACCGGCCGGCGAACCGCGCTGGAAGGACAATCTGGTGCTGCGCGGGCTGGGCAGCCTGCCGGTGCGGCTCAACGCCGGGTGATCGCCGCTGTCGACCGGGTGATCGCCACTGTCGAAAAGTGGATCGACAGAAGCCGGGCCGACATGAACGTCGCCCGGAATCGATTCCGTCGCGAAATGGCTCCGGAATTTGGCGGTTGTGGTTTCTGTTGTCTGAGAACGGTCGCCGATCACCACCCATGAACGTCGAAACGCCGCCGCCGCGCTCACCGTCCCCGGTTCCCCCCGGCCACCGCCCAAGCCGCTGAGGAGATCCGGAAGAGACCGTGTGACCTGCCCCAACGGGGGCTACTACCCAGTACGCCGCGACGCTAAACTGGAGGCAAGCCGCAGGCTCCGAGGAGTGCCGCCCTCGGCCGGCGAGAGGTTGCTCTCGTCGCCAGAAACCACGAACTGGGCCAACAACAGTTAACCTGTCCATCACTGCATGGTCTGGGAATGCCGGCCTCGCGCTGGCTCACCAGGCCAATGCGTACCGCCGCCGACTTACGCGCCCGTGGCCAACCTGGCCAACCCCGGGAACGAAATGACGCCCCCCGCATGAGCTCGGAGACGACGAGAGGTGCCCGTGACTGCTAATCGCCTGCCCGTGGGCCCGACCCAGCAACGACGCGGCCGTCCGGCAGAGGGTCTCTACGACCCGTCCTACGAGCACGACGCATGCGGTGTGGCCTTCGTGGCCGACCTCACCGGGAGGCGGGACCACGACATCGTGCGCAAGGCGCTCACCGCGCTGCGCAACCTGGAGCACCGGGGCGCCCGGGGCGCCGAGCCCGACGCCGGCGACGGCGCGGGGCTGCTGATCCAGGTGCCTGACGGTTTGCTGCGCCAGGTCGTGGACTTCGAGCTGCCCGAGGCGGGCAGCTATGCGGTGGGCACCGCGTTCCTGCCCGACGACGACGCCGACGAGGCAGCCGTGATGGCCGCCATCGAGACGATCGCCACCTGGGAGAACGTGCGGGTGCTGGGCTGGCGGACGCTACCCACCAACCCCGACGGCGTCGGGGTCACCGCCCGCTCGGTGATGCCCCGGTTCCGGCAGCTGTTCCTGGCCGGCCCGAGCGGCGAGACCGGGCTGGACCTGGAGCGGCTGGCCTATTGCGTGCGCAAGCGGGCCGAGCGGGATCACGACGTCTACTTCCCCAGCCTGTCCAGCCGCACGCTGGTGTACAAGGGCATGCTCACCGAGGACCAGCTCGGCACGTTCTACCCGGACCTGTCCGACGAACGGGTGACCAGCTCCCTGGGGTTGGTGCACTCCCGGTTCTCCACCAACACGTTCCCGTCCTGGCCGCTGGCCCACCCGTACCGCATGGTGGCGCACAACGGCGAGATCAACACCGTGCGGGGCAACCGGAACTGGATGCGGGCGCGGGAGAGCCAGCTGGCCAGCGACCTCATCCCGGGTGACCTGAATCGGATCTTCCCGATCGTCACCGAGGGGGCCAGCGACTCGGCCTCCTTCGACGAGGTGCTCGAACTGCTGCACCTGGGCGGGCGCTCGATGCCGCACGCGGTGCTGATGATGATCCCGGAGGCCTGGGAGAACCACACCGAGATGGACGACGCCCGCCGGGCGTTCTACCGGTTCCACTCCACCCTGATGGAGCCGTGGGACGGCCCCGCGCTGGTCGCCTTCACCGACGGCAACGTGGTCGGCGCGGTGCTGGACCGCAACGGCCTGCGCCCGGCCCGCTACTGGGTCACCGAGGACGGTCTGGTGGTGCTGGCCAGCGAGGTCGGCGTGCTCGACATCGACCCCACCACCGTGGTGCGCAAGGGCCGGTTGGAGCCGGGCCGGATGTTCCTGGCCGACCTGGACGCCGGCCGGATCGTCAGCGACGACGAGATCAAGGGCCAGCTGGCCGCCGAGCACCCGTATCAGGAGTGGGTAGCGCAGGGCCTGACCCAGCTGGGCGACCTGCCCGACCGGGAGCGCGAAGTGTTCAGCCACGCCTCCCTGGTGCGTAGCCAGCAGGCCTTGGGCTACACCTCCGAAGAACTCGAGGTGCTGCTCACACCCATGGCGATGAGCGGCGCCGAGCCGATCGGCTCGATGGGCAACGACGCCCCGCTGGCCCCGTTCTCGCAGGCGTCCCGACCGCTGTTCGACTACTTCACCCAGCTGTTCGCCCAGGTCACCAACCCGCCGCTGGACGCGATCCGGGAGGAGCTGGTGACCTCGCTGCAGGCCCAGGTGGGCGCCGAGCCCAACCTGCTGGTCGGGAACGCCGACGCCTGCCACCGGATCGTGCTGCCGTTCCCGGTGCTGGACAACGACGAGCTGGCCAAGATCGTGCACATCGACGACGACGGCTCTCAGCCGGACTACCAGTCGGTCACGGTGCGCGGCGTGTACAAGGTGCACGGTGACGGCGACGCGCTGGTCCGGCGGCTGGCCGAGATCTGCCTTGAGGTCGCCGAGGCCGTCGAGGACGGCGCCCGGCTGATCGTGCTGTCCAACCGGGGCGTGGACGCCGAGCACGCGCCGATCCCGTCGCTGCTGCTCACCGGCGCGGTGCACCACCGGCTGGTGCGGGAGAAGACCCGTACCCAGGTCGGCCTGGTGGTGGAGGCGGCGGACGCCCGCGAGGTGCACCACATCGCGCTGCTGATCGGCTACGGCGCCGCCGCGGTGAACCCCTACCTGGCCATGGCCACCGTCGAGGACATGGCCAACCGCGGCCAGCTGGGCGGCGTGGACGCCAAGACCGCGACCCACAACCTGATCAAGGCGCTGGGCAAGGGCGTCCGCAAGACGATGTCGAAGATGGGCGTGTCCACGGTGGCCTCCTACACCGGCGCGCAGATCTTCGAGGCGATCGGGCTGGGGCCGGAGGTCATCGACTCCTGCTTCACCGGCACCACCTCCCGACTCGGCGGCGTCGGCTTCGACACCCTGGCCGAGGAGGTTGCCCGCTGGCACCAGCGCGCCTACCCGGGCGACGGGGTGCATGCCGCGCACCGGGACCTCGCGGTCGGCGGCGACTACCAGTGGCGCCGGGAGGGCGAGGCGCACGTCTTCAACCCCCAGACGGTGTTCAAGCTGCAGCACTCCACCCGGGCCGGCCGCTACGACGTGTTCAAGGAGTACACCCGGCTGGTGGACGACCAGTCCCAGCGGCTGCTCACCCTGCGCGGGCTGTTCCGGTTCCGCGAGGGGGTCCGCGAGCCGGTGCCGATCGACGAGGTCGAGCCGGTCAAGTCGATCGTGCGGCGGTTCGCCACCGGCGCCATCTCCTACGGGTCCATCTCCCAGGAGATGCACGAGGTGCTGGCCATCGCGATGAACCGGATCGGCGGCAAGTCGAACACCGGCGAGGGCGGCGAGGACGCCGACCGGTTCGCCCGGGACGAGAACGGGGACCTGCGCCGCTCGGCGATCAAGCAGGTGGCCTCCGGGCGGTTCGGGGTGACCAGTGAGTACCTGGTCAACGCGGACGACCTGCAGATCAAGATCTCGCAGGGCGCCAAGCCCGGCGAGGGCGGCCAGCTGCCCGGCACCAAGGTCTACCCGTGGATCGCCAAGACCCGGTACTCCACGCCGGGCGTCGGGCTGATCTCCCCGCCGCCGCACCACGACATCTACTCCATCGAGGACATCAAGCAGCTCATCCACGACCTGAAGAACGCCAATCCCCGGGCCCGGGTGCACGTGAAGCTGGTGTCCGAGGTCGGCGTGGGCACGGTGGCCGCCGGGGTGGCCAAGGCCTACTCCGACGTGGTGCTCATCTCTGGGCACGACGGCGGCACCGGCGCCTCGCCGCTGTCCTCGCTCAAGCACGCAGGCACCCCGTGGGAGCTCGGGCTGGCCGAGACCCAGCAGACGCTGATCGCCAACAAGCTGCGCGACCGGATCGTGGTGCAGACCGACGGCCAGCTCAAGACCGGCCGGGACGTGGTGATCGCCGCGCTGCTGGGCGCCGAGGAGTACGGCTTCGCCACCGCGCCGCTGGTGGTGTCCGGCTGCATCATGATGCGGGTCTGCCACCTGGACACCTGCCCGGTGGGGGTGGCCACGCAGAACCCGGTGCTGCGCGCGAAGTTCACCGGCAAGGCCGAGTTCGTGGTCAACTTCTTCGAGTTCATCGCCCAGGAGGTCCGCGAGTACCTCGCGGCGCTCGGCTTCCGGAGCCTGTCCGAGGCCATCGGGCAGACCGAACTGCTGGACAGCCGCGCGGTGATCGAGCACTGGAAGGCCTCCGGGCTGGACCTGTCGCCGATCCTGCACCTGCCCTCGGGTACCGACCCGAACGCGCCCCGCCAGCGCACCAGGGAACAGGACCACGGCCTGGACAAGGCGCTGGACAACACCCTGATCCAGCTCGCCGAGGGTGCGCTGGACGCGGGTGAGCCGGTGCGGCTGGATCTGCCGGTCCGCAACGTGAACCGCACGGTGGGCACCATGCTGGGCTACCAGTTGACCCGACGGTGGGGCGGCGAGGGGTTGCCGGACGACACCATCGACGTCACCCTCACCGGCACGGCGGGCCAGTCGTTCGGCGCGTTCGTGCCCAAGGGCATCACCCTGCGGCTGGTCGGCGACGCCAACGACTACGTCGGCAAGGGCCTGTCCGGCGGGCGGATCACCGTGCGCCCGCACCCGGACTCGCAGTTCGTCGCGGAGAACAACATCATCGCCGGCAACGTGATCCTCTACGGCGCCACCTCCGGCGAGCTGTTCGTGCGCGGCATGGTCGGCGAGCGCTTCTGCGTGCGCAACTCCGGCGCGCTGGCCGTGGTGGAGGGCGTGGGCGACCACGGCTGCGAGTACATGACCGGCGGTCGGGTGGTGGTGCTCGGGCCGACCGGGCGCAACTTCGCGGCGGGCATGTCCGGCGGGATCGCCTACGTGCTCGACCTGAAAGTCGGCCGGGTCAACCCGGAGATGGTCGACCTGGACCCGCTGGACGAGCAGGACCGCTCGTTCCTGGCCGACGTGGTGGCCCGCCACCACGCGGAGACCGGCTCGGCGGTGGCGCACGCGCTGCTGGCCGACTGGGACACCGAGTCCACCCGGTTCACCAAGGTCATGCCCAAGGACTTCAAGCGGGTGCTCGCCGCCCAGGCGGCGGCCCAGCGCGACGGCCGGGACGTGAACGAGGCGATCATGGAGGCCGCTCATGGCTGACACCTCGATCAATCAGACCGCGGCCATGCGGCGGCCGACCATCAGCACAGAGGCCGCTCATGGCTGACACCTCGATCAATCAGACCGCGGCCATGCGACGGCCGACCATCAGCAGGGAGGCCGCTCATGGCTGATCCCAAGGGCTTTCTCAACACCGGCCGCCAGGCCCCGGCGCGCCGCCCGGTCGATCTGCGCCTGCTCGACTGGCACGAGGTCTACGAGGACTTCGGCCGCGACACCCTGGAGACCCAGGCCGGCCGCTGTATGAACTGCGGCATCCCGTTCTGCCACCAGGGCTGTCCGCTGGGCAACCTGATCCCGGAGTGGAACACGCTGGTCTGGCGCAAGGACTGGGCCGACGCGATCGAGCGGCTGCACGCGACGAACAACTTCCCGGAGTTCACCGGGACGCTCTGTCCCGCGCCGTGCGAGGCAGCCTGCGTGCTTGGCATCAACGACGACCCGGTGACGATCAAACAGGTCGAGATCGAGATCATCGACCGGGCGTTCGACGAGGGTTGGGTGACCCCGCGGCCGGCCAAGGTGCGCACCGGCAAGAAGGTCGCCGTGGTCGGCTCCGGCCCGGCCGGGCTGGCCGCCGCGCAACAGCTCACCCGGGTCGGCCACGACGTGGTGGTCTACGAGCGGGCCGACCGGATCGGTGGGCTGCTGCGCTACGGGATCCCCGAGTTCAAGATGGAGAAGCGCCGGCTGGACCGCCGGCTGGAGCAGATGCGCGCCGAGGGCACCGAGTTCCAGCCCGGCGTGGACGTCGGCGTGGACCTCACCGCCGAGGACCTGCGCGCGGACTACGACGCGGTGCTGCTGGCCGGCGGTGCGACGGCGTGGCGGGATCTGCCGGTCCCCGGCCGCGAGCTGATCGGTATCTACCAGGCGATGGAGTACCTGCCGCCGTCGAACCGGGTACAGCAGGGCGACCTGGAGCGCTCCCCGATCCACGCCGAGGGCAAACACGTGGTGATCATCGGCGGTGGGGACACCGGCGCCGACTGCCTGGGCACCGCGCACCGCCAGGGGGCCGCCTCGGTGACCCAGCTGGAGATCTTGCCGACCCCGCCGGGCAGCCGACCTGACACGCAGCCCTGGCCGACCTACCCGATGGTCTACCGGGTCACCTCGGCGCACGAGGAGGGTGGCGAGCGCGTCTTCGCGGTCAGCACCCAGGAGTTCCTCGGTGACGCGGACGGGCACCTGCGAGCGCTGCGGCTGGCCGAGGTGGTCTCCGAGGGCGGCAGGTTCGTCCCGGTGCCCGGCAGCGAGCGGGACCTGCCCGCCGACCTGGTGCTGCTGGCCATGGGCTTCGTCGGGCCGGAGAAGGGCAAGCTGCTGCAGGGGCTGGGCGTGGAGTACGACCAGCGCGGGAACGTCGCCCGCGACGCCGACTTCATGACCAACGTGCCCGGGGTGTTCGTCGCCGGGGACATGGGCCGGGGGCAGTCGCTGATCGTGTGGGCCATCGCCGAGGGCCGTGCCGCGGCCGCCGGGCTGGACCGCCACCTCACCGGGCGCAACGTGCTGCCCGCCCCGATCGCCCCCACCGACCGCCCATTGGCCTGAGCCCATCCGCTCGCCCAACCCCGCTCACCCGAACAACCGTGATCAACAGGACATCACGGTTGTTCGGGCTGTCCGACGCCGAGCGCTACCCGCACCGCGCCACACTCCCGTGCCAGATCTCCGCGACGACCCCCGAACCGCCGCACTGACGTTGAGTGGTACAGGAGTCTGCTTTGATCATGGACGTGCCAGGACTGACGTTACAGTGATCATGGCCTACGTCCCATGCTCGGACCAGCCACCCCGAAGATCGGCGTTTCGGTGGCTAGAAGGACGTGTGACGTCCTTTTCGGCACCCAAACGCCGATCATGGGGGCCGGGGGCCGGGGGCCGGCTAGTCAGGCCCGGTCGTACCGGGGTCAGCCCGAGGCCGGGGTCCCGGTTGTGGCGCTCACCGGCGGCGGCTCCCCGTTGTGGCCGTGGTCCGGTACCGCATCGATGCTCATCTGGTAGCTGACCAGCAGGATCACCGCGGCGACGGTGGAGACGATCCAGAGGGTGATCCGGCGCATGCCAGGTTCTCCGTTCGGGGATTGCGGGGTGAGGGCCGAGGGTCGACTCCCAGGGTTGAGGTGGTCCCTATGCGCCCGATGAGGATCACGGCAGAGCTGCCTACGCACCCAGCGCCTGCCGCTCACCGCGCCCGCTCAGCGCCGCCGGATGAGCACCTCCTGGGTCACCGAGGCCACCAGCCGGCCGTCCTGGCTGAAGAACCGACCCCTGGCGAGCCCGCGGCTGGACGCGTAGCTGGGGCTGTCCATGTCGAACAGCAGCCACTCGTCGGCGCGGAACGGGCGGTGGAACCACACGGCGTGGTCCAGGGAGGCGAACTGGGGCACACCGGGTTCGTCGCGGTGGGCGAGCCCGGCGGTGCCGGCCAGCCGGATGTCGGAGATGTAGGTCAGCGCGCACACGTGGCTCAGCGGCGCGTCCGGCAGCCGGTCCTTCGCCCGCACCCACAGCCGCTGGCGCGGGCCCCGCCCCTCGTCCGGCAGCCCCTCGCCCGGGTCGCCGATGTAGCGGATCTCCAGCACCGCCTGGCGGATGGGCAGGGCGTCGATCTCGGCCAGGTCGCCGTCGTCCGGCCCGGCCACCTCGGGCATGGCCGCCTGGTGCTCACTGCTGGGCTCGGCCCGCTGGAAGGACGCGGACAGGCTGAAGATGGTCTCCCCGTCCTGGATGGCCACCACTCGGCGGGTGGTGAACGAACCCCCGTCCCGGGTGCGCTCCGCCTCGTAGATGATCGGCCGGTCGGTGCGGCCGGCGCGGATGAAGTAGCCGTGCAGCGAGTGCACGCCGCGGTCGTCCGGCACGGTCGCCCCGGCGGCGGTCAGCGCCTGCGCCGCGACGTGCCCGCCGAACGCCCGCTGCGGCGAGCCCTGGTGGCACCAGCCGCGGAACAGGTTCTCCTCGATCCGCTCCAGCTCGAGCAGGTCGCTGATCTTGGGATGCACGGTCCCACCCCCCTCGTCGCCCAAACATTAATGTGGCCCCGTGTCCCCCGTGTCCCGCGGCCGGAAGAAGAAGCGCCGGACGCCACCCCGCGCCGGTGCCGCGCCCCGCGCCGGTGCGGGGGCGGTGCTGCCGCCGTTGCGTTCTGCGCTGCCGCCCGGGGCCCGGTACACCACCGCCGACCTCGGCCCGACCCACCGGGTGATCCACCGGGAGTTGACCGCCCGGGGCTGGGCGCTGGACACGAAGGGCGGCGACTGGGGGCCGGCGTGGTACTACCCGCCGTCGGTGCCCGGCGACTGGGACCCGGACGACCCGCGCTGGGACGAGGACCGCTCGGTGGCGCTCACCCCGACCCGGCTGAGCCAGGACCGGGACCGGAGCCTGGCGGTGGAGCGGGCCGGGCCGGTGCGCAGTGGGCCGCTGGGCGAGCAGTACAGCTACCCGGACCTGTCGGCGGTGCTCGCGCAGGCCGACCGGATCGAGTCCTGGCGGGCCACCGACCCGAGGACGGACCCCCGCTGGCCGCAACCGCCCGGCGGCTGGCCGGACTGGCTGTGGACGGTGCCCTACCTCGGCTCGGCGCACCCCGGCGCCCCCGACCTGGGGCCGATCGCGGCGGGCGCCAACTGCCAGCGCTACGCCTACGCCGTCCTCGAGCTGTTCGGCCGCCACCTGCCGCCGCTGCGCTCCGCCGAGCTGTGGGCCGACCCGGCGCACTCCGACCAGGTGAGCACCGATGCGCCGGAGCCGCTGGACATCTGGCTGTTCCACGACTCGCCGGACCCGCACGGCGCGCACGTCGGCCTGTGGATGTGCCGGGGGCAGGTGCTGCACCTGTGCCGCGAGGTGGGCGTCCCGGCGGTGTGGACCCCGGAGACGTTCAGCGCCGCCAACCGCTACTCCGTGCTAGTCGGCGCGAAAAGACCCGTGAGTGGTTAGCGTTGCTCTGGCAACGCTAACCACTCACGGGGTCTGAGCAGGGGAAACGGGCAGCGAGACGAGGGTGCCGCTGGGCAGTCGGCGCCGCAGCGCGGCCTCCGGGTCTCCCTCGAGGAACCGCCGGATGCGGCCGCGCCGGGGCGACTCGAGCACGACGTGGCGCGCGCCTCGGGTCCTCGCCACCCTGGTGAACGCCTTGGCCGGGTTGCGGGTGATCACCACCTCGCCGTCGGCGGGGACCCCGAGGTGACCGAGCGCCTCGATGGCGTCGGACACGATGCCGCGCTGCTCCTCGCGTTCGGCCGGCGAGGGCAGCAGCCCCGGGTTGGGCAGCCCGAACGCCGAGCCGTGCACCCGGGCGATGCTCACCACCGCGACCGGTCCGCCCTCGGCCAGCCGAGCGGCCCGGGCGACGGCGGCGCGGCTCAACGGTTGACCCACCGACGCCAGCACCACGGCGACCGGGGCGCTGGGCCGAGGGCTCCCGCGCGGTCGGCGACCCAGCGGCCAGGTCACCATCCGCTCACTTCTCCTCGGCGGGCAGCGCGGCCGGCCCGCTCAGGCTCATCGCGCCGGTGACCCCGGCCGCGGCCGCCCGCCTGCGGTCCGAGCTCGCCCGCCACCAGTAGAGCGGGAAGTACAGGCACATGATGCCCAGGCCCAGCAGGAAGAGGAAGGGAGTCTCGTCCGGCCCGACGACGATACGCGGCGCATTGAACCCGCCGTACCAATAGACGACCATCCAGAAAACGAAGATGCCGAGCGCTATCCACCGGACAAAGTTCGGCAGCCGGTACGGCCGGTGCACATCGGGCCGCATCTGCCGGTACACGAAATAGCCGGCCAACGCCACGGCACAGGCAAACAGATAGCCGGCGTTGGAGAAGATGTAGATCCGCGCCGGAGAGCCGAACAGCACCACGACCATCGAGCAGACCACGTTGAACATCATCGCCCTGGCCGGGACGCCGTGCTGGTTGGTCCGCCCGAACCAGCGCGGCAACATCCCGTCCTCGGCCGCCTGGTAGATCGACCGGCCGACGCCCATGATCGCGTTGAGCACGGATAGCAGCAGGGCGAGGACCAGCGGGATCCCGATGAACCACTTGACCCAGCTGGTGTCCCCGAAGAGGTGGCGGGCGAAGTCCGTGTACAAGGTCAGCGGGTCCGCGCTGGACAACGCCGCCCCGAGCACGCCGACGAACACGATGGGTGTCATCACGTAGATGAACACACCGTAGATTCCCTCGGCCGTCATCGCGATCTTGGTGTCCCGCCCAGGGTTCCGACATTCTCCGACATAACACGCCGCGGCTTCCATCGCGATGACATTCCAGGTGATCGGGAACATCCAGCCGAAATAGAACGCCGGGCTTCCGGTCACCCCGGCCGGCGGATGGAAACCAGCCAGGTTGGCCGGATCGAAACTGCCCGCCTTGAAGAACGGCAGAAAGATGAGCGCGGTGAGCGGCAGCATGGAGAGCACGCCGAGCGCGGTGGCGAATCCCGCGCCGAGCCGGATGCCGAGGTGGCACGGAACGTAGAGCACCAGCAGGCCGACCAGGGAGATCCCCAGCACCGTGTAGCTGATCGGCGCGCCCACCGAACCGAACGGATCGATCGTCCTGCCCTGCGGGATCTCCAGCAACGAGGTCAGGTAGGACGCGGTGAGGATCATGTTGATGGGCGCGACCGGGAACCAGCCCAGCCAGTACGACCAGCCGGAGAATCCGCCGATGTGCCGGGCCACGCGGTCGCCCACGAGCGGTCGGAACGACTCGGCGGCGTACGAGGGCACCCCGCCGGTCCGGTCCGGCCACATCGTTGCCAACTCCGCCAGGCACAGACACAGGACCAGCCCGAAGACTGTATTGATGCCCATGTAGAGCACGGCCGATGCGCCCATGCCGGCCACCGCGAGCGGAGCGATGCCAGTGACCAGGATCGTCCCGGCTAGGCCGATGACGAACGCGCCCCACCAGTTGGTCTGCCTACGCAGCCCGATTTCCAGCACGTCGATGCCCGGGTCGCCGCTCATAGCGCCTCTCGTGCTCGGCGGAGCGGCCACACCCCGCCCCGGCTGCCATGACCACTCGCCTATGCCTCTGACCTGGGCAGTTACTAGCTGACCAGGCACTGAGCAGGGAACGGTCCTAACTCCAGACCTCGGACCATTGAGGTTGTGCGACAGCACACACCCCGATCGGGTGATCAGTCAAGGGCTGCGGCCGGCCGTCACTCAGCTGGCCGCGCCCAGCGCCGCCGGCGAGCGGGGCAACTGGGCGCGCTGCGCAGGGCCGGCGAGCAGGCAGCTGGCCGCGCTGCGCACGGCCGGCGAGCGGGCCCGGTTTCCGGCGCTTTTGTCTCCCGGACTCCCGGCCAGAGGCGTATAGCCTCGCAATATGATCCGCGCGGTCACGTCCCAGACCTTGACGCAAGCGGTCGCCGAACACCTTCGAACCCTCATCCATCGAGGCGAGGTCGGCCCCGGTGACCGGCTCCCCGCCGAGCGTGAGCTCGCCGAGCAACTCGGCGTGGCCCGGATCAGCCTGCGGGAAGCGATCAAGATCCTGCAACACGACGGCTACGTTCGGGTCCGCCGGGGCGCGCAGGGCGGCACCTACGTGACCGAGCTGACGCAGCCACTGGAGCAATGGCGGATGCGGATGCGGACCCAGGCCGGTGAGTTCGACGACATCATCGACTTCCGCATTGCCCTCGAAACCGACGCCGCGCGACTCGCCGCGCTCCGGCGCAACCAGTCCGACCTGGCCAAACTCCGCGACTCGATCCAGCAACTCGGGCAGGCCAGCGGCCACGCCGCTTTCCGGCTGACCGACTCCCAGTTCCACGGCGGGCTGGCCAGGGCGGCGCGCAACCTGCGCCTGGAGGCCGCCATCGAGTCGGCCCGCGGCGAGCTGTTCAGCCCGCACGACCTGCTGCCCTACGTCGACCCGATCGAGGAGTCGAGGCGGGACCACCAGCAGATCTACGACGCGGTCCGAGACCGCGACCCGGCCGCCGCCGCGGCCGCGACGCGCGAGCACATCGAACGCACCCGCCACCAACTGCGCGAGATCGTCTTCGGCCGTCCGGACGGCCCGCCACCCCCCGACTGACCCCGCCGCGACGGCACACACCGTCAGGTCGCCGCACACATCGCCCAACGTGTGTGCGGCGACGCGACGCTGTGTGCCGACCGGTGGATCGGCCACCCCGGCGCCGAGCCGGATCCCGCCGCGACGCGGGCGAACAGGCCGAGCGGCGGCGGGCACGAGGTCAGGTGAGGTGGTCGAACTCGCCTGCTCTGACACCCGCGAACAGCGCGCGGATCTCGGCGCGGCTGAACTGCAGGATGGGCCCGTCGGGGACCTTGGAGTCACGGATCCCGATCACGCCGCCAACGGTGGCCAGCTCGACGCAGCTCTGATCCGGTTTGCTGGCCGTTGCCTTGCGCCACGCCGCCACGTCGAACGCCGACCTGGGCAGGTACTCACTCGGGTGCACTGCTGACGCCCTTCCGTTGGAGCTAGGTGTACTCGTCCGCCACCTTTCCGATGAACTCGCTGGATTCAGTCGGCCCCAGTGCGGCGGCTTGAAGGTGGCCCCAGAGTCGCTCGTGGATGGCCACCTGGTGTTGGTCGTCGTGGTAACTCGAGTCGACGGACTGCTCGACGTAGACAAAGTCGAGCGGCGCCGCGATCCCCGGGCCGGGCACGTGCAGCAGCGCGAAACTCTGCGAGACGTAGACCGTGCGACTCGGGCTGGCGAACGGCAGCACCTGCAGCTGCACGTTCGGCAGGGCGGCGACCTCGAGTAGGTGCAGCATCTGCTCGCGCATCGCCTGGTGGTCGCCGTACTCCCGGCGCAGCGCCGACTCGGACAACACGAAGCTGACCGACGGCGGGTTGTCCGGCCGGGTCAGCAGCGCCTGGCGCTCCCGGCGGGCCGCGACCAAGTCATCCGGGTTCACCGGACTGCCATACGGGCTCGGCGCGCTGCACAGGGCCCGGATGTAGGACTCGGCCTGGAGCAGACCGTGCACGATCTCCGACTGGAGGATGCGCATCCGGCTGCTGTTGCGCTCCAGGTCGACCAGCAGCCGCGCCGACTCCCGGTAGACCGCCCGGTAGCCGCTCCAGTCGCCCCGCTGGCCGAGGTTGCGGGCCAGGTCGACCAGCACCCGGGCCAGGTCCGGCTCGGCGCCGTAGAGCTCGGCGAGCAGCTTCGTGTCACCCGGCGAGATCTTGGACTGCCCCAGGTGGATGCGGCTGATCTTGCTGACCCGGCAGCCCAGCTCCAGGGCGGCCCGCTCCGAGCTCACGCCGGAGTCCCGCCGGAGCCGCTCCAACTCATGGAGCAACATCAACAGCGGCACCGTCTGCGTGACTGGCATGTCCGGCGGACCCTTCCCGCGGCGTCTGTCCTTCCCCTGCACAAGCAGTATCGACCACGTGTCTCGCGGCTTTTGACATCACCCATGTGGGCACTAGCTTGAAATAGGAATTCCTATATTATTGTTTTCCTACTTCAATTGATCGCCGATGTTAGGAAGTCGCACAATGCTCGACCTTCGATGCGTCACGCAGGCCTCGATGCCCGGTCCGCGAACAAGGCGCGGGTCGGGGCTGTGCCCGAGCGAGGTGCACACGGCTGGCACGGAACCCTCGGCTCGCGTACCGACGCCCGTACGCGAGCCGGCCCGTGGTGTGCACCACCGCCGGCCCGCGCGACCGACGCGACCATCCCGGTGCCGCCTCGGTCGTGCGGGCCAGCCGTCGACGGCGGTGCGGCCATGAACCCTCGGGCCGACGACCGACGTCGGCCGCGGTCGGGCGGGTGATGGGACCGTGAACCCCCAAGCGGACGACCCGACGCCGGCCGCGGCGTTGTTCCTGGTCAACAATGGCCCCGCGGCGTGGCGGGCCATGCTGGCCGAGCACCTGCCGGACGCGGGTGGGCACTGCGCCGGGTGTTCCTCGACGGTGCTGGCCTCCCCCGTCTGGCCATGCTCCCTGCGCGCGATCGCCGAAGCCGCCCAGCGCCTCGCCGCCGCGAGAGGTACACCAGGCGGCTCCAGAGCATGATCAAACCCGACTGGTGTACCACTCGGCGGCGGGCACGGGGGCCACCGGGGCGGCGGGCAGCGGGCCCGGCGGCGGGTGGCGGCCACCGGGGCGGCGGGCGCCACGGAGCACCGGGCGGCTACCTCCCGTTGAGGGTCGACCAGGCGAACGCCACGTCCTCTGCGGTGGTGTGCAGGTAGCCGATGGCCAGCCGCAGCACGATCCGGTCGGCCAGCCGGGTGTGGGTGATGAAGATGTCCCCGCTCCGGTTCACCCGCTCCACGATGGCCAGGTTCTCCTCATCGGTGCCGTTGAAGCGGAAGCACACCAGCGACAGCGACACGTGCACCAGCTCCCAGCGCGGGTCAGCCTCGACCCAGCCGGCGAAGTCGTGGGCCAGCCGCACGCCCCGGCGGATGAACTCCTGGATGCCGCCCCGGCCGAAGCAGCGCATCGCCGCCCAGAGCTTCAGCGAGCGGAACCGGCGGCCCAACGCCGGGCCGTAGTCGGCCAGGCTCGGCGGCTCGTCGTCGGTACGCAGGTACTCCGGCACGATGGTGAACGCCTCGCGGAACGCCCCCGGGTGGCGGGTGAACAGCGCCGAGCAGTCCGAGGGCACCAGCAGCCACTTGTGCGGGTTGACCACCAGCGAGTCGGCCAACTCCACCCCGGCCTGCGAGCCGCGGAACTCCGGGCAGGCCCAGGCGCTGCCCGCGTAGGCGGCGTCCACGTGCAGCCACACGCCGCGGGCGCGGCAGAGCTCGCCGATCTCCGGGGTCGGGTCGAACGAGGCGGCCGACGTGGTGCCCGCGGTCGAGACCACCGCCGCCACGTCACCCCGCTCCAGCTGCTCCGCCACCGCCGAGGTCAGCATCCGGAACTCGGGGTCGGTGGCCACCTTGCGGGCCTCCATGCCCAGGATCCGGACGTCCTTCTCCACCGAGGAGTGCGCGTGCTCGGAGAACACCACCGCGCTGTGCCCGGTCCGGTGTCGGGCGGTGACCAGCGCCGCGAGCGTGGAGGTGGACGCGGTGTCCTCGATGTGGCCGTGCCAGCCCTCGCCCAGGCCGAGCAGGTCGGCCAGCCAGGACATGGTGACCTGCTCCAGCTCGGTGGACGCCGGCGAGGCCCGCCAGACCAGCGCGACCTGGTTCAGCGTGGCGGCCAGTAGCTCGGCCAGGATCGCCGGCTCGGAAGAGGTGGTGGCGAAGTAGGAGAAGAACCGCGGGTGCTGCCAATGCGTGATCCCGGGCAGGATCACCCGATCCATGTCGGCCAGCACCGTGGAGAACGGCTCGCCGGTCTCCGGCATCCGCTCGGGCAGCGACGCGGCGATGTCGCCGGGCTTGACCTGGGCCATCACCGGGTACTTCCGCGCGTTCTCCAGGTAGTTCGCCGCCCAGTCGACCGTGGCGTACCCGTCGCGCCGCAGGTCGAAGGTGGGAATCACGCCGGGGCCGTCGTCGGGCTGGGGCACGGTGGTCCTTCCGTGGACGGTGTTGCGTAGGTGTACGCAGAGCAAAGCGTGCACCGAGTATCGGCGATCCGCGCATCACGGAGTAAACGCCGGCGGGCCTCGGCTACCCGGTGGGCAGGTCGACCGTCACGGCGTACCGGAACCGGTCGCCCCGGTAGTAGATCTCCGCGACGTCGATGACCCGCCCGCACTCGTCGTAGGTCAGATTGTGCGAGTACAGGATGGGCGCCAGCAGGTCGGTCCTCAACAGCCTGGCCACCCTGGGCTCGGCGGCCACCGCCCGCAGCTCGTTGTCGTAGCGCCGCAGATCCACGCCGACCTTCTCGATCAGCACCTTCGTCATGGGCGCCGCCTCCAGGTACCCGTCGGTGATCCGGTCGGCGTGCTCGGGCCGCAGGTAGTTCTCCACATAGCTGACCGGCTCGCCGCGGTCGAACCGCAGGCGCTGGAACCGCACCAGCTCGCCCGCCCCCGGGAAGTGCTCGGCCAGCTGGGCGGGCACCGGTAGCCGGGTCCGGGCGAGCACCTGGGTGGATTCGCTGGCCTGCTGGTCGAGCATGCTCTGCACGGAGCCCAGCAGCCGCAGCGGCGTGTGGCCAGGCCGCCCCGGGCGGATGAACGTGCCGCGCCGGCGCTGCCGGCTGACCAGCCCCTCGGACTCCAGGGTGGCCAGCGCCTGGCGGACGGTGGCCACGCTGACGCCGTAGTACCTGGCCATCTCCGCCTCGGTGGGCAGCCGCAGCGCGTCGTCCGACCCCCGGCGGGCGATGGTCTCCCGCAGGCTCCGGCTGACCTGGAACCACAGCGGCAGCGGCCCCAGGTTCGCGTCCGGCACGGGCTCGGCGCGGTCCAGCGGGAACAGCTGGCTCCCGTCCGTCACCGCGCGACCGGGGCCCTGTCAGTGACCCCGTCGACGAAGTTGCGCTGCAGCCCGGCCCACACCGCGTCGTAGTCCGGCTGGCGGTAATCGGCTTCGGCGGCGTGCTGGGTGAGCCGCAGCGTCCACCTGGTCTCGAACATGAACGCCAGTGTGTCGGCCAACCTTTGCGGCGCCAGCTCGGCCGCGCTGGCCTTCTCGAACGTCTCCACGTCGTTGCCGTGCGAGGCGAACGTGTTGTGCAGGCTGGACCCGCCCGGCACGAACCCCTCCGCCTTGGCGTCGTACTCGCCCCGGACCAGGCCCATGAACTCGGCCATGATGTTGCGGTGGAACCACGGCGGCCGGTAGGTGTCCTCGCCGACCAGCCAGCGCGGCGGGAAGATCACGAAGTCCGCGTTGGCCAGGCCCGGGGTGTCGGTCGGTGAGGTGAGCACCGTGAAGATGGACGGGTCCGGGTGGTCGAAGCTGATCGTGCCGAGGACCATGAAGCGCGCCAGGTCGTACTTGTACGGGTAGAGGTTGCCGTGCCAGCCGACCACGTCCAGCGGGGAGTGGTCGTAGTCGGCCGCCCAGAGGTTGCCGCCGAACTTCTGCACCACCTGGACCGGCTCGTCCCGATCTTCGTAGGCTGCGGTGGGTGCCAGGAAGTCCCGCTCGTTGGCCAGCCCGTTCGCCCCGATCGGGCCGCGCTCGGGCAGCGTGAACGCGGCGCCGTAGTTCTCGCAGAGGTAGCCGGCGGCCGTGGCGTCCAGCAGCTCGACCCGGAACCGGATCCCGCGCGGCACCACCGCGATCTCCCCCGGCGACACCTCGAGCCGACCCAGCTCGGTGTGCAGCAGCACCGAGCCGCTCCACGGCACGAACAGCAGCTCGCCGTCGGCGTTCACGAAGTACCGGTCGGTCATCGACGTGTTCGCCGCGTACAGGTGGATGCCGATGCCCGCCTGGGTCAGCGTGTCCCCGTTGCCGCCGACGGTGGTCAGCCCGGACACGAAGTCGGTCGGCTCGACGGGCATCGGCAGCGGGTCCCACCGCAGCCGGTTGGGGTCCGGCTCGACGTCGGTGAACGGGGCGCTGCGCAGCAGGCCGTTGCCGATCCGCCGGAACTCGGGGTGCGCCGCGGACGGTCGGATCCGGTAGACCCAGCTGCGCCGGTTGACCGCGCGGGGCTGGGTGAACGCCGTGCCGCTGAGCTGCTCGGCGTACAGCCCGAGCGGCGCCCGCTGCGGCGAGTTCCGCCCCTGCGGCAGCACCCCGGGGACCGCCTCGCTCACGTGCTCGTTGCCAAAACCGGACAGGTAGGTCAGCGCGGCGCCCATGCCCCTCGGCCCTCTCATGATTTGATTGATTCGCTTAATAGAATCATTAACGGCCGACAGCGTCAAGTGGAGTCGGTGGTGGAGTTGTCGGCAGGGTCGCGGCCGAGAGCGGTTCCTGAGCCGGGGGCCGGTCAGCGAGCGACCGTTACCGAACTCCACCACAGGCAGGTTGACGGGCCGGAAACCTGTCTGCTGCGCAGCTCGACGCCACGCCGGCCACGGGTGGTGGGGTGGCGGCCAGTGTGTGAGCTGGCGCGCCGGGTACGTGGTTTTCATGGTCAATTGAACGGTGTGCTCTCTTGATCAGGGGCTGAGGGAGCATGGTGTTCTGTTGACCATGGAGGGCGGCTGCCTGGGGTGGCGCGGACGCCGGGCGCGCACCGCGGGCGCCGAGCGTGCCCGACTGACCGGTGCCTGCCTGGGCCGCACCGGCTGCTGGCCGCCGCGCAACCAGAGCACTGGACAACGGCAGCCACCCACCACATCGGCTGCCCGCCACGCCTGGCGTTACCGAACTCCACCACAGGCAGGTTTAGGCGCGCGCCGACCTGTCTACTGTGCAGCTCGGTAACGAGCGGCCGCACTGGGGCCCGCACGGCGCGACAGCGCATCGCGCGACGCCGTACGCGGCGGACTACGCCGCGCGGCCGACGTCTTTCGTCCGGCCAGGGCCATGCAGTCGGGCGACCCGGACCACGACGTCTGTGAGGCCGGCCCGGTCGAAGTCACGGCGGAACCGGTCCGCGATCTCGAGCACGCGCAACCCGTCGAATGGGCCGTGAGCATCGGTTTCGAACGTCTGCGGGTCAACGATCAGCACGATGTAGCCGTCGCACACGTCGAGTCCCGCGACGCGGTCGACCAGCCAGCTCGGCAATGGTTCGAACTCTGGGTCCTCCACGGTCAATCACCTCCACAGCCGGATGTCGCCGCGGCGGCGCCATTGGTTACCTCAACTAACCCGTATGTGTGGCACCCGATCGAGCCCTGCCGATGGCGTGGTTGCAGCGCGCGCCGGCGCGGCGCCAGCCCGGCGTAGATCCGGCCCGTTCAGGTCGGGTACTCGCGGTCCAGCGCGTCGATCTCCTCGGCGAACGCCCGGCGCATCGCCGCCTTGTCCACCTCGTCCAGCCAGGTGGCGTCCACCCCGTTCAGCACCAGCTCGCGGACCTGCTCGCGACTGTGGTTGTTCTGTCCGCAGAACTTCACGTACTCGGTGCCGATGTCGGTGTGGAACATGGTCGGGTCGTCCGAGTTGAGCATCACCCGCAACCCGGCCTCGATCATCCGGTTGATCGGGTGGGTGGTCAGGTCCGGCCAGCCGTAGACCACGGCGGTGGAGGTGGGGCAGACGGTGAACAACACCCCCTCGTCCCGGCAGCGGGCCACCACCGCCGGGTCCTCCAGGATGTGGTAGCCGTGGTCCAGGCGCTCGCAGCCGAGCAGGTCCAGGCAGGTGGTCACGTTGGCGGCCGGGCCGTCCTCGGCGCAGTGGCTGGTCAGCCGCAGCCCGGCGGCCTTGGCCACCCGGTAGGCCTCGACGAACTTCTCCGGCGGGTCGGGCGCCTCCGCCGCGTCCATGCCGAGGCCGATCAGCTCCGGGCGGCGATGCGCCACCACCTCCTCCACCATCTGCCGGGCCACCTCGGGCGGGTCCTGCCGGTATACGTCGGCGATCAGCGCGCAGCCCACCCCGAAGTCGGCTTCGGCCGCCCGCGCCCCGTCCACCAGCCCGTCGATCACGGTGGCCACCGGGATGCCCCGCGCGGTGTGCAGCGTCGGGTTGAAGAACATCTCGCGGTAGCGGAGGTTGCCCAGCTTCACCCCGTCCTCAAGCGTCTCGTAGGCGATCCGGGCGAAATCCTCCCGGTCGATCACCGTCGAGTTCACCGCCGCGTAGATCTCCAGGAACTCGTAGATCGTTGCGTACCGGTAGATCTCATCCACCTCGGTGGTGGGCAGCGGGATGCCGTGCTTGGCCGCCAGCTCGACCACGGTGGCCGGCCGCAGCGTGCCCTCCACGTGGCAGTGCAGCTCGACCTTGGGCAGCCGTCGCAGGTACTCCTCGAAGGCCGGTGTGGCACCGGCGGGCGAAGTGGTCACCGACCAGACGCTATTACGACCGCCGGCGCCGCACCGATATCGCGGTTGGCGTGGTACGCGAAGTGGCCGCCCGGGACGTAGGTGACCGTGGGGGCGAAAGCCGCCTTGCCTGGGGTGGGTGCGGCCGTGGGGGCCTCGGCGCGGTGCAGCAGCACCGCGATACCCACCGCGGCGGCCACGGCGATCAGCACCGCGGCGGCGAGCAGCGCCGCCGCCGGCCTGATCCGGCGGCCTCCCCCCCGGCCGGTCGCCGCGGCCGCCCGGCCAGTTGGGCCGACGGTCGCCGCCGCCGGCCACCGAGCTGGGCCCAAACCACCCGTCGGTGCCAGGTAACCCGGACTCGCGGCCGGGCGGCCGCGCCGCCGGCCCGGCGGCGGCGCCGGGCCACCCGCCGGATAGAACAGCGGGCGCCCGGACGGCTGCACCGGGTAACCGCCAGGCCGCGGGTTGCGTGCGGGCCGGAGGTTGCCACCGGACCGCGTGATGCCTCCAGGCCGGGCGGGATACCCACCGGGGGGCGGCTGCGCGCCACCGCCACCGGGCGGCGGCGCGGGGTAGCCGCCGGGCGGCGGCGGCGCGGGGTAGCCGCCGGGCGGCGGCACGGCTTCGCCGGGCAGTTGTGCGGCACGGCCACCGGGCGGCTGCATCCCTTCGCCGGGCCGGGCGACCGGGCCGGCGACCGGGGAAGCCGCGGGGGAGCCATCGCGGCGGGACGGCTCGACGGGCTCCGGGACCTGGGCAGCCACCGCGCTGTTCCGGTCGGCGCCCTCGATCGCCCCCGCCGCCACCAGGGTGACCGCGCCGAGCGCCACCGCGTACTTCGGGTGGGTGTCCGCCACCGTGGGGCGCCCCAGCGCCTCGGACACCATCTTGCCGACCAGCGGGATCCGCGACGAGCCGCCGACCAGCAGCACCGCGCTCAGCTCGTCCGGGGACACCTGTGCGGACCCCAGCGTCCGCTCGAGTACCCCGACCGTCTGCTCGATCCGTGCCCGCACCAGATCCTCGAACTGGTCACGGGTGAGCCGGACCTCGGCGTGCTGGCCGGGCAGGATGACCGGCACCACCACCTCGGTGTCGACGGACAGCGCCTCCTTCGCCAGCACGCAGTCCTGGCGCAACCGGCTCAACGCCACCAGGTTGTCCGGTTCGCGGCGGTCCAGTTCGTCGAGCGCGCCCTTCAGCGAGACGTTGACGTGGCTGAGCACGGCGTCGTCGAAGTCGATGCCACCCAGCCGCTCGATCCCCTCGGGGGTGCCGAGGATCTCGATCCCGCCCGCCCGCCGGCGCAGCAACGTGACGTCGAACGTCCCACCGCCGAGGTCGTACACCGCGAGGGTCTCGCCGTCGACCAGCTGGCGAGTGCTGGCGTAGTGCGCGGCGGCGGCCTCCGGCTCGGTCACCACCCGGGCGTGCGGCAGCCCGGCGCGCAGCGGCACCTCCTCGAACAGACCGCGGCGGAACGGCCCCCAGTTCGCCGGGTAGGTCAGCGCCACCCGGTCCGGCGCCGCCCCCTCCAGCCCGGTGACCTTGTCCAGCACGTCCTTCAGCAGCGCCGCCAGCAGGTCGAGGACGTCGTGCGAGCTGCCGCCGAGGATCACCGGGGTGGGATCACCCAGCCGCCGTTTGAAGCTCCGCGCCACCCGGTCCGGATCGTTCATTGCCCGTCGGTTGGCCGCATCCCCGGTCACCAGAGAGCCGTCCTCGCGCAGGTAGACGACCGATGGCGCGACCACCGTGCGGTCGCCCAGGGTGAGCATCTCCTGGTGGGTATCCCGGGAGATGGCCGCCGCGACGAACGTCGTACCGAGGTCGACGCCCAGGCAGTAGCCGGCATCCCCTGGACCGAGCACCACACCGGTAGGGCGGTCCGAGGGCCAGTTCGTCACCATGCTCCCTTCATCCGTGCACGCCGAGACGGCGGTCCCCCGACCGCGCACCACGATGACCTCGGGTGCTTGCAATGCGCTTGTCGCGGGCTTACAGAATTGGTCCTGCCCGCCGGGCCGCGGTCCGACGGCCCGCACCCGCCCGAACGACAGGAGCGCCGATGACCGAGGCCGCCCGGACCACCCCCGCGTTGACCCTGGCGGACGTCCGCGCCGCCGCCGGGCGGATCGCTGGGGTCGCGCACCGCACCCCGGTGCTGACCTCCCGCACGCTCGACGCGCGGACCAACTCCACCGTACTGCTCAAGGCGGAGAATCTGCAGCGAGCCGGCGCGTTCAAGTTTCGCGGCGCCTACAACCGGATCTCCAGCCTGACCGCCGAGCAGCGCGCCCGGGGCGTCGGCACCACATCCTCGGGCAACCACGCCCAGGCCGTCGCGCTGGCCTGCGCGCTGCTGGGGATCCGGGCGACCGTGCTGATGCCGGAGGACGCCCCGGCGGTGAAGCGGGCGGCGACCGAGGGCTACGGGGCCACCGTCGTGACCTACGACCGCTACCGCGAGGACCGGGACGCGCGGGGCCGCGAGCTGTTCGAGGAGCGGGGGCTGGTGCCGGTGCCGCCGTACGACGACCCGTACATCATGGCCGGCCAGGGCACCGCCGCGCTGGAGCTGATCGAGGACGCCGGACCGCTGGACACGCTGGTGGTGCCGGTCAGCGGTGGCGGGCTGATCGCCGGCTGCGGAACCGCCGCGCGCGCCCTGCTCCCGGACGTGGAGCTGATCGGCGTGGAGCCGGCCGCCGGGGACGACACCGCCCGCTCACTCGCCGCCGGTCACCGGATCGGCATCCCGGTACCCCGTACGGTCGCCGACGGCCTTCAGGTGAACATCCCCGGCGAGCTCACCTTCGAGGTCAATCGCCGTCAGATCGACGAGATCCTGCTGGTCGAGGACCGGGACATGATCGACACCATGGCGCTGCTCTTCGAGCGGCTGAAGATCGTGGTGGAGCCCTCGGGGGCCACGGCGCTGGCCGCGGTGCTGACCAACCCGGAACGGTTCGCCAGGCGGCGGGTCGGCGTCATCCTGTCTGGCGGCAACATCGGGGTCGAGCGGTTCATCGAGTTACTTGCCGGCGCATCAAGCTGATCGCAAGGTGACTGGGCGACGCTGTTGCCGGTCGTAGGCCGGTGGGCCGACGGGAGCGGAGGAACAGCGGAAATGGGACGTGCGTGGCGGGGCCGGGCGGCCTGCGGTGTGGTACTGGTGGTCGGGTTGGCCGGTTGCGCGGGCAATGTCGCCCCCGGCGCGCCGGTGCCGGGGCTGAGCGCGCCGCAGGCCGGGGCGAGCACGCGGCCGGGGGCGGCGCCGGGCGGCGGCCAGGACGCCGGGCAGGGCATCGTGGCCAGGCCGGCGTCGACCTCGCTGCAGGTGGAGGCCCGCAACGTCCGGCTGGTGCGCAACGGCACCGACGAGCTCGCGCTGCAGTTCGAGTTCCACAACGGTATGCCGGATCGGGTGTCGCCCAGCTGGTTCGGCATCGACCTGGTGGAGCGGCTGCTGCTGCTCGTCGACCTGCCCCGCGCCACCGGCTACGGCGTGCTCGACGTACCTAACACCGGCGCCAAGGGCCGGCTCAGCGCAAACGTCGATGACTACGTACAGCCCGGGGCGTCGGCCACCGTCACCGCGGTGTTCGCCGCGCCGCCGCCGGAGACCACCAGCATGTTGGTCTCCGTCGACCCGCTGCTGCCGGTGCAGGTGCCGGTGCAGCCCGCCGGGTCCGCCGCGCTCACGCCGGACCCGATCCTGCATGCCCCGCCCGGCGAGCACAACTACGTCGGCCCGCTGGTCTGCGCCGACGACTCGCAGGGCGGCCAGACGTCGTTCCGGCTGCCCGCCGACGTGCTGTTCGGCTTCGGCAGCGCGGCGCTCTCCCCCGCCGCGCAGGGCGCCATCGAAGCGCTCTCCGGGCAGGTCACCGGCAAGTCCGGCACGGTCACCGTGCAGGGCAACACCGACGGCATCGGCGGCGACGCCTACAACCAGACGCTGTCCGAGCAGCGCGCCGCCTCGGTGGCCGCCGCGCTCAAGGGCAAATTGACCGGCGACTTCAGCTACACGTCCGTGGGGTTCGGCAAGACCAAGCCGGTGGCCCCCAACACCAACCCGGACGGCAGCGACAACCCGGACGGGCGGGCCCGCAACCGGCGGGTGGACATCGTCGTCGACTCCGGCTCCGGCACCCCGCGACCGGACCCGCGCACCCCGGACCTGAACTCCGACGCGGCCGGCCTGCGCGCCTCGGTGACCACGGTGGCGCGCCTCGGCGGCTACCTGCTGACCACCGCGCAGGTCACCAACCCCACGGGCGACTGGGCCAAGTTCGACTACAGCGGCCTCTACGAGGGCACCGCGGTCACCGACGGCGAGCTGTCCGTGCGGGACACCGGCGGCGGCCACACCGCGAGCCTGTGCACCGTCGCCCCGCCGGTCTATTTCGCCTACGTCGGCAGCATGGGCAACTCGTTCTCCACCGAGCTCACCAGGGGCGGCAAGATCCCGGCCGGGGCGACCGTCTCCGTGTGGGGGCTCACGCCGGACCCGGCGCCGTCCGCGACCTCGGTGAACGTGCGGATCGGCGGGTTCGCCCAGCAGTTCCCCGCGCAGGTCACCCCGAGCTCGTAGGAAGGTCACCCGCCCGGGTTGCCGCGATCGGGGCAGCCACGCACGGAAAGTGATCTGCGCCACACTCGACAGCGGCAACTTGGTCACCCGAATTTCTCCATTCGGGCCCGGTGGGCGGGGCACCTGGCTCACGATGGGTACGCACCCGCATGCCCCCGACCACCGCGGCAAGGACCCAGTCGTGATCGACAGTGCTCGGAGCACCCCGCCGGCCCCGCCGGCGCGGCGAGCTGTGGCGTCGATCGGGTGCCCTGCCGGCGGCGCGCGGTGCCCAGCGGGCGGCGCGCGGTGACCGGCGTGCTCGCCGGAGCGCTCTCCGTGATCATCATCGTGCTGCCCAACCCGGGCGGCCCGCAAGACGGTGGCCAGGGCGGCGGGTTGGCTGACGGGCAGCTGCCCGGGACGGCTCAGGTCTCCCCCTGGTACTCCCCACCGGCGGGCGGCACGCCTCGGTCGGGGTCGAACCAGGGCGGGGGTGGCGGCGGCCTGATCGGAGGCCTGGTCGGCGCGGTCAAACTGGACGGCTGGAAGTTGACCATCCCGGAGGCCAGCGCCACGGGCACCGCGGCCAGCATCAACCCGGTGAACGGGGCGGAGCCCTGGCTGACCAAGGGCGACAACGGCAGCGTCACCTTCTGGGCGCCGGTGCAGGGCGCGACCACGCCGAACTCGCAGCACGCCCGCACCGAACTGGTCAGCCTGAAAAACTTCAAGGCCGGCAATGGCCCGCACACGCTGCGCGCGTCGGTGTCGGTGGGGCAGGTGCCCAGCGCCAAGCAGGACATCATCCTGGGCCAGATCCACGGCGCCGACGACATCAGCTCGGTGCCGTTCGTGATGCTGCACTACGACGCCGGCCAGATCCGGGTCGTGGTCAAGCAGGTGCAGAGTGGGTCCACATCGGCCAAGTACCCGCTGATCGCCGGCGTGCCGCTGAACTCGCCGTTCGAGTTCACCATCAGCGACACCGGTAATGGCAACCTGTCCTTCACCGCCACCCACGGATCGGACAGCCGCACCGCCACCGCCGCGATCCCCGCGCCGTTCCACGGTGCGACCGTGCGCTTCCAGGCCGGCGACTACCAGCAGGCCGAGTCGGGCGGCGGCGGCCCGGGCACCGCGTCCACCGGCGGCGACGGTGCCCGGGTCACCTTCTTTGCGCTCGACGAGCAGCACGGCCAGGGCTTCGCCGCGCCCTGAGCCGGGTGCAACGGGCCCGGTGTGCCTGGGCCCGTCGCCCCCGGTCAGCCGTTGACCGCGCGCAGCATCGCCTCGCCGTAGCGGGCGCCGGCGACCGGCAGCTTGAGCTCGTCCAGCTCGGCCTCGGTGAGCGGGATGTCCGCCGCGGCCAGGTTCTCCTCCAGCCGCTCGCGGCGCTTGGTGCCGGGGATCGGCACCACGTCCGGCCCCTGGTGCAGCAGCCAGGCCAGGGCCAGCTGGGCGGGGGTTACCCCCTTGGCGGCGGCCAGCTCGCGGACCACCTCGGCGGCCTTGACGTTCTGGTCGTAGTGTTCGCCCTGGAACCGGGGGTCGGTGCGGCGGTAGTCGTCGGACGGGTAGTCCTCGGCGCGCACCGCGGTGCCGGTCAGGAAGCCCCGGCCCAGCGGTGAGTAGGGCACCAGCCCGATGCCCAGATCGCGGACGGCCGGCAGCACCTCGTCGTCCAGGCCCCGCTCCCACAGCGAGTACTCCGACTGCAGCGCGGACACCGGGAACGTGGCATGCGCCCGGCGGATGGTCGCGGCGGCGGCCTCGGACAGCCCGAAGTAACGCACCTTGCCCGCCTCGACCAGCTCGCCGACCGTCCCGGCGACGTCCTCGATCGGCACCGCCGGATCCACCCGGTGCTGGTAGTACAGGTCCACGTAGTCGCTGCCCAACCGCTGCAGCGACTGGTCGATCACCTTGTGGATGTGCTCCGGTCGGCTGTTCAGCCCGCGCCGGCCGCCGTTCTCGTCCAGATCCCAGCCGAACTTGGTGGCCACCACCGCCTGTTCGCGGCGGCCAGCCAGTGCCCGGCCGAGCAGTTCCTCGTTGGTCCACGGCCCGTACACCTCGGCGGTGTCGAAGAAGTCGCAGCCCAGCTCCAGCGCCCGGTGCACGGTGGCGATGGACTCCGCGTCATCCGGCGCCCCGTATGCCCAGGTCATCCCCATGCAACCCAGGCCAAGCGTCGATACCACCAGACCTTGCCGCCCCAGTACTCGTCTCTCCATGGCACCAGCCTCCCTCTTGGAGTGCACTCCAAGTCAAGCCGGACCACTCCGCCTGCTCAGCGGGGTGGCGCCGGAACCCGGGCCGCCCCCGGAACCGCCGCCCCCGGAACCGCCGCCGGAGCCCGCGCCACCGCCGGTGCTGCTGAACCGCCGGCGGTAGGTGGTGGGTGGCACGCCGAGGTGGTGCACGAACGCCCGGCGCAAGGTCTCGTCGCTGCCGAAGCCACTGCGCGCGGCCGCCGAGGTGACCGTGTGCCCGGCCTCCAGCAGCATCTGCGCCGCTTCCAGCCGGACCCGTTCGATGTGCCGAGCCGGCGTGGTGCCGAGCTCCCGCTGGAACAGCCGGGTGAGGTGGCGGGTGCTGGTGCCGGCGGCCGCCGCGAGCTCCGGGACCGAGTAGCTCCCGGCGGGGTCCGCGGCGATCGTGTCGAGCAGCTCGCGCAGCGGCCGGTGTCGCGGCTTGGGGGTGCGCGACGGCACCGAGAACTGCGACTGCCCGCCCGGGCGCTGCAGGAAGACCACCAGCGAGCGCGCCACGTCCCGGGTCAGCGCGGCGCCGTGGTCGTGCTCAACCAGCGCCAGACCCAGGTCGATCCCGGCGGTGACCCCGGCGGAGGTGGCGATCGGCCCGTCGGTGACGAAGATGGCATCCAGTTCGACGGTGATCTCGGGGTGGCGCCGGGCCAGGGTGGCGCCGTGCCGCCAGTGCGTCGTCGCGCGGCGCCCGTCCAGCAGGCCGGTCGCGGCGAGCAGGAACGCGCCGGTGCAGATGGACGCGATCCGGGTCGCCCTGCCGGTCAGCCGCCGCGCATCGGCTACCAGCTCCGGGTCGATGGCGGCGGTGGCCAGCGCCTCGGAGCCGGGCAGCAGGACGGTGTCGAGCGCGCCGGCCTCGGCGACGGCGGCGTCCGCGCCGAGCTGGATGCCGGTGGAGGAGCGCACCGGCCGCCCCTGGTGGGAGTAGGTCACCAACTCGTACCGGGCGCCGAGGCGGTTCGCCTCGCTGAACACCTCGGCCGGCCCGGCCAGGTCCAACAGCGTGACGCCGGGGAAGACCAGCAGGCCGACGCGGTGCGGCGGGCGACTCATCGGGGCTCCTCGTGGACATGTCCGGATCTGTGGTCATTCTGACTCAAGAGACACGGCGGCGGGCAAATCGGGTGGCGAGAGTGGAGCTCACCCACTCTGACCGAGAAGGAGAAGACCGTGACCGAGACCATCGCCGGCGTGACCATCCCGGACAGCCGCCTGATCACCGAGGCCACCGAGCTGGTCCGCGACTCGGCCTCGCCGCTGCTGTTCCACCACTCCCGCCGGGTGTTCCTGTTCGGCATGCTGCAGGGCGCCAGGCGCGGCCTGAACCCGGACCCGGAGCTGCTCTACGTGGGCGCGATGTTCCACGACCTTGGGCTGACCGAGAAGTTCCGCACCCACCACCAGCGCTTCGAAGTGGACGGCGCCGACGAGGCTCGCCGCTTCCTCACCGCGCACGGCATCGACGGCGAGGGCGCCCGCCGAGTGTGGACCGCGATCGCGCTGCACACCACCCCGGGCATCCCCGAGTTCATGGAGCCGGAGGTCGCCCTGGTCACCGCCGGGGTGGAGACCGACGTACTGGGCATCGGCTACCTCGACCTCGCCCCCGAGGCGGTTCGCGCGGTGACCGAAGCGCACCCGCGCCCGGAGTTCAAGCGGCAGATCCTGGCCGCGTTCACGCAGGGTTTCGCCGACCGCCCGGACACCACGTTCGGCACGGTGAACGCCGACGTGCTGGCCCACTTCTCCCCCGGATTCGCCCGCACCGACTTCGTCGAGGTCATCCAGGCCAACCCCTGGCCCGAGTGACCCCGGAGCCGGAACCGCGTCGACCGGACGGGCGACCGGGGCCAGGGTGCTGTACATGATCGTGATGCGCGGGCGGCTGACCACCACGCCGGAGGCACCCCCGGCGCACTGAACGCACGCATCAACCAGCCCCGGGGTGAGCACCCCGGGGCTGTTGTGTCGGTGGTCCACCCCCTGTTCCCGAAGCGAGGACACCGACCATGCACGACCACCGCAAACTGGGCCGTGAGCTCGAACTTTTCGGCTCCGACCCACTGCTCGGGTCCGGCCTGCCGTACTGGCTGCCGGCCGGAGCGGCCATTCGGCACGCGCTCGAGGAGTTCGCCCGCGAGTCCGAACGGCTGGCCGGCTACCGGCACGTGTACTCCCCGGCGCTGGCGAAACGGGAGCTTTTCGAGCGCTCCGGGCACTGGGCCCACTACCGCGCGGACATGTTCGAGCCGATGCGGGTGGGCGGCGAGGAGTTGGTGCTCCGCCCGAGCCTGTGCCCGGGTCATGCGCTGATCTACCGGTCCCGCCGTCGCGGCCACCGCGAGCTGCCGGTGCGCCTGGCCGAGCTGGGGCCGATGTTCCGCGCCGAGGCGTCCGGCGTGCTCGGCGGGCTGTCCCGGGTGCGGTCCATCCAGCTCAACGACGCCCACGTGTTCTGCCGGCCCGACCAGGTGGCCGACGAGGTCAACCGGGTGCTGGACATGATCGACCAGGCGTACGCCGCGCTGGGCATCCGCGCGCACCGCTACCGGCTCTCGCTGCGCGGTGGCGGCGACAAGTACGTTGACGACCCAGCGACGTGGGACCTCGGGGAGCGCGCGCTCGCCGAGGTGCTGGCGGCGCGGGGGGTGGACCACGAGCCGGCGGCCGGGGAGGGCGCGTTCTACGGGCCGAAGATCGACGTGCAGATCATCGACCCGGCGGGGCGGGAGTCGACCCTGTCCACCGTGCAGCTGGACTTCTACCAGCCCACCCGGTTCGACCTGCGCTACGTGGCGGCCGACCGGAGCTCACCGCGCCCGGTGATGATCCACCGCAGCGTGCTGGGCAGCCTGGAACGACTCGTCGCGCACCTGATCGAGGTGCACGGTGGGGCCTTCCCGGCATGGCTGGCGCCGGTCCAGGTGGCCGTGTTGCCGGTGGCCGACGCACAGCTGCCGGCAGCGGAGGCACTGGTCCGTGAGCTACTGGCGGCCGGGCTGCGCGCCGAGCTGGAGCCGGCCGACCGGGGCAGCCTCGGCGCCCGGGTGCGCCGGCATCACCTGGTGCCCTACCTCGCCGTCCTCGGCGGGCGGGAGGTCGCGGCCGGCGCGGTGTCACTGCGCCGCCGGGACGGTGACCGGGCCGACGCAATGCCGGTCGCGGAAGCCGTGAACTGGCTGCGCGACGTCACCGGACCGGCGCCCCAGGCGGATGGGCAATAGCCGCGTTGCTCAGGCGGAGCCGACCTCGGCGCTGAGCATCCAGGCCTGCTTCTCCAGGTCCGCCAGGATGGCGTGCAGCAGGTCGGCGGAGGTGGGGTCCTCGGCGTCGACGTCGTCGTGCACGGCCCGCACGGTCGCGGCTGTGGCGTTCAGCCGGGCGGTCACCGCGCGCGCCACGTCGGCGGTGCGCTGCTCCCCGGCCGGGAAGGCCGGCAGGCTGGTCGTGGCCGCGACGGTGTCCGAGCGCCCGTCCGGGGTGGCGTGCAGCGCCCGCATGCGCTCGGCGATGGTGTCGCTGGCCTCCCGGGCCACGTCGACGATCTCATCCAACTGTAGGTGCAGGTCCCGGAAGTTCGGCCCCACCACGTTCCAGTGCGCCTGCTTGCCCTGCAGGTGCAGCTCGATCAGGTCGACGAGCACGCGCTGCAGGTTCCCAGCCAGCGCGGCCGAGCCCAGGAACCCCCGGG